>Ga0082212_10010667_pt1 | contig 11738 bp, 9 predicted proteins | sample TergutNt197P3_FD_71548 | JGI IMG/M metagenome (GOLD analysis project Ga0082212, IMG submission 71548) | Neocapritermes taracua P3 segment gut microbial communities from Petit-Saut dam, French Guiana - Nt197 P3 | ecosystem: Host-associated > Arthropoda: Insects > Digestive system > Gut ... | reverse complement strand
CGGCTTGGGTATTGAACGGATTACAAACCTTAAATACAGGATCAAAGACTTGCGCCTGTTCTCTGAAAACGACATGCGCTTCCTGCGCCAGTTTGAAGCGGCACAATAGTCAATTATGTACAAACAATTTTACGTTCTTACGCTCTTACGCTCTAAAAAAACATGACTAAAAAAGAACGATATAAAGGCGTTATCGGATGGTTTCAGGAAAACATGCCGATAGCAGAAACGGAATTACATTACAGGAATCCGTTCCAGTTGCTTATTTCGGTTATTTTGTCCGCCCAATGTACGGACAAAAGGGTTAATATGATTACTCCTGCACTGTATGCAGCTTTCCCAACTCCCGAATTTTTAGCCAAAGCATTTCCGGAAGATGTTTATGAATTAGTTAAAAGCGTTTCCTATCCGAATAATAAAACTAAACATCTTATTGGAATGGCGCAAATGTTAGTGAACGACTTTAGAGGGATCGTACCGTCGGAATTGGACACTTTGCAAAAACTGCCGGGCGTTGGGCGTAAAACAGCCAATGTCATCGCATCGGTTGCATTCAACAAACCTGCAATGGCCGTTGATACGCATGTTTTTCGTGTCGCCAACCGCCTCGGATTGACAATAAACAGTAAAACGCCTTTAACCACAGAAAAAGAATTAGTGAAACATATCCCCGAAGAATATCTATCGAAAGCACACCATTGGCTCATCCTGCACGGCAGGTATGTTTGTACCGCTCGAAAACCCAACTGCTCCTCCTGCGGCATCTCACCTTGGTGTAAATATTTTAATGACTGGTGATATACTTTACTTCGGGGGTGAGTTTTATTCCGAAGGTTTCGTTGACAATTTGGCATATCTTTTCGGCAAAAGCAACAATTTCATCACCGGTGGCTCCACCATGATTGACAATGATTAAAGCTTGTTTATCATAGACGCCAACATTGCCTTCTCTTTTTCCTTTAAAACCGCATTTTTCAATAAGCCATGCAGCTGGAATTTTCACCATCCCTTCTTCCGATGCGGGATAGCATGGAATAGTTGCATACCGGTTTTTAATTTCATTGAATCGACTTTGCGGTATCACCGGATTCAAAAAGAAACTGCCTGCATTACCTAATACTGACGGATCAGGTAATTTTTTACGACGCATTTCGATGATGGCGTTGCGAACCGACAGTAAAGAAATTTTTTGTCCGGTTAATGCTTCAGATAAATTACCGTAATCAAGTTTATATAGTGGATTTTTCTGTAAACGTAAACAGACAGCTGTTATTATTAACGAGTCATTTTCTTTAAAATAACTGTGCCGATAACCATACCGACACATTTCGTTAGTAAATTCCTTCTTTACACTGGTAACTTGATGAATGGCCTCTACTGATTCAATCACATCCTTTATTTCTACACTGTACGCGCCTATATTTTGAACGGCTGCAGCGCCGACATCTCCGGGAATTTGAGATAGATTTTCAATGCCTCCCCACCCTTTAGATACGGCCAAAGCGACTACATCGTCCCAATGTTCAGCCGCCCCAATGCGCAACAATACCGAATTGAGCGCATCTTCTATAACAGTAAACCCTTTAATGCAAGAATGAAGGATAATACCATCAAAATCGTTGATAAATAATATATTACTTCCTTCTCCGATAGACAGATAACGGTTCTTACAAAAAGAATCATCCCTAATTATTCGGGATAATTCTTCTTCGTTATCATACTCAATAAACCATCGTGTCCGAACTGGAAGATGGAAGGTATTACGATGTTCTAATGAATAGTTTTCTTCGACTCTCATGTTTTTAATGAGGGTACCCGCAGTAATTTGAATGTTGTAAACAATCAGAACTCGCGTTGCAGAATCCAGGCATCATTGAAGTTGGGAACATATTTAGCCTTAAAAGCATCACGCGCCCTGACTGCATCAGCTCTATTATCAAAACTGGCAACAATAACTCGCAACCAACCTTTGTCATTTTCTACAATTATCGGTTTGTATCCTTCTATTGTCATGCGATCTTTCATCCCAGTGGCATTCGTTCTGTTCTGAAAGACCCCAATAACGACGGAATACCGTTTTAATCCGGATACGTCTTCTCCTTGAAGTACATTTACTTTCTCTTCTCTGATAGATTCATAAGATACTTCTTCAGAAGTAGAGACTTCATTGTCGTCATCCTCCCAATAATTGTCATTTGACTTTGCCTGTTCGTAAGCAGTCTTATAAGCGCTACTTTTAGATTTGCAGGATCCCAATGTAAATAAACAGCATATTGCTGCTCCGAATAATAAAATCTTTTTCATTTTTTTTACCTCTTTAAAATAAATTGATTTGCAAAGATATGGTTTAATAAAATAATAACCAAATATTAAAGGATAATTTTATTTTATTCATTCATCGAAGGCATTATAGGGTAATAAAGATAGCTCTTGTCATCGCCTGCCTGTAACATGCGTCTTGAGATCATTTCTGTTTGTTTTTCAGGGGTTAACGATGCTATTGAAGCAGCAACGGCATGTTGTAAAGGTTCAATATAGGAAGGCTCGGATGTTTCAAGCATCCCGCATAAAATAACAAAATCTTTTTCAGAAACGACATCCTTTAACGCTTTGTAAGCTGCATTTTTTACATCTATTGCGTTGTTTTTTGTCAGTTCGTAAGCTAATGTAAAATACGCATTAGCCTTGCGTCTGGATATCAACTCTAAAATGATGATTTTTCCTTCATTCGACGACTTCGCTACAACCTTGGCCAAAGCAGTAGATATGTCATCCTCAAAAGACTCTAACACTTTTTTTACTTTCGATAAAATCCGACTATCGTTACTCTTCAACAAATCAACAATAGCCGCAAGCGCCGGTTTGTCGCCAATAACACCCAATGTGCCTACTGTTGCCATTATCACTTCGTTGTCCGAATCGTTCAATAACTGAATTATGGTCTGTATACCGGTTTTTTCGATGCTTGTTTCTACTGTTTTCAAGACTGACCTTTTTTCCGGCTGCTGTGCCTCTTTTCCTATCCAGTATAATACATCAATTTTTTCTTCCGTTTTTGATTTAGGTAAAGATTTTAAAAGTTCTGTATATAAAGCTCTATCTGCATAACCGGATGCAAAGTTCAAAGCAGCGTTCCTATATGATTTATCTGCGTCTTTCAAGGCTGATTTCAGCGTTTTCAGGATATCAGTTTGCACATAAAACAATACTTCCAATGCAGCAATTCGTATTTGTGACGACCTTGATTTTTTCGTATTTTTCAACATGTTTTGGGCGGCTTTGAGCGCTTCTTTTTTATCTCCCTGTTCATATACACGTTTTATTAATCGGATATAAGCCCCATTGGCATCCGTTAATTCTGTATTATACTCAGTCGAAGCAGCGACAGCGCCTAAAACTACTAACGATTTCTTACTACCTGTCTGGCTCAACGCCTTTAAAATGATGCCTTTGGTCGTTATGTCATCTGTGTTAATCATCGTCATTAACAAATCTTCCGAACCTGCTGTCGTCGGCTGGATTTCACCTAATGCCTGTATGATTTGTCGCTGTACATTAGGTGAAACAACTACACGACTCATCAAAGCCATTTGCAATGTTTGTACGGCTAAAGCGCCACCAATAGAAACCAGAGCATCGGCTGCATAGCTACATAGTTTTTCATCTCTCAGATAACCAGATAACTGATTAATGCTTTCGTCCGAACCTACTTTTGCTAATTGGCTTATAATAAAAGCTTTTGTTTCCGTTTTTTTAATTATTTCCAACACTGCAATAAAAGCCCTTTCCACATTACCTTTCAGGTTTACGTCGACAGAAGCAAAATTTGCCATACCACTCAGCGCATAATCAACAGCTGCATTTTCGCCATTAACGGATGCGTTCATCATATCTGCTAAGATTATAACGCCCTCTGTCCCCGTATCAATCAGTTCTCTCATCAATTGATTATATGTTTGCAGTTGTCTGGCAGGTAATTGTTGCAATAATTCAGTGACAACTATCGCTATGTTCTGCCTGGATGAAGTCTGCGCTTTAATCACACCTGCATATAGAAGTATAAAGATTACTGCAAAAGAACCATATTTTAATTGAAATTTATTCATACCCCGTAACTCGTATTTTGTAATTTGTAATTTCAAATCCCCCACGGGGCTCGCATCAGCTGATTAATCAATTTATTTGCAGCTTCATCATTAACAAATTGTAACTTCATGGGATCGAACTGGAGCATCCTATTTAGACGTAACGCTGCCAACCCCATGTTTACGATAGTAGCCGAACGAAAGCCATTGCGTTCGTTTAATGCAAACGGTTGACGTGTTCTGACACACGCGATAAAGTCGGTTTGTTGCTCATTAGGCTCGGGAAAATCGGCTAACTTTTTTTCCCAATCGGGAATGTCGCATACGAAATCCTTAAAAACATTACCTTTGGTTCCCTCAATGTAAGGCGTATCCTGATTTCCATAATCATCTCCCCACAAAACAATCTGACAACCATCGTCGTAAGTATAAGTGATCGATCGCCACGTCCCCACAGCATCCGGATGTTGTTGCGGCGTATCAACCTCCACTTTCACAGGACTTGTTTCATCTTTTCCCAGTAAATATTGTACCGGGTCAAGATAATGTTGTCCCATATCTCCTAACCCTCCTCCGTCATAGTCCCAATATCCGCGAAATGTCTGATGTACGCGATGGGCGTTGTACAGCTTATAGGGAGCCGGCCCTAACCACAAGTTATAATCAAGCGTTGCAGGTATGGTTTCGGGTTCCAGGTATTCTTTCCCCACCCAGAAAAATTTCCAGTTAAAACCAGTTTTTCTGCTGACTGTCACTTTCAATGGCCATCCGAGAAGGCCGCTTTGAACTAATTTTTTTAACGGTTTGACGGGCGTACCTAAACCATAAAAGGGCTCCTCAAAACGAAACCATGTATTCAAACGAAAAATAGTCCCATATTGTTTTACAGCTTCCATCACACGCTTGCCTTCTCCGATCGTTCGTGTCATCGGCTTTTCACACCAGATATCTTTTCCTGCTTTTGCCGCCTCAACCGACATCAACCCGTGCCAGTGTGGCGGCGTTGCTATGTGGACAATATCCACATTCGGGTCGAAAATTAATTCACGAAAGTCATGGTATGCTGCAATTTTTTCCTGCACAAGCGCCTGTCCCATGGCTAAGCGCTCTTTATCGACATCGCATACAGCTACCAGACGAGTGTCTCCATAATGCAAATGGTTACGGCCCATATCGCCTGTACCTATGATCCCTTTAGTTAGTTGGTCGCTGGGAGCGATAAACCCCCGTCCCAGTACTTGCCGAGGCACAATCGTAAACAAAGCAAGCCCTCCCATCGTTTTAAAAAAATCTCTTCTGTTGGTTTTCATTCGTTCTTCATTCTTTTTCGAGAAAATCAATCACAAAAGTACGTATTATTTTTAAATTTGAAGTAATTATTGTTCCTAAACCCATGTTGTGTCCGCTCTTATAAAACAACAAAGAAGAGTTTTATCAAAAGACTCTTCTTCATTTTAAACCATTACAAATCATATACACTCGTGGAAACATTATGCTAATAATACGCTACAAAAGTATCTTGATTCTCAAACATTGATACTATAAACCTCTCTACAATTACAAAAATTCGCGTTTAACCAAAATATACAAATTCAACATTCATTCCTCTACAAATCTCTACAAGATGGTATTTGTACCGGAAAGCAAACGGAACTTGTATGAAAGTCAATGTTGCACTTTGATTTTTAAATTTCAATTTTTATGCTTAGTTTTGTCATCGAAAATACCTATTTATTAATGGCCAAATTTTTTTATTACACTATTATTTACACAATTACGCTCAATTATTCTTATGCGTTACATGCTCAGGAGAATATTAATTCCGTTATTTTGAATGATGAAGGCATGACTATCGATTCATTGTATAACATTGCAACCAACCCTGCATTTCCGTATAAAGAAAAGATGCGTATCTTTTATGAATGTTATTTTAAAAGAGAATCTCAACAGGAAACACAAAAGGCCATCATCAACACACTCCTTTGGGAAAGCAAAAAGAAAAAAGACATTAACGGACTGCTTTATGGATATGCTTACTTTGCCGACTATTATAACGAATTAAACGACAATGAATTATTTATTATTTACATTGATTCGGCGGATATTTATGCAGAAAAGGCGAACCATTCAATAGCTTTGGCTGCCTATCATTATTCAAAAGGAACACAGGCAATTAATGTGCCATATGGTAAAAAAGAGGGTTATAAACAATTTGAAATGGCTATCAATAATTATTGTAAGGTCATTCACGAAATATCATATTTCGGATACATCTTATATAATATTACGGTCTATACAGCGAACCAACCGGATATGACCTTAACAAAAAGGCTGATTCAAAATGTAGAAAATATCTTGCACAATGAATATTGCCCTTTTATTGAGTTCTCCTTATGTACCATGAAATCAGACTATTATAGCAACATCTTCCATGTGGGTAATGAAGAGTGTATGCTGGATTCAGCGATATACTATGAGAAAAAACGTATCGGTCTTTATTATGCCAATCCAGATGTACTACCCGAAAAACTTGATTACGATGTTTTGCAGTCGTACCTGCTGATTGCTGAATATTGCTCGCAAAAAATCAATCCAGACTGGGATTACATCAACGATTGTATTGAAAAAGCTAAAGCTATCGAAAACACTAATGACGCTTACATTTTAAGCCGAATCAAATACACCGAAGCCCTCTCTCTGTTTGAACAAAAAAAATATTTAGAAGCTGAAAAACAAATTTTCAAAGCCGAAAAATACCTGTCGAAACAAATTAATGAAGAAGAAGCGATGTATCCGCCTGAAACATTTTATTCGGATGAAATCGCATACGCAGACCTTCATTGCCAGATTTTAATGGCCGTAGGGAAATACAAAACAGCGCTCGAACATAACAAAAAGATGGTTGAACTGAAACAAATCATGCGAACGATCGAAGCGCGTGAACTCGAATATTTATATAATACCGAGAAAGAAGAACGGAAAATCGAACAGTTGATCATAGGCAATACTAACCGGATACAATCAATCACGCTGTTAATCATTACCGCTATTTTACTTGTGGGAGTCATTGCGCTGCTGTGCTTATGGTTTTATGCCCTCAAGAAAAATTCACAACGCCGTTCTGCGCTGATACGTGCCGAAAAAGAAGAAACAGAGTTAAACTTGAGAATTAATGAAGAACAAGCCATCAAGGCACAATTGGAAAAATATGAAATTCTGCTGGATTCACACGTAAAGGAGATGGAACTCGAAGGCAAAAACAAAGCATTACAACAATTACTGAAAGAGAAAGATGCTTTAAACAGACAAATTGAAGATTATACGCAAAAAATCAATGAATTTGAACTCATCAACGAGAAACAGCAGGAACAAATGAAAGATGGAAATACCTTGAGTCTAATGTTTATAGAAGATGTCGTCAAGTTAGTCAGTAAAAAATTATCCAAAAAAAGCGAATACATTGAATTGCTCAAACGTATTGACAGTCAATATGTTGCTACATTAAGAAGTTCTTACCTCGGAAACATTTCTATTCCATATATTAAATACTGTATCTGTTTTGCCATTGGCATGCAAATTGGCGAAGTATCAGCGTGTTTTTCGATTGAACAATCATCTGTCCACATGGTTCGCTACCGTTTGAAGAAAAAGTTTGGGCTAAACAATGCTGACGACTTAGATGTTTTCCTGCGACGCATTTATAAATTGAAGAAATAACTGCACATCGGGATTTGCAATTACGATACATTGCGTATTAGAATTTGTAATTCGTGAAAGACAGCGCTTTACAATAATATGCTAAATAATTATGTTTTATAACATATTTCATTTTGTTACTACTTATTAATAATAATCGTATTTTTACGCTCAAATTAACATCAATAATATCCAATATGAAGAGTGAACATACGCTATCAGGACTAATTCCTTCTAATTTTCAGCAAGTTGTTGATGGTAAAGAAACGTGGCTTTGTACGCTAGCCAACAAAGCAGGCGCTGAAGTGACGGTATTGAATTATGGCGCAAAGATTGTATCGCTTATGGTACCCGATATGAAAGGTAATATGACGGATGTCGTTACCGGACATGATTCAATCGCTGATTATCTGGCATCGACAGAAAAGTATTTCGGAGGAATATGCGGTCGCTATGGCAACCGTATTGCGAAGGGCCGGTTTATGTTAAATGGCGTAGTTTACGATCAATTAGCGATAAATAATGGCCCGAACCATTTACACGGCGGCATCAAAGGATTCAATGCCGTCGTCTGGGAAATGACACAAGTTGATAATCAGACTGTCATATTGAATTACATGTCGGAAGACGGTGAAGAAGGTTTTCCCGGCGCTTTGATGGTTACCGTAAGTTATCATCTGACAGATGAAAACGCCGTTTATATGTTTTACCATGCTACCACCGACAAACCAACCGTTCTCAACCTGACAAATCACTCGTATTTTAACCTTTCCGGAGCTGGCGACCCATCAATCACCGATCACATCCTCCGTATTAATGCCGATTATTATCTACCAACCGACAACACATCCATTCCTTACGGACCGAAAGAAAAAACGAAAGGCACACCCATGGATTTTAAGACGCCGCATACCATAGGAGAACGAATTAACAACGACTTTGAGCAACTCATTTTCGGGAAAGGTTACGATCACACCTATATAATAAATAAAGGAAAAAGCAAGTTGAATACGTGTGCACAATGCTTTTCGCATAAAACCGGTATTATGATGGAAATATTTACTACCGAACCTGGCGTTCAGTTATATACAGGCAATTGGATGACCGGCAGACTGAAAGGAAAAAAAGGACTGTTTTACCCGATGCGCTCAGCGCTATGCCTCGAAACGCAACACTTCCCAGACAGTCCCAACAAGCCGGATTATCCCTCGACAACACTCCGTCCCGGAGAAGTGTTCGACAGCCGTACTATTTACAGATTTTCTGCAATATAAATTTTTTTACTAATTAATTACAAAACTATGGAGACTAAAAAAAATTACACGGTTCCAATTATCATGATGATCTTACTTTTTGGTATGATCGCATTTGTTACAAACTTAGCAGCGCCCATGGGCAATGTGTTGAAAAGCCAGTTTGGCGTTTCTAATGCCATGGGGTTATTAGGAAACATGGCCAACTTTATTGCTTATGCCGTTATGGGTATCCCCGGCGGTATTTTACTGCAAAGAGTGGGTTATAAAAAAACGGCATTAATAGCCATTGCGGTTGGTTTTCTAGGTGTTTTCATTCAATTTCTTTCGGGACATACCGGACAAGCAGCAGCATTTATCGTCTATCTTACCGGCGCTTTTGTGGCCGGTTTTTCCATGTGTTTACTCAATACCGTCGTCAACCCGATGTTGAACACTTTAGGCGGAGGTGGTAACAAAGGCAACCAATTGATTCAAATTGGCGGTTCTTTTAACTCAATTTTCGCAACTTTTACGCCGGCATTTGTAGGTATCTTAATTGGGGGAGCAACAAAGCCCCAAATATCCGATGTTTTTCCTGTATTATACCTTGCGATGGGCATTTTTGCGTTAGTTGGATTTGTTCTATGGGCTGTTAAAATTCCGGAACCACAGGCAGAAGTTACTTCCGAACCCTTAGGTAAATTGATGGCGGGCGCAATAAAATTTCGTCATTTCATTTTAGGCGCGTTTGGCATCTTTGTTTATGTAGGCGTTGAAGTAGGAACACCAGGAATGATGAATCTGTGGCTTTCCGATCCAAACGTTTCTTCTGTTGGAACGGAAGCAGCTGGCTTCGTCGCAGGCACTTATTGGTTCCTGATGCTTATCGGACGTTTAATAGGAGCCTCTATCGGCAGTAAGGTTTCCAGTAAAGTTATGCTTTCTGTCGGTTCGTTGCTTGCCTTACTATTAGTTTCGTTGGCTATTTTCTCGCCGACATCTACCCAAGTGTCCGTTCCTGCTTTCAATAAAGATACATTATCTTTTGCGCTTACTCAAGTCCCTATAAATGCTATGTTCTTAATCTTAGTCGGACTTTGTACTTCGATAATGTGGGGTGGAATTTTCAATCTTGCTGTCGAAGGATTAGGTAAATATTTAGCAGTTGCATCCGGTATATTTATGACATTGGTATGCGGCGGCGGTATCGTTCCTTGGATTCAAGGTTTAGTTGCCGATGCAGCAGGTTATTTACCAAGCTATTGGGTTATGTTTGCAGGGTTCGCCTACTTGTTGTTCTATGCCTTAGTCGGCAGTAAAAATGTAAATAAAGACATCCCGACTACATAAATGATTTAAAAATTATGGACATCGAACACGTAAGAAGTCGTTTTATCAAGCATTTTGACGGGAGTACCGGTTCCGTTTATGCTTCACCCGGACGTATCAACCTAATTGGGGAACATACGGATTATAACGGCGGATTTGTTTTTCCGGGCGCTATTGACAAAGGCATGATCGCCGAAATCAAATTAAACGGAACCAAGAAAATACGCGCTTATTCGATCGACATGAAGGACTATGTCGAATTTGGCCTCAATGAAGAAGACGCGCCACGCACCAGCTGGGCAAGATACATCTTCGGCGTATGCCGTGAGATTATCAAACGGGGAGGCGAAATCGCCGGATTCAACACCGCTTTTGCCGGGGATGTCCCGCTCGGCGCAGGTATGTCGTCGTCGGCGGCGCTCGAAAGTACTTATGCCTACGCCCTAAATGACATGTTTCAACTCGGAATTGACAAGTTTGAGTTAGCAAAAATCGGACAGGCCACAGAACATAACTATTGTGGCGTGATGTGTGGTATCATGGACCAGTTCGCCTCACTATTTGGCAAACAAGGCAGCCTGATTCGCTTGGATTGCCGCTCGCTCGAATACGAGTACTTCCCCTTCGACCCGCAAGGCTATAAATTGGTATTGCTCGACACATTAGTAAAGCACGAATTGGCGTCTTCGGCATACAATGACCGACGCCGCGCCTGTGAAGCTGTGGCAAAACTGTTAGGCTTAGAGTTTTTACGTGATGCCACACTTGAACAACTTCAGACGGTAAAAGACAAAGTGGATATCAAAGATTATCTCCGCGCCGAATATGTTATCTCAGAGGTGCAACGGGTGCTGGATGTGTGCGAAGCATTAAAAGTCGGCGACTACGAAACCGTCGGACAAAAAATGTATGAGACGCACCACGGGATGAGCCAGCTTTATGAGGTCAGTTGCACCGAATTAGACTACCTGAACGATGTAGCCAAAGAATGTGGCGTCACCGGTTCACGCGTCATGGGCGGCGGCTTCGGCGGATGTACCATCAACCTCGTTAAAGACGAGCTCTACGATTCCTTTATAGAAAAGGCAAAAGCCGGATATAAAGAGACCTTCGGCAAATTTCCGAAGGTTTATGATGTAGTCATCAGCGACGGAGCACGAAGATTAGATTAGATTAGATTTTCTTTAAATAAATTTCATAATAAAAATTTGAAAGCCGGATTACTTGTGATAAGCAGTCCGGTTTTTTTAACTAATTAAAAAACAGCATTATGGAAACACTTGATTGGATTGTAATTGGAGTATTTTCCCTCATATTAATCGGAATTATTCTATGGGTATCAAAGCAGAAACAGGATAATTCGGCAGATTATTTTCTTGGAGGACGCGACGCG
>Ga0082212_10010666_pt1 | contig 11738 bp, 10 predicted proteins | sample TergutNt197P3_FD_71548 | JGI IMG/M metagenome (GOLD analysis project Ga0082212, IMG submission 71548) | Neocapritermes taracua P3 segment gut microbial communities from Petit-Saut dam, French Guiana - Nt197 P3 | ecosystem: Host-associated > Arthropoda: Insects > Digestive system > Gut ... | reverse complement strand
CCTTTCCTTCTGTATCCGGGGGCTATTTGTCAAAGGGGGCGCGGCATATGGGTGATCCTAAGAAAAAGATACGCCGGATGCGCGATCAGGCTTCTATGGCCATACTGACGTTCCTCATGATGCTGGCTATTCTGCTTGCTATGGCGCCTGGCGGAACCTATTGCCTATTTGATACAGCGGAAATACAGAACGAATTCACCGGAAAGGAAGGGGGAGGGACGGAGCCGCCGGTGACCCCCGGTAATACGATATTAACGGTCGTCAAGGTATGGATACCAGCCAAAGGGCATCCCGACTACATAAGGGTTGATCTGTATGGAGACGGCGTGTATGACAGCAGTATCATCCTGAATGAAGGAAATAAATGGATGCATGCATGGAAGGGCTTGTCAGACGATATGGAGTGGACGGTGAAGGAAGAGCCGACGCCTGGCTACGACACAAGGATAAGCCATGAGGGGGACAGGGTCACGATCACGAACACGAAAAAAGCGCCGCCGCCAGTGGAGCCTCCGCCAGTGGAGCCTCCGCCAGTGGAGCCGCCGCCGGTGGGGCCGCCGCCAGTGAAACCGCCGCCGGTAACGCCACCGCCAGTAAAACCGCCGCCCGACGAAGGCGGGGAGATACTGGGGATTCTCAGAGAGGACATATATGGCATCGACGAATCGCGACTGCCGGGAGGGGGGCTGGACGCCGGACTGCCGGATAATCTTCCCAAGACGGGGGACGAAACGGATCCCAGACCGTGGCTCATCTTACTCGCAGCCAGCGCGCCGATATTAAGATACATACTCTTTAGAGGAAGACAGCAGACCAAGAGAAAAGGAGAGGATGAATATGACGCGGAAAGTCAGGCTAATGGTCGCAGTGATCACCATGTTGGCCCTGCTAACGACAGGGACCTTTACCTGGTATCAGGCGGCAGAAATCAGGAATGAGTTCTCAGGGACGAAAGATGATGGCGAAGTCACCGTACGAGACGACTTTGACGGCAATGCCATGAAGGACGTCTTTGTGGAAAACAAAGGGACGACAACCTTATATGTGCGGGCGAAGCTGGACGAAGCCCTGAGCCTGAGCAGCAATGCCTGGCGGCCAAGCTACGGCGATTGGGTAACCCACACCTATGGCGCGACCGCCCCGGACTGCGGGCACAAGAATCATACGGGACAATGGGCTTTCCACGAGTACTTCAAGTGGACGATGGGCGGATGGAAGTATTACATGCCAAGCCCCTCCGGCGAGACACAGTATAGTGATACGAATACATATGGGCCTGGGGATCCCGGCGTGAAGCAGACCCCGAACGCCAGTGTGATCGCCGCCGCCGCATGGCAGGCGATGGACGAAACGCAAAAAGACGCCTTCATCGGCTGGATCTACGCCCCTGACGGATACGCCTACTGGTCCCAACCGCTGGACGCCGGCGAAGCGACCGGTCTCCTGCTACATGGTGTGCAAAGGCAGAACGAACTTCTCAGGAAGTACAACTACTATTATGCCATCAATGTCATCGTTGAGATTGCCGACCTGGAAGACGTACCAATGATGCGGGACGGCGCAAGCTCAGTGACGGGTGACGGCGCCACCTATACAGAGGCCGACAAGGATGGCAAAGACATTCTCGATTGGCTGACGAATAAGGACGAACCGGTCAAACCTCCGGTACTTGGCCCCGGGATAAGCATCAACAGCGGCGACCGAGTGATCGCGATCGGCGAGGAAATCCAGCTGGGCTATACCATCACGCCAGCAGGGTATGACGCCGGTAAAACCATTCACTGGTCTGGGGATAACGGGACAGCCATCGATCTCGATGTAAGCCTGGACGGAAAAACAGCAACTGTCAAGGGGCGTGCAAAAGGGACGGTACATATCACCATCTGGATCGAAGTGGATGAAGGGGAGATCCTCGAGCATACCATCACAGTGACCGTCACGGACGGCGGCGGTGGCGGTGAGACAGATCTTCCCGTTGGGGAGGGACCTTTCGTCCCGATTTACAACGGCGATCCGGAAGCCGGAGACGGGCTGTATGGCAAAGCCAACTTCATGGATCCGGGCAATCCGGAAGACAATCTGATTTTTCACAATGGCGCGATCCACCTGGAAGACGTGATCACAGACGGCAACTACAGTAATGTGACGGCAGCGGCGGAAGCCCCGTTCGGATCCTATATCACCATTGGCAGCGATCATCACGGGAAGCCATCGATCCTGTACAGTTACTTCCCCACCAACCAGGAGTGGAAAGACCGCCTGGGCGCCTCTGACCCGCTCTGTACTATACCGGTAAAAGTGACGCTGACCCGCGAGGAGCAAAGCGCAGTAGTCACGATCCACATGATTTACCCGGATTGCCTGGTTACGCTGATCTAAACGAAAGGCGCGAGGGCGCCTATGGAGCCGGAAGAGAGGAACAGCCTGAACGTGAATCCCGATAGGGTGTGGGACGAAGGTGTGGGACGAAGGTGTGGGATGAAGGTGTGGGACAGAGTCCCACGCGGAATAGAAAGGGGCGACAAAAAATGAAGGCATATACGCAAACGCGGGGCAAGGGATCCCGTAAGATACTGGCGGTAACCATGGCCATCTTGCTGACACTTACCACAGTGGGGCTGATCCTGGGCAATACCTTTGCAGCACCCGGGGACGTCCAAGTGACCTTGCAGAGCACATCGGGCATTAGCGGGGCTTACACCATCGAAGCCGGGCAGACCGGAAGCCTGACCGTCGTCAACCTGAACGAGGCGAGAAGCAGCGATACAACGATAGCCACCTTGACCCATACCCCCGGTATGCTGGGGAACATCACCATCACCGGGGTCAAGGCAGGCATTACGACCATAGCGTATGGGAACAGGCTCGGGGTCGTAGCCGCAGCAAGGTACCAAATCACGGATTCCAACAACATCAGCGCGTACATCCTGAAAAACGGCGGCGAGGTGCATCTGCACAAGCCCGGCGATACTGCGCAGAGCCCGGTGGAGGTCACAGCCGGGACAAACAATATCCAGTGGCGATCTTTGAATCAAGCGGTCGCTTCCGTCGACGAAGGTACAGGCGCCATCACCGCAGTGACCAAAGGGGCGGCAATCGTACTGGGGCAGTTCATCGACAAATGGGGCGTCGACAGGGACGTCCACATTCTGGTGGAAGTCGGCGTAAGGCTTAGCGACAACGACCTTGCCGAACTGATCGACCTGATCAATAAAGGCAAAGAGATCCTGGAGAAAGACCCGAACCTATACACAGACGAGAGCCTGGGGGCGCTGGATGACGCAGTCAACAAAGGGGAAGGCGTCGTCAATAAGGACAATCCCAGCGAAGAGGAAATCAAGGACGCCATCGACGACTTGAAAGACGCCATCAAGAATCTGGTAGAAAAGGAAGAGAGCGCTTTGATCCTGGGGAAAGACGGGAACTACTACCGCCCGCTCCATCGGCCGAAGAATGTTTATGAAATCGTCGATCAAGACGGCAAAGGCAAGCAGCCGCCCGAATATGTGTACAATACCGGCGAACCTGGCGATGGCAACGATATCCCGGCTGTCACCGACGGCAATGGCAACTTCTACATCGAAGAGCCGGAGAATATCTGGACGCCTATCACGGACGATGGCGACCTGGACGAGGACAACAAGATCTGGGGTGGCGCTGACGGCGAGCCGGGCGGCGGCGATGATCAGGACGTCACAGAATTCGAAGACGGGTACTGGGTACACATGGGTCAGAATGTATGGCGCAAGTACAGCGACAGCAACCCGAAAGGACCCCTTGGCCCGCTGACCGGTGGCGGACCGGACGGCAATCCTGCGACAGATCCTGTCACGGATATCTATGATCATACCGCAAACGACGGGAAATACTATGTCGGGCCCCTCGGACCCGATGAAGACGGCAACGAATACTACTACGGCGACCCTGCATCAGGCGGCAACGGCACATTGGATAGTACTGCCGACGGCGCAGAAAAAGACGACGTGAAGTATTATCGGAACGAAGACGGTACGATGACCACAACCAAGCCAGTCAAACCAATCGTAGACGAACCGACCGGTACGGACGATGGTAGGCTCCTAAACCCGGCGGACACCGGCGATACTGTGGATTGGCTGGAGATCGCCAGGAACGGCGAATACTCCCTGATCATCCGCACCGACTTCATCAATATCAATGGAAACAGCTACGGCGTCCCGGGCATGCAAGGACCGCCCTATGGCGGAAATAACGACTACATTGGATCCATTCCCCAGGAGTCCATCAATGACTGGTTCAACGGCTACGGCTTGGGCGACAATCTTGACGCGGACGCAAGGCTCAGGGAGCATACATCCTCCAGCAACGCATTCAACATACTGGGCACAAGCTGTAGAGACAACGGAGGCCTCACGAGCGGATTCAGCAAGCCAAGCGGTCAGATCCAGTCCTATGGAAACGATATCGCATTTGCCCTGAGCTTCGGTGAAGCGGCAAACTTCCTCTCCAGGGAGTATGCCACGACAACCTCGGGAGGCTTGTATGAAGCAAGCAGCACGTTGGCGGCGAACAACTTCAATAAGCTAACATCCCATGGATTGATGTATAGCATCTGGTTGCGTTCTCCCGGCGTGAGCGATGGGACGGCAGCAGCCATCAGCGATACAGTCGGCAGGGTATTCCAAAACAATATCAATACAGGGGCGCTGCTCTATCCGGCACTGTGGGTACACAACTCGATCTTTAAGTAAAACGGGAAGAACAGGCACGCGATCAAGGGTAGACCAAGAGAACGAATTGCCGGGGACGGGGCGCCCGCCCCCGGCTTTCTCGCTAGAGGGGAGGTGACCGCAATGTCAGGGATCAAACGAATTATGCTCATCTTAAGCCTGCTCGCGGTCATCTGCCGGGGCGGATATGCCCTTTGGCAGATCGCCGGGCAGTACGCAGAGGAAGCGCAGGTCAAGCAAAGCCTGGACGCGTATCGCCGGTCGGCGGACGCGCCGGGAGCCTTGGTGGATGCGCCGGGAGCCTTGGTGGATGCGCCGGGAGCCTTGGCGGATGCGCCGGGAGCTATACGCGATACAGCCAGGGCATTGGCGGACGCAAGCAGGATATTGCCGAACGCAGGCGCCCGCCCTAGCGACAGACGATCCGGGGCGCTCTTTGCCGAAGGCCTCTTCACATACGAACAACTGCCTGAGGATCCAGCCATAAGCCCCGCGAAAGCAGCCAATCCGCTCATCCTCAAGCTACAAGAGGAAATCAACAGGGATATCGCGGGATGGCTGACTGTGCCCGGCACACAGATCGACTACCCCTTCGTATGGTCGGGGGACCATGAAGCGTACCTGAGACAGGACGTCTATGGCAACCGCGCAGAAGCCGGAACGCTATTCATGGACTATCGCTGCCCGCAGGACTTGTCCGCCTTCAATACGATCATCTACGGGCATCATATGAAAAACGGCAGTATGTTTGGCGGGCTGAAACGCTTTGGGGATGAGGCGTTCTTTCACGCCAACCCCGACGGCGAGATCATGACAGGGAGCGGTACCTATGCATTGGAAATTTTCGCGTACATGGTTGTCCGGGCGGATGACGCGGTGATCTATCATACGTCCCCGGAGAAAGACATGTATTATGCGTATATAAAGGAAAACGCCAGGCAATATCGCGAGCCGGACCGGGGGCGCAGCGTAGTGACGCTGTCCACCTGTGCTTACGAATTCCCTGACGCGAGGATTGTGCTCCTAGCGAACCTATCGACTACCTCTAAGCTTGAATTGGGTGATGAGCTGCTGCAGCATATCGGACTGCCCGCTCATCTCTTCTGACGCCGCTGCGCTTTGCTCGGCGGTGGCGCTGTTTTGCTGGACGACCTGAGCCACCTGGTCGATGCCGGTATTGATCTGGGAGATGCCCAGGGTCTGCTCTTCCGACAGCCTGGCGATCTCGCCCACGAGCTGGTTGCTTTCGTTAATGCCGCTTACGATATCCGATAAACTCGCCGCAGTCTCCCCGGCGATCCGGACGCCCAGGCTTGCCTTCTGGATAGAGTTTTCGATCATGGCGCCTGTCTCCTTCGCCGCCTCCGCGCTCTTCGCCGCCAGGTTGCGCACTTCCTCGGCGACGACCGCAAAGCCTTTGCCATGCTCCCCGGCGCGGGCGGCTTCCACCGCCGCGTTTAGAGCCAGGATATTGGTTTGGAAAGCGATGTCGTCGATGACCTTGATGACATTGCTGATCGACCCGCTGGCGTGGCTGATCTCATTGACGGCGTCGATCATCTCATCCATCTGCCTGCTGCCTTTTTCGGCGTTGTCCTTGATGGTATCCGCGAGGGAAGCGGCGCGAACGGCCATATCCGCGTTCGCCTTGGTCTTTGCCGCGATCTCCGCGATAGAGCTGGAGAGCTCCTCGATCGCCGCAGCCTGCTCGGTGGCCCCCAGGGCCAGCGCCTGGGCGCCATCGGCGATCTGCTTTGCCCCCACATCCACCTGCCCGGCAGAGCTGTTGATCTGGCCCAAGGCCCGGTTCGTACTGTCCAGCATGGTATTGATCGCCTGATTCATCACGTCCCGCTCAGACCGGACATGCACGGCGACCGAATAATCGCCGTCCGCGATCATCCCCATGACTTTGGCTTGGCTGCTGACCGCTTCGGATAGCTTACGGATGCTGTTTTGCAGATTGCCGATTTCGTCATTCTGCTCCAGTAGGAACTGTGCATTATCCAGCGTATCCCCCGAGGATAACAAGGATATCTGATCCGACACAGACTGGATTGGCCTGACGATTTTGTTCAGATTCTTCACTAACAGGAAAATCCCCGCCACGGCGATGATCAGGCTCGTACCGAGCAATATAGCCAGGGCTTGGGTTTTTTGCCCTTCGATCCTGCCAATGATAATGTCCATATCGTCGAAATAATTCCCGGTGCTGATGTACCATCCATAAGGCTCGAATTTCTCCGTGTAGCCCCTCTTTTTGTAGGAGCCGCTCTCATGGTCCGGCTTGCCGAAATAGAATTCGGAATACCCGCCGCCTGCGTTGCCCTGCCGGATGAACTCCTGAATGAAATAGTTGCCCTCCTGGTCTTTGGCGTCCCAGCGCATGGCGCCTTCATTGGCTGGGTTATAATGGACGATACACAGGCCGTCCGCCATGTCCGCCCAGAAATAGCCGTCGTCTTTCACATCAGGCGAGCTGCTGTATCTGGCGTCGCGGACAATTGTCTTGGCGATCTCCATCGCGGCTTCCTCGGTGATCACACCCTTTAGATATTGCTGATGGTTGAGCTTCAGGGCGCTGATCAGCGTTTCCACCGCAGTCTTAATATTTGCGTCAAATCCATACTCCGCATGGGTGACAACATCGTCGTACGCAATGTTGGAAAACACGGTGGACATGCCGGACAAAATGAGGATGATGATCAGCATGATAACGGCTGTGGGGATAACCGTCTTTACAATCAGGCTTTGCTGGCGGGGGGATTTGCCCTTGCCTTGCTGTTCCATGTACTCAAATCCTTTCTTTGCTTCGTGGGGGAAGGTTTGCACGCGGGCGGATCAGGCGTAGGCGAGCCGCGTTTCGTTATACGGACAGGCTGTCATAGATTTGCCGGAAATCGGCATGGTATTCGTGAAAAAGGTCAGCTAAGACCGGGTCAAAATGGCTCCCGCGCCCCTCCATAATGATCGCGTAAGCCTGATCGTGGGGGAAGGGCTCTTTATATACGCGGCGGGAACGCAAGGCGTCGTAGACGTCGGACAAAGCCATAATCCGGGCGGACAGGGGGATGTCCCCGCCAGCCAGCCCTTGCATGTATCCGCTGCCATCCCATTTCTCATGGTGATTCTTGGCAATCTCAATACCGATCTTTAAAAAGACATTGCCCGGGTATGCGGATTGGGCGCTGGCCAGTGTCTCGTACCCGATATCCACATGGGTCTTCATCACGGCGAATTCATCCGGGGTCAAGCGGTCGGGTTTGAGTAGTATCGCGTCCATGATCCCGATTTTCCCGATGTCATGCAGAGGGCTTGCCTTGGCGATATGCCCGGCGTATTCTTCATCCACTGTCTCCGGATATAGCCTGGCCTGATAAAGCTTGTCCGCGATCAGCCCGCAAAACATGGATGTCCGCTCGATGTGCTTGCCTGTATCGTCGTCCCGGGACTCGGCGGCTTTGACCAGGGCATGGATGGTCGCAATCTGTGAGGCGGAAATCTCCCTGACCTTCTCCTGGACCAAGCCTTCCAGATTTTCACTATATGCTTTGAGCTGCTCATTCTTATCCGCCAGCTGCTTTGATACGTCGGCATATCTTGCCATCAGCTCAGATACCAGATGGTTCTGGATTTCACTATCCGTCTGATCGGCGAAATAGTCCAGCATGAGCCGCAATTCGCTGTCGGAAGAGGACGCCGCGGTATCCGGGTCAAGCAAAAGCAGCCGGCTATACCCGTTCACGGGCTGATCTCCCGGATGAAATGGTCGATCCCGATACCTTCAAGGGCTTGCAGGCGCTTGATGGCGATGCTCTGGATTTCCGGGGTGTAGAGCAGGCTGCCGTGCTGGGGCGCGATCAGGGAGATATCCAGTTTTTCGATTTGCGACAAGGCATAGCGCAGCGCTTTCGTCGAGGTCATGATGACCTTGTGAAAGTCCCACATGCCTATGATCTGGCAGGATTTCCCCGTCACCGGGCAGAGAGCCTCCGGCGTACACCCTGCACAGCTTTCGCAGATCGGGGAATACAGGCTCCAGTCCGCGTCGTAGCTGCCGAAAAGGTCGCTGCTAAACAGTACTTTTGTCCTTGTGTCATAGGTGACGAAGCTCCCCGCCGAATGGGCATACGGGGTCAGGATAAACTGCAGCTCCCGCCCGCTGGCAAAACGGAAGGTCAAGCCTAAGTCCTCAATGCATTCTCTCAGGGATTTCGTCGAATAATAATCGATAAAGGTATTATTCTCCTTGTGGCTGAGGATCTTGAGTTCGTTATGGTTGATCAGCGCTTCCATATGGGGGATGTTGCCGCAAAGATCCGGGTCATAATGCTGATAGATCAGGCGCTTGATATGCCTGGGGTCTGTCCCGGTCCGCAGGATCTTCAGCATCACCGTACCAAAGTCATTCCGGCTGCCGCTGTCGATCAATACCGCTTCGTCGTGATCCACGATCAGGTAGGGGTTGCAGTGGAGGCCGGCTTCTTTGTCCGCAAAGCCGACCCAGTACACGCCTTCCGCGATTTCTACATACTCATTGTAGTCAAGACGCCCGTCCGCCATATCCATCCTCCAGCCACAAGCGCGTATCCGCCCATGCCGGCGCCGCGTATGCTCCTAAGTCAACGGAGTAATTATAACAAGTATTTAGAAAATTGGCAAAACAAATGAAGCGTGACCGGGAGCGGGCCCGCGTGCTATAATGGGGACGGCCTTTTCCGGCGCATAGGGAAAATAAGGAAGAGCGAATCGAGAATGCAGAGGATGCAGAGGATGCAGAGGATGCAGAGGATGCAGAGGATGCAGAGGATGCAGAGGATGCAGAGGATCTCGGGAATCAGCGAGAGGTAAGCGTATGGATATGGACGGGGCAAGGACGTTTCGGGATAGGGTGATCGGCAACTGCGCAAAAGTGATCGTCGGCAAGGAAGGCGAAATCTTCGATGTGCTGGTGTGCTTTCTGTGTTCCGGGCACATATTATTAGAAGACGTACCCGGCACAGGGAAAACCATGCTGCTCAGGGCATTCGCAAAGACCATCGGCGGGGATTTCAAAAGGGTGCAGTTCACCCCGGATGTATTGCCCTCAGATCTGACGGGGATCAACTTTTACAACCAAAAGACAGGGGAATTCGAGTTTCGCCCAGGCCCGTTATTTGCCAATATGGTCTTGGCAGATGAGATCAACCGCGCGACGCCGCGCACGCAATCGAGCCTGCTTGAGGCAATGGCGGAAAGGCAGGTCACAGTGGATGGCGTCACCCATCCTATGGCGGAACCGTTCATGATCATGGCGACCCAAAACCCACTGGAATCCCACGGGACATTCCCCCTCCCCGACGCCCAGACCGACCGGTTTTTCATGCGGATATCCCTAGGGTATATGGAAAGGGGCGAGGAGATATCCGTCCTGTCCGGAAGGGACGCCCTGGATATCGTGCAAGAGCTTGCGCCGCAGACCTCAACCGAAGAAATCCTGCAGATCCAGCAGGCATTCCGCCAGGTCGAAGTCAGCAGCGAAGTCGTTGGCTACTTGATGGATGTGGTCCAGCGGACCAGGGAGGATAGCCGGATCCGCATAGGCGTGTCCACCAGGGGGGCGATCGCCGCCTACCGCGCCGCGCAAGCGGTAGCGTGGTTGGAAGGGCGGGAATTTGTACTCCCTGAAGACGTCCGCAGGCTCGCGCCCAGGGTGCTATCCCATAGGCTTTCGCTGTCGGGGCTGTCCGGCATGGGGGAGGACAGGCGTGTCCTGGAGGATATCCTCGACGCAGTACCGGTCCCCTTGGAGGACATTTGATATGCTGGCGCTCGTTCTTGTGGTCATCGTGCTGGGGGTCATTCTCGAAACCATATCCCTGCACCGCGACCCGGCCAAGGTCGGGCTGGAATATGACATTTCCACCAGGAATACCGAACCGGGGGAAGCTTTTGAGGTGCAGGCTACGATCACGAACCAAAGCCGGATACCGATCTCCTATCTTGCTGTGAATGAGATATACCCCCAGGTGGCAATGCTGCCGGAGGACATGAAATTTCAGGCAAGGTACGACGGGACATATATCAAGAAGATATGCCGCGTGAGCGGGCGCAAGCGAAAAAAGCTCATCCTGGAGACCCGGATCACGAAGCGGGGCGTATATCTCTTTAAAGGGGAATCCATCGAATTCGGCGATTTTTTGGGCTTCCGGGAGATCCTGCGAAGAGTCTCGCTTCTGCAGGAGATCGTCGTGTATCCCGGCAGATTGGCCTGCAGCCAGCTCACCGACGCTCTGGGCGGCTTTTGCGGCGATATCGCAGCCCGGCGCTTTTTGATCCGCGACCCGATCCTGACCATAGGATCAAGAGAGTATACAGGCAGGGAGCCAATGAAGGATATCCATTGGATGCAAAGCGCGCACCGGGGCGAGCTTATGGTCAGGGAGTACGATTACACCCGCCAGCTGTCCGCATGCGTGATCCTTAACGCGGACGGGATCACCGTCAGCCGGGAAGACCAGCTGGACAGCTGCTGCGCGGCGGCGCGGACTATTTGCGAGACACTCGTGGGGACCGGGGTCTCCGTCTTTTTTTATACCAACGCCAGGCTAAGGCGTACGTCGAATGAGGAGATTTGGAAGTGCGAAGTCTCTGCCGGGCGGACAGGGGATTTGCTGGAAGGCCTGGGTCGAATGATGTGTTCCAGCCGCAGGCCTCTGCGGCATGTATTGGAGTATGCCCACCGGGAGAGCGATTTCGACGCTGCGTTCATCGTCATTCTGCCCGCGACAGAAAGCAACGACATGGAAGCGGTCCAACGGCTTAAGAGGGATTCCGGCAGGGAGGTATTGCTGATTCACATGGAGGAACTGGAAGGGGAAGCCGCATGATAGGCGTATGCAAGCTTCTGTTTGATCTGTGTTTCTACTATTCGTTTAGCGGGTATTATCTGTATTTATTTACCAGCGAAAACCCCTGGGCATGGGGGATCCCGGCGATCCTCTTTGTCGCGCTTACCCATACATTCGTGGACAATCAAGGGCTCTTCAC
>Ga0082212_10010665_pt1 | contig 11738 bp, 10 predicted proteins | sample TergutNt197P3_FD_71548 | JGI IMG/M metagenome (GOLD analysis project Ga0082212, IMG submission 71548) | Neocapritermes taracua P3 segment gut microbial communities from Petit-Saut dam, French Guiana - Nt197 P3 | ecosystem: Host-associated > Arthropoda: Insects > Digestive system > Gut ... | reverse complement strand
CGTCTTGGGGGGAAGCACTCGTTTGCCGTATGTATAGTCAATGTCGGGATTAGCGGCGACTGCGCCCTCAACAATGGCGCGCACACGAATCCATACGCGTGGGTCGGGAATCAACTCCGTCGTGATAACGAACTCTTTATCCACGCGCTTATCGCCGGTTGTGTGCTTGAAGATAAACGCATCTTTCGTTTCGGCGATTGAACCGAAACTCGACCAGTGATAAATGTCGGGCAAACCGCCCTCGTCTGTATCAATCCCCTCATATACAGAGAAGAAATCGGCTAAGATATAAGTGCGTTTAGCCGCATGGTCTTTGATTTTAATGCCCGGTAAAGATTCAAAAGCCATAACCTGCTACCTCATAATCAATAAGTAATAATTAAGTATAGCATACTTTTTCAAAAAAATAAACCCCTTTTTCAACAAAATTTTGTTTTTGCAAAAAATAGGTATTGAAAAATCCTACGATTTGGTTTATACTTAATAAGACAGAACAATTTTATGTAGGATGACGCAAGGAGTCAGGCTCTGCCTGACCCGCGCAGGGCAAGGAGTCAGGCTCTGCCTGACCCGCGCAGGGCAAGGAGCCGCAGGCTCCGTTTGCCCGAAGTATAAAGTAAACTTTAGGAGATTATAATGGCGAAAGAGAAAAAGTTGGTGTCAGAAATTACATCACGCGATGTTGATTTCGCAAAATGGTACACCGATATAGTAAAAAAAGCAGAGTTAATCGAGTATTCGAGCGTTAAGGGGTGTCTTGTCATACGCCCTTACGGTTATGCCATCTGGGAGAATATCCAGCGATTGTTGGACAAACGCTTTAAGGACACAGGGCATGAGAACGTCTATATGCCTATGTTCATACCCGAGGGGTTGCTGAACCGCGAGAAAGACCACGTTGTAGGATTCGCACCGGAAGTAGCGTGGGTGACTCACGGAGGCAGCGAGCCGCTGACCGAGCGTATGTGTGTCCGCCCTACGTCGGAATGCCTGTTCTGTGAGCATTACGCCAATATCATCACATCTTATCGTGACCTGCCCAAGCTGTACAATCAATGGTGTTCGGTAGTGCGGTGGGAGAAGACGACGCGTCCGTTCCTGCGTTCGCGGGAGTTTCTGTGGCAGGAGGGTCACACTGTTCATGCCACCGCACAAGAGGCAATCGCCGAGACCGAGAAAATGCTCGACGTGTATGCCGACTTCTGCGCCGAAGATTTGAATATGCCCGTCATTAAGGGCAAAAAGACCGAGAGTGACAAGTTCGCGGGGGCTGTGTCAACCTATTGCATTGAGGCACTCATGCACGACGGTCAGGCACTTCAGGCGGGTACGAGCCACTATTTCGGGGACGGATTCGCTAAAGCGTTTGACATCACGTTCACCGACAAAGACAATACCGTTCAGCACCCGCACCAGACGTCTTGGGGCGTATCCACGCGGTTAATCGGCGGAATCATCATGGCGCACGGAGACGACTCGGGGTTGGTTCTGCCGCCGAATGTCGCGCCTGTTCAAATCGTGATTATCCCTGTAGCGCAACATAAAGAAGGCGTGTTGGACAAAGCTAACGAGCTGAAACAACGGCTTGTCAATGCGGGGTTGCGCGTAAAGTTGGACGATTCGGACAATTCGGCAGGGTGGAAGTTCGCCGAGTATGAGATGAAAGGCGTGCCGTTGCGGCTTGAAATCGGGCCCAAAGACATTGAGGCTAATCAATGCGTGATTGTCCGCCGTGACACGCGCGAGAAATCGTTCATAGGGTTGGATAATTTGGAACAATCCGCAAACGAGCTGATGGCGGCACTCACGCAAGGGATATACGACAAATGTGAGGCAAATATCGCGGCACGAACGTATACTTGTTGTAATACTGATGAAATAATTGACGCTTTGTCGAAAAACGGTGACGGATTCGTCAAAGCCATGTGGTGTGGAGATGAGGCGTGCGAAGATGCGGTCAAGGAACGCACAGGCGTGGGCAGTCGTTGTATTCCGTTCGCGCAGGAGCGCGTGAGCGATGTGTGCGTATGTTGCGGTAAACCCGCTGACGTGCTGTTATACTGGGGTAAGGCTTATTAGCAAAACAAGGGCTCAAGGAGCGGCTTTGTTGCTCCGAAGCCTGACGAGGTGAGGAATGTATGATGTTGCCATAATCGGGCTGGGGCCCGCAGGCTCGACATTAGCGCGGCTGTTGCCCGATGACTTGAAAGTAGTGGCAATTGATAAGAAAGCAAACAAGGGCTCAAGGAGCGGCTTTGCCGCTCCGAAGCCTGACGAGAAACAGACTTGTGGGACGTTGCCAAGGGGTTCGGCTTTGCCGAATCCCGCGGAGGAGCAGCGAAGCGTTGCTCCGAAGTGCAAGAATTGTTTCTCCAAACCCTGCGGAGGATTACTCGCGCCTGATGCACAGCACATTCTGTCACGGTTTGAGCTGACGTTGCCCAAGCGCATACTCGCCGACCCGCAAATATTCAGTGTGCGGACGATTGACGTAAAATCGGGCATTGTGCGGCATTATCCGCGATTCTACATGAACATGGACAGACACGAGTTCGATATGTGGCTCATCTCGCTCATTCCCGATTGTGTGGACGTTCGCGCTAACACTGTATGCACTTCGGTGACTCGCGAAGGCGGCGTGTGGCACATCAAATGCGGCAGTGACACAGTTACGGCGAAGTATGTTGTGGGAGCAGACGGCGCGAACTCACTTGTACGGCGGGCGGCATTCCCTAATGCCGACATTCGCACCTATACGGCGATTCAGCAGGGGTTTGCGTCGGCGGTTCTGCAACCTACGGGACAGTATATATGCGTGTTCGACCCTGACACGACCGACTGTTACGCGTGGGGCGTGTCCAAAGGCGATACGTTCGTATTCGGCGGCGCGTTTCCAAAAAACAATCAAGCAAATAGAAATAAACGCAATCCACGCACAAACTTTGAGGCACTCAAAACCAAGATGTTGCCATTCGGGTATAATCTTGATAATCCGCTGTATACCGAGGCTTGTTTGGTTCTGCGCCCTGCCACACCGTTTCAGTTCAGGGCGACCTGTGACAATGCGTTCTTGATTGGCGAGGCAGCAGGGTTTATCAGCCCGAGTTCGCTTGAGGGAATCAGCTATGCCATGAACAGCGCGTTGCGGCTAAGTGCAGCACTGCGTACAGCGAATCCCGCGCGCGCCTACCACAAGTCTGTACGCTCAATAAAACGCAAGCTGACAGTAAAGATGCTCAAGTGTCCGTTCATGTTCTCACCGACAATCCGTAAATCCGTCATGAAATCACGCATTACCGCAATAAAAAAAATATAAAAATATGAGAGTAAACCAAACAAGGCAGGGATTCCCTGCCGCGTGCCTATAGTTGAAAGGAACAGGAGTATAAACCATGAAAACGAAATTCAAAAACGCGAAAATCCTGAACAAAGACATGAGTATCACACAGGGCGGATTGTGTGTCAAAGACGAGTTAATCGCCTGTGTGTTTAAGGGCGACAAGTGTGACAACGAGCGCGAATGTGTCTTTGATAAAGAAATCGACTGTGGCGGCAATCTGCTCATGCCGTCCTTCAAGAACGCACACACCCACTCGGCAATGACGTTTCTGCGCTCACGCGCTGATGACCTGCCCCTGCAGGAATGGCTCACCACGCAGGTTTTCCCGCAGGAGGCTAAGCTCAACGCCGAACACGTTTACCGCTTTACTAAGTTAGCAATCCTCGAATACTTGGCAAGCGGGACGACTGCGGCGTTTGATATGTATATGCAACCCGAATCGGTAGCCAATGCGGCGAAAGATACAGGGTTCAGGATTACAATGTGCGGTTCTGTCATGGACTTTGACGGAGATGACGGTGTGCAAAAGATGTTCAACTGTTTCGAGAAATATAAAGGCGGTGATTTCGTCAACTACAAGATGGGGTTTCACGCTGAGTATACCAACGGATTGACTAACCTCAAAGAAATTGCAAAACTGTCACACCATTACGGAGAGAGCGTTTACTGTCATATGTCCGAAACGGCGCGGGAGCATAACGAGTGCGTCGAACGCCACGGAAAAACCCCTGCGGCTCTGTTTGCGGAACTCGGTTTGTGGAACAACGGCGGCGGAGCATTCCATGCCGTACACGTCACCGACGCGGACATTGCACTTATGGCGCGGCACGGCATATTCGCGATTAGCAACCCCGCGTCTAACCTGAAACTTGCGTCGGGTATTGCGCCGCTGTGTAGAATGCAGTCGGCAGGTGTTCCGATTGCATTGGGCACTGACGGAGCGGCGAGCAACAACGCGCTGTCCATGTTCCGCGAGATGTATTTGGCTTGCACGTTGCAAAAAAATCTACTGGGAGACGCGGCGGCGTGTCCTGCGTATGACGCGCTGAAGTGGGCGACTGTGGGTTCAGCAAAAGCAATGGGCTTGCATGAATGTGACGCTCTCGAAGTAGGTCAAAAAGCCGACATTATCATGATTGACCTAAACCGACCGTCCATGCGTCCCCACAACAATATTGTCAAGAACGTCGTCTACGCAGGGGATGCGAGCTGTGTCAAGATGACCATGTGCAACGGCGTAGTGCGGTATATGGACGGCGAGTTTTTCGTAGGTGAGGACGCGCAAGCGATTATTGAGAAAGCAGAGGCTCTTATGGGTGATTTTGCGTGATTTTGCCCGATTACGTCAAGAAAGTGATTGCCGCGCTGACAGAGCAGGGTCACGAGGCGTACACAGCGGGCGGCTGTGTCCGTGACGCGCTGTTGGGGCTGACGCCGCATGACTATGACGTTACCACATCGGCTACGCCTGACGAAATGCGGCTTGCGTTCGCCGACTTCTCGGTGCATGATACGGGGCTGAAGCACGGAACGCTCACTATTGTTGTGGATAATGTTCCCGTGGAGGTAACAACCTACCGCATTGACGGCGTGTACAGCGATAATCGACGCCCCGACTGTGTGACGTTTACGCGCAACCTGTATGAGGACTTGTGTCGCCGTGATTTCACGATTAACGCAATGGCGTATAACGATGACAGTGGTGTAACGGACTTGCTGAAAGGCAGGGAAGACTTAGCAAACAATCTCATACGTGCCGTGGGTGACCCACGTGAGCGATTCCGCGAGGACGGTCTGCGAATACTGCGGGCGTTGAGGTTCGCGGCGACGTACGGTTTAACGATTGAACCCGACACCGCCACCGCCGCTCGGGAGTTGCGCGCGCTGTTGCAGGGCATCTCAAAAGAGCGGATTATACAGGAGTTCAATAAGTTGATTTTGGGCGATGTATTCTACGTGTTCACCGAATACAACGACGTTTTGTCCATGTTCCTGCCCGAGGTTGATTTTGCGGCAGTCGCGCCCGAAGTCAACGCACTCCCCGCTGACCGAATCGCACGGTTGGCGGCATTGTTCAAGCCGCAGGACAGCGAAACAGCGCGTAAGGCGTTGAAACGGTTGAAATACGACCGCTTCACGCTCAAAGAAACCTGCTTCGCCGTGACATATCGCGGGCTGTCCATTACGCCGCGTGAGTTGGCGGTCACGGGCGGTGAGTTATACGAGTCGGGCTTACGCGGCAGTGCAATCAGCGATACGTTGGCGCAGTTGTTTCAAGCAGTGATTGACGGAAAATGCAGCAACGATAAACGTGTTTTATTAGACTTATGCAAGGAGTTCGGCTTTGCCGAACCCGCGCAGGGCAAGGAGTCGTAGACTCCGATTGCCCAAAGTAGAAATGTATGGGGGAATAGTCATAATGGCGGCAATGGATATAGGAATCGACTTGGGTACGGCGAACGTCATTGTCACGCTCGGCAACGAAATAATCGTTAATGAGCCGTCGGTGTTGGCGTATAACAAGAAGAAGAACGAAGTCATCGCGGTGGGGACAGCGGCGCACGATATGTTGGGGCGAACGCCCGACTACATTGTGGTTGTGCAACCGCTTGTTGACGGTGTAATCTCCGACCATGACATGACCATGCTCATGATAAAGGAGTTCGTCAACAAAGCCAGCCGCAACCTCATGGTGAAACCGCAGATTATCATTTGTGTGCCGTCATCAGTCACCGATATAGAGAATCGCGCCGTGATTGAGGCGGCATTGTCGGCAGGTGCGCGCAAAGTCTACTTGATTAAAGAGCCGATTGCCGCGCTAATGGGCGCAGGTGCGGACATTACGCAACCCTGCGGTTGGATGGTGGTGGACATAGGCGGCGGTACGGCTGACGTCGCAGTGGTGTCTTTCAACGGAATCGTTACCGAATCGTCCGTGAAGATGGCAGGTAATAAGTTCGACCAAGCACTTATAAGATATTTCGCTAATAAAAATAAACTTCTCTTAGGTGACAAGAGCGCGGACGCGCTCAAGCGAACGCTCGGCAACGTGTTTGAGCCTGATTCCGCGCTGACGACAGTCATCAAGGGCAGGAATCTGCTTAAAGGCTTACCCGAGGCTCTCGAAGTCACGCAAGCGGACGTGTATGAGGCGTTGCACCCCTGTGCCATGGAAATCGTGGCGTTGATTAAGTCTGTCTTAGAGAAGACGCCTCCCGATTTAGTAGGCGATATTCTCGTAAACGGAATAGTCCTGACAGGCGGCGGCGCAATGCTCGGCGGTCTTGACCGTCTGATTGCACAACACACGTCCTCGCCCTGCCGATTAGCCGACAACCCGTTGGAGTGCGTTTCGCGCGGAATTGCCAAAGCGTTTGACTGTTCCGACTCGCTGTTAGACGGTTTTGAACGAGTTTCAATGTATAAGTATAAGTGAGGAACTGACATGGAACTGAAGAAACGTACATTCAGGATTATTCAGCCGCATACAAAAAACGATATTCCGAGCGCGATATATGACTGGTTTATCTTTGTGCTTGTCGTTGTGGACATGATAACTACGATTCTTGCCACAGTCTCGTCTTTCTCGCGTTTTGAAACGGCATTCATTGTCATAGAAATAATCACGGTTATTGTTTTCGCGATTGAATATATTCTGCGATTCTGGACTGCGGATTTATTCAGGCGAAAAGAAAACCCGTTAAAAGCACGGTTGAAATATGCTTTTAGTTTTATAATGATTGTAGATTTAATGGCGATTGCACCATTTTTTTTACAGTTCGTTTTTCCTGTAAACATTCATATTTTAAGAACATTCAGGCTTTTGAGAATATTCAGGCTTTTGCGGGTAAGAAAATACGTCAAAACATTATCGCAATTTCACGATATTCTGAAGCAAAAAGCCTCACAGTTGTTTTTCTCGATGATTATACTTTTTGTGTTAATGCTCGTAGCATCAACTTTAATGTACACAGCGGAAAATGAAGCGCAACCCGAAGTGTTCGATAACGCAATGTCAGGGCTGTGGTGGGCAATTATCACCATGACAACAATCGGATACGGCGATATATACCCCATTACAGCCGGCGGAAAAGTAATCGGCGCGCTGTTTTCGTTACTCAGCGTTGCTATAATCGCGGTTCCAACAGGTATTATATCGGCGGGGTTCATCGAAAGCAACTATTTACACAAAAAGATAGCTTCAAATACCAATAAAAAAAGCAAGCCTTTTTGCCCTTATTGCGGCGAAAATCTTGATGAATAAATTATCTGTTAAAAGTGACAGATTTTGGCGTTGTCAATCGTGTTATAAGTATAGTCGAAGTTTTTCCAAAGCGTGGCAAGAATAATACGAGGTGAATGAATATGAGTATAATCAAACCAACCCCGGTCAAGAGCTACACCGCGCCCGAAATCCCGACATTGGCGGACGTCAAGGACGATTCGGCGTTCCTCAAGGTATTGCCCAAGCGTTGGCGAAAAAGCACGGCAGTGCTTGCTTGCGTCGGGTTAATGGGTGGCGCAACGCTCACCGCGCCGCTTGCTGTAAGCGCGACGGCAGTGCCGATTGCTAAAGGCGACGGTTCAGGCGTTATGATGCGCCATATTGACGCGAAACGCTGTACCAAATGCGGTGCGAATCATCTGTGGCGCGTAACGCGGTTTACGCAATACACGGACGACGGCACGAACATTACCGAACGGCGCGTAGCAGATAAGAACGACACAAGCTGTTCCGAAACCAAAACAATCAGCTCATGGACGCCTCACGACGCAGACGGAATCGTGTTCAAAGGACACCACGGCGGCAGCGGGTTCGCTTTGTATGTGGTGCATTTCACCGAGGCGGAGGCGGCGGACATTATCCGCATGAAACTGCAGGAGGCGGGGTTAACTTTTGTCGCATCGCCGCCTGAGTACACCGCCACGAGTACGCTTGCGCCGCCCTGTTATTGCGGAGGGGTGCAGATGTTTAATATTCGCATGGCGGAATATGAGGCGTTGATGGCGGCGTACGACCCCGACTCGGGCGAGCCAATGCCGCCGTTACCAAAACCCAATTATGACTGTGACTGGATGCGCTGCCCCGGCGGTGTTGCCCGCAGTAAGACGTTGGGGCTCAACCTGTTTGACGGCACAAACAACGTGGCTGTCTCAGTGTTGGGGTACAATGACGACTCCAACTATAAATACACGCCTGCGGCATTCATTGAGAAGTTTGAGAAACAGTCAGAGGACATCACGTTTGGTGTGTTCGATACACAGTCAGTGACAATCGGTGAGAATTACAAACTCGACTTTGATGTGTACAAGCCCGACAGCGAAGGCGCAGTCCGCGCGCGTGCATTAGCGCGACCTGTGTTGGAGGAAAAGCTGAACGAACAAATCGAGGCATTTTTAGCGACATTAAGTATATAAAAATAAAGGCGGTACATTATCATGAACAAGCCAACCCCTGTCAAGAGCTACACTGCTCCCGAAATCCCGACGTTGGCGGACGTCAAAGACGATTCGGCGTTCCTGCAAACACTGCCCAAGCGTTGGCGCAAGTGCGCCGCCGTACTCACTTGCATGGGCGTAATCGGCGGAGTAACGCTTGCCGCGCCGCCGCAGGGCTGGAGCGACTCGGCGGCTCAACCGTCGTTGTTGCAGGGGCAGGAAGTGACGTATACCATGACAGACGCGTTGGCGATTTTACGGCAGTTGGTGGGATTGAGCGAGTTGTCCGCCGAACAAATCCAACGGTTTGACTTTTGGGGTGACGGTAACATCAAAATGGCGAACGCATTGCAAATCCTGCGTTCGTTAGTGAAGTTGCCCACTAACGCGCCCTACTTCGGCGTGAACCGCTACGCAACTACAGGTACACCGACGACTACCGACACGATGACAGATAAGCCGACTACAGGTACAACGGTTACAGATACGCCTGTAGGTACACCTACTGCAGATACGCCTACGACATGGGTGTGTGAGTTTTGTGGGAACTCATTCCCATTATGTGACGGCTTACACTATGGCGGGACAGGTATTTCTATTTACATGACAACTGCCACTGAACAAGAAACGCTCAACATCACAACCACGGATACGGTGACAGGCACACCGTATGTCAGTTCAGAAATTGCCATGGCAGGAACTATAGGTTCCATTTTAATTGATACCGCCACCGAGCAAGACGTGTACAGCACAATCACAAGCGAACCGCAGAAGGACTAAAACCATGCAATTGACACATCGAACATAGCTACTTGTTCTTAATAAATCATATCACACTTCCCACCTTTGTCAACCCCTTTTGCAAACTTTTCAATCCGCTTGACAAACTCGATAAAATATGTTATGATAAACAAAACAAGGAGGTGGAATTATGGCTCAAACAGAAACACGGCACGCGGAGAAAAGCAAACTTTTTTCTTTGTATGAGGTGAAATATGGCGGTAATGTTGATTTACAAATCGCTCACGCGGAGGCGTCCATGGAAAAGGAAGATGTTGATGATGTTCGCGCAAGGTTTGAACTTTGGAAAAATATTAAAACCGATAACTAACCGCACGCAAAAACCAACCCCACATGAGGGTTGGTTTTGCTTATACACAGCGTTGCGACGATTCGTGAACAAAATCCGCTTGACAAGCCCGCGCGGGGCATGCTAAAATATGGGAAGCATGCAGAGAAAAGAGAGTGTCCTCAATTGAAACGGGAAAGACTGAAATGGACGGCGGGTTTCCTGCTTTGCCTGTGCTGCTTCGTGTTCTGCGTCGCCTTGGCCGCGCCCACACGGGCGCAGACCGCGGACGAAGAGGCCGGGCTTGTGTTGCTGGAAGAACCCGGCCTGATGGCCTTCGTCGACGAACAGGTAAATGCGCAGGCGGCGCAGGCAGCGGCCGAAGAACAAAGCCAGACCGAAGCCCAAACAGGCGAAACGGATACGACGGCGCAAACCACGGCATCCGGCGAAACGTCCACTGACGCGGAAAGCACGACAGCGGGCGAGACGCAGTCCACTGATGAGGAAACCACGACGGACGGCGAAACGCAGTCCACTGATGAGGAAACCACGGCGGACGGCGAGACGCAGTCCACCGGGGAGGAAACCACGGCGGAAGGCGAAACGGGGTCCACCGAGGAGGAAACCGGCAGTGAACCCACCTCCGACTCCTTCTTCAACGGCGGAGAGGATTTCGATCCGATCCCCGATACCGGCCCGGCGGCGAACCCCGCCCTGCTCCTCTGTATGGCGGCCCTCGCCATGGGCGGCTGCTACTGCGGCTGGCGCGCATTGAAACGCAAGCGGACCTAATTCTACCCGTAATGGAACATCCCTGACAGCTTTTACCCATCATCACACGAAAGTCTTCCAGATGGTGGGGAACGCTGTTTTTTTGCGGCCAAATGCACAGTTTTCTGCCCTAAATCGGTTGACTACGGGCGATTCATGATGTAATATGATGAAGCAATGGACGCCAACACAGGCACGCCAATGCAGGCAAGCCAATACAGGCAGGCGCAAAATTAGACAGGAGAAAGTTTTTAAAGGAACAAAAAGGAATTCTCCCCGAAAGGACGAAATGAGATGAGAAAAGTAACACATAGGAAAGATTTGAAAGGGAAAGCAAAATCGAAATGGCTGGTGGCGCTCCTGCTCTGCATCAGTTGCTTTGTGCTTTGCGCCTCGATGATCACCTCTCCTACCATGGCGGAAAACGACACCACCAAGACCCTTGACACCCTGACAAACGTAACGAAAACCAACTGGACCGGCCCCGCCGCCAACGTCGACAAGGATAATACCTCGCGCCCGGATAGCTTCAAAGCTACCGCTACCGGCGGCACAGGCGGCGCAAAGGCGGTCGCGGCCTATGACCTGGACAAGAAGTACACCAAGCTGACAGGCACCATCGTCCCCGCCAAGGATAACCCCGAGGGGAGCAAGCTGAAGGTGAAAATCTTTATTGTTCCCGTCACCGACACCGCAACCCCCGCCTATCAGTCGAGCCAGGACATCACGAAAGACAGCAGTGGCATCAACTTCGAGATCACCGGGGCAGCCTTTGGCGAAGCCCAGCTGCTGACCATCGAGGTTGCCAACGCCAGCGGCGAGGCCAGCGTGATCCTGGCGGACATGCAGCTCACCCCCGCCGCCGCCCAACCGACCACGGATCACTATGTGGCGGTAAGCGGCTGGACGAAGGCGTATGAGTTTGTCAATCCCGACGGCAGCTCCAAAACCCCGAAGAAATTCGTGTACGCCTCCGACGGCAAGCCGGAAAACGGCTACGACTACCAGCTGTTCGCGAAGGAAACCAAGTTCTACGCCGAGTATTTCAAGAACAGCGTCTATGCGGCCCTGAAGGCCGACGGCACCTTTGACCTGAACGACGCCATCTGGGCCGGC
>Ga0082212_10010664_pt1 | contig 11739 bp, 6 predicted proteins | sample TergutNt197P3_FD_71548 | JGI IMG/M metagenome (GOLD analysis project Ga0082212, IMG submission 71548) | Neocapritermes taracua P3 segment gut microbial communities from Petit-Saut dam, French Guiana - Nt197 P3 | ecosystem: Host-associated > Arthropoda: Insects > Digestive system > Gut ... | reverse complement strand
GACATAGTCTCGACTGTCGTGCGCCGGAACCGCCATAATAGCGCCTGTTCCGTAGCCTGCCAACACATATTCGCTAATCCATACGGGAATCCACTCGTTGGTGAAGGGATTAAGGGCGCAACTGCCTGAAAAAACGCCCGATACCTTGCGTGTTTCGGTCATACGCTCACGCTCCGTCTTTTTCTTCGCCTCCAAAAGGTACGCCTCCACCTCCGCCTTTTGCTCAGTCGTGGTCAATTTCTCCACCCACTCGCTCTCAGGCGCCAACACCATAAAGGTAGCGCCAAAAACGGTGTCGGCGCGGGTGGTAAAGATGGGCATATCATATTCGACGACTTCCGTGTCAGATCCGGAAGCGAAACCGATAGCGCCTCCTCTGTGCACCCTAAATATCATCTCGGCGCCCTCCGAGCGACCAATCCAGTTGCGCTGCATCTCTTTGAGGGAGTCGCTCCACGCCAGCGTATCAAGGTTGTGCAACAACCGCTCGGCGTATGCCGACACCCTCAACTGCCACTGCTTCATCTTTCGCTGCTCCACCGGATGTCCGCCACGCACCGAAAAACCATCTTTTACTTCGTCGTTTGCCAACACCGTGCCCAACGCCGCACACCAGTTTACGGAGGTCTCTCCAATGTAGGCAATCCGGTAGTTCATCAACACCTCTTGTTTCTCACGCTCAGACATGGTGTTCCACTCATCCGCGCTAAATTCAAGCGACTCGCTACACGCAACATTCAGCCCCATACTGCCCACCCCCACAAACACCTCTTCCAATTCGGAGATGGGGCGTGCCTGTTGCTCATCATAACAGTAGTAACTGTGATACATCTCTATAAACGCCCATTGTGTCCAGCGGTAGTAGCCGGGGTCGCAGGTGCGCACCTCCCTGTCCCAGTCGTACGAAAAGCCAATTTTATCCATCTGAGCGCGGTAGCGGGCAATGTTCTTTTCGGTGGTGAGGGCAGGGTGCTGACCGGTTTGGATGGCATATTGCTCGGCGGGTAATCCAAAGGAGTCGTACCCCATGGGATGCAATACGTTAAACCCTTTTAAACGTTTATAACGGCTAAAGATGTCGCTGGCAATGTACCCCAACGGATGCCCTACATGAAGCCCCGCACCCGAAGGATAGGGAAACATATCCAACACATAAAACTTGGGACGGGCGGGGTCTGCCTCCACCTTAAACGTCTTATTTTGCGCCCAGTATCGCTGCCAACGCGCCTCTATCTCTGTAAAGTTGTATTCCATAAAAAGTTCGAAGAAATTGTTTACATTTGGAGCGGCAAGAAAAGGATGAGTTATAAAATCGCCAGCAATTTTACCAAATCGTCCACTCTATTCCACTTAATTTTGTTCGCTTTTACAAAGCCCTTAAACGCCCTTCTATCTTCGCTCAATAAACTCTTCTCCACATCTTTTGCGGTGGCGGCAACCATCTCTCCGCCCCAAAAAAAGTAGTGCTTTTGAACAATCGGAATACTCTTCCCTTCATCCTTGCTCTGCCGTAACGCCAAATGATTTACATTGCCGGCGAGAATGCCGGCTCTTACATCAAGGGAGGTGAGTTGTTGGGTTGATCCCGAGTTGGCTGAAGAGCCGTAAGCCCCGGAGCCTCTCGAAAGGGAGTATAGATCCCCGGAGGCAAGCAAAACCAAAGCACTTCCTTTTTCTCCTTTGGAAATCAACCGATAAAACTTATTACCAAAAGGAATGTAGGTATCATGCGCTATCTCCACCTTGTCGATATTCGTTGACGACAGCAGTTCGTTTATATTTTCTCCATGGATAAAATGGAGTTTGCTTTCTATAATATAGATATTCAAAAATTTAGGTTCTGTATTCCCCGATTTATAGAAGACCTTCCCCTCTACAAAATCTGAATAGAGGTAGGGCCACGTGGTGGTACACTCCTGACCTGATAATAACTTACATATTATGATGCCAATAAAGGAAATGATGGTTTTTTTCATGGTGTCTCTAATCTTTCACCAAAATAACATCCGGTTCAAAGTAGTTAAACCATCCCAGAAAGTCGGAGCCTTCGGCATCTCCATAGACGGCAGAAACAATCCAATCCATAATGGTCATAGATTTTTTGTCTTCCGAAATAACGATGGTAATATAACCTCCATCAAGAATATCATCATCCCCGTCAGGACCATAAAATCCCTCCAGCCTGACTAAGGGGTAAGATGTCGATAAAATCTGATTTACAGGTATATGAATTTCTGTCATCTCATCATCTACGATTCCATAGATGGGAATACTGCCGCCGGAGGCTACTAAATCGGTCAACCAAACCTTATTGACGTCTCCCGGGTCCTTCCCAATAGTAATCGTCCATGTAGTAGGACCATCAAAGCCGCTCTCTCCGGTAGCGGTGTAGGACCCCAATATGGGCGTCAGGGGGTGGTCCAAGTCAGATATGGTAACAGTAATCCGTTTTTCAGCACCTAAGTGAACGCTCTGACTCTCCAAGGCGATGGAGAACGACAAGTCGCCGGTGAAGACTCCGATTTGACTAAATATTTGTATTTGAATATATTGAATTGGTTCATCGGGGGTAAAGGCAACTGAATTGGAACCTACTACTTGATAGTCAACTCCGGATATTGCACTGCCGTCAATAGTCTTAAACGAAATAGTGGTTGAGAGACCTTGCGCAGAGGCGAGCACCACAGGAATGAGAACTATTCCAACATCCTCATTAACGGTAAGAGAAGTGTTTACAAAGGCAACAAAGGCATCTTTGTCGTCAAACTTGGGGAGTTCGTTCATCTTGCTGCAAGATAGAGCGAATAACCCTGCCATGGCGATGGCGCCAAATATTTTCATTCTTTTTTTCATCTCGTTGTGTGTATTAATATCCGGGGTTCTGAACTAAATTTTCGTTAATCGATAACTCTCTATTGGCAATGGGCATTGCCCACCTGTTATCGGGATAGGGAATATCTTTATTGAATGCCGTACCGGTAAAGTCTGTCCTTACCAAGGATCTGCCCAAACGGGAGTAATCAAACCATAAATGCCCCTCCCAAGCAAGTTCTTTTCGACGCTCCTGAAACACATCTTCGCGGGTAACCGTTGAATAGGCGGGCGCATTTCTATTGGAAGCAACCATGTTCAAATCAGAGACGGCAGTTGCACCCGAAACAGCAGCGCCGTTCACTATTGACTCTGCTCTGTTCAAATACATCTCGGAAAGCCGCAACACAACAATATTGCTCACGTCCGGAGTTCCCCTGCCCTTTCCTGCATATTTGGTAGTCCAAAAAAGGTCGGCAACGTCATCCACCCCCACAAATAACTGACCGCGTAAATCATCATCATCATAGAGAAATACAAGGTCATTGCTTGCAGCGCAATCTGCATATCCACTCGGATTGGTCATGTGGGAAGGTCCTTCCCAATAGGCGTCATAGGAGTTCTGCGTGGTGCCATACACCGAAAATATCACTTCGCCGGCGGCATAAACATCCTGTCTCCACACCACAAGAATCTCTTCGGGGGTCCACATACGATACTTGGCGTTATTGATTACTTTGGTAGCGTAATCCGCCGCATTTTGCCATTGACTCATATAGAGATAGACCCTGCTCAACAACGCTTGAATAGCGGGTTTGGTAGCGGTCGCCGTTCTGTCGGCTACCCCTCCCCGTACATAATCGTCGTCCATAAGCGTTTCGGCTTGTTTCAGGTCTGCTACCACAAATTCAAAGACCTCTCTCACCGTATTTCTGGCAGGTTGCTCGGTGGGCTCCTGAATACGGTCGATAATAGGTACTCCAAGTCCATCCGGTTGATAGTTATATGATTGCGCATATAACCGGACTAAGTCAAAGTGCGATAAAGCCCTCAAAAACAGACACTCCGCGTGCAAGTTGTTGAGGTCTTGCTGAGTAATGGGGGATTTAATCTTGTCTTCTGTAAGGTTCTCCATAATGTTATTGGCGTAAGAGATCACCGTGTATGCCTGCTCCCACAAACCCGGAGAGGTATCTTTGTTGTAATCCAAACTGTAAGACACCATATAACGACCCGATGTGTAGTCAGATTGGAGCGCTCTCTTGCCATTGCCCGACCGCATCTCTGCATCAAAAACAAAGCCGGGACCATACCAGTTTGCCTGAACCAAACGACTGTAGGCGCCAAGGGTGGCTTTATTAAGCCCGGCGTATTCCGACAGCGTTAGCTCGGTAGTTTGTGAAGTTTTGGGCGCTTCGACCAAAAAATCGGCACATCCAAAGAGGAGTACTGCAAATGATAATATAAATATATTCTTTTTCATCTCAATAATTTTTAGAATGATAGTTCAATTCCACCAACAAATGACTTGGTCATGGGATAGATTCCACTCCCCCATCCGTCAACCCCTCTTTCGGGATCCCACCAATCGACTTTATGGAAAGTGTAGATATTTAATGCGCTGAGATATACTCTAAAATTGGACACCTGCACTTTATCCAAAATCTTTTTGGGCAAGTTGTAGGAGATGGTAACGTCCTTAAGCCTCAAATAGTCTCCCCGCTGTAGATAGCGGGTGCTGGCGTTGTTATAGGCATTTGAAGTGGTCCCCCAAACGGGCTTGGGATGTACCCCGGTGTCTCCCGGTTTTTTCCAATAGTTAAGCAGCGAGGAGAGTTGGTTGGTGCTTTGATTGGCATCGCTTTCCAAGTAACGTTTCTCGCTTATTAAAACGTGATTCCCGCCTTTAAACTCCATAAACGCACTTAAATTAACTCCTTTCCAATCCAAAGAGGTGTAAAATCCTCCCGTGTATTTAGGCTCGGGAGAGCCGGCATAGATTCTGTTTGCTGAATTAAAATTGTTGGTTAGTTCGCCATCCGCAGTACGCCACAGCGGGTCTCCATTAACGGGATTAACTCCGTAATAGTCATATAGGTAGTATGTATAAAAACTCTTCCCAACCACGTGCCTGATGCGCTGGGTGGTAGCATCCGAGGAGTACGCAATAAATTCATTGTCTCCCAAGTCCAAGATTTTGGACTTATTAAATGCGATATTAAAACCGGCGGTGAGCAAAAGTTCTTTGGATTTCACTATATCGGCGTCTAACTTAAACTCCACGCCTTTGTTATTGATTTTACCTATGTTCAGGAAGTTTGCACCAAAACCCGAAGTTTGGGGAACCATCTTGTCCAAAAGCATATCCTCCGTGTCCCTTGAATAGACATCCACGCTTCCGTTGACCCTGTTCCACAGACCGAAATCAAACCCCGCGTTCCACGTAAGGTTCCGCTCCCACGAGAGGTTCGGATTGGAGGGACGCGAGGGTCTCATACCCGACCCTCCATTGTAGGCGGTGGTGGAATAGACACCGTATGCTCTGTATGGAGAGATACCGTTGTTTCCGTTCACCCCATAACTTATACGAAGTTTAAAGATGTCCACCACATTTTGATTTTTCATAAAACCCTCGTTGTGAAGGTTCCAAGAGGCTCCTACCGACCAAAAAGCCCCCCACTTTGTGTTTTCGCCAAACAACGAACTTCCGTCTTCCCTGATAGAGGCTTGCAGGTAGTATTTTCCGTGATAGTTGTAGTCTAAAATACCAAAGAAGGACAATAGCGTCTGAGATTGAAGGTAGTATTCAGCCTCCACATCGGAGGGTGGGACCGTATTGGGATAGGGCATCAGGGGATCGACCCCGGGTGCATAGATATACATCTCATCGTAATTCCTTCTCATTGCCTCTTGCCCTGCAAGAAGTCTGATGGAATGACCGTCAAATATGTTATTAAATGTAACCGTATTGGAGGTAGTCATCTGTACATATTGTAATTTTGACTGTTGCAGAACGCCAAACAACGAACCGTCAGCGTTGACGTAGTCGAGCGTGGCGTAGGGGGACCAATACCTGATTCCATCTCCAAAGGTGGTTTCAACGGCATTGTTGGTTTTGAAGGAGAGGCTCCTTATCGGTTGCCACTCCACATAGGTGCTCCCCAAAAAGCGGTACTGCTTTTCCCACTGCTGGTCATGCTCGGCAGTAGCCCTCGGATTGCTGTATGAATTTTCCGGAATTCTGATATTGTGCGAACCGTCTTCGTTATAGGGTTTGGTCCATGGGAGAATCACCAATCCGGCAAAAGCGGGATTCACGTAGTAGAGGCTCTGCATGGCAACGTCATTTGTCTCTGTATAAGCCACATTTACACGCGCTCCGGTGGTAATCGAATTGGTCAGTTTGTAATCTGCATTCACGCGGGCAGATATCCTTGAGTAATCAACTCCATAGAACACCCCTTCATTTTTGTGGTACGACATGGCGCCGTAGTAGGAACCTCTATTGTTTCCACCTGTGGCATTAAATTCATACTCCTGCATAACGCCCCCTCTGGAGAGGTGGTCCATCCAGTTGGTCATTTCACCATTGAGAAGCGTCATGGGGCGATAGATCCCTGCCGGATCGTCCGGATTTCTGCCTGCATTGACAATCGCCTGCCTTTGGTAACCCAGCAACTCGGCGCCGCTCATCACACCAAAGTTGTTGTCGTTAGCCAGCCACGAAACCCCATACTTGATACGGGAGGTAAATTGGGCTCTCCCCTCTCTGCCTCTTTTGGTAGTTACCAAAATCACCCCATTGGCGGCGCGGGAGCCGTAAACCGAAGAAGCGGCAGCATCTTTTAGTACCGTTATCGACTCTATATCGCCCGGATTGATAAAAGCAATGGCGTTACTCGTGTTTGTAAAATAGGACTGATCCCCCTGCATCACGGGAATTCCATCAACTACCCACAAGGGTTCGTTGCTCGCATTCAGGGATGAGATACCCCGCACGCGGATTTGGGAGTTGGCGCCGGGTTGTCCTGAGTTGGCTGTGATATACACCCCTGCCATTTTACCGGCAAGCATTTTGTCAACAGACGTAATCGGAACTTCTGCAATAGCGGTGCCGGATACGGTGGAAACAGAGCCGGTTTTTGCCTCAGGTCTTACCACTCCATACGCCACCACAATAACCTCTTCGAGTCTGGCAACATCCTGCTCAAGGGCAACGTTCAGCACTGCTCCGGTAACAACAATCGTTTGAGGTCTCATCCCAATAAAGGAAAACTCAAGGGATTCGCCTCTGTTAGCGGAAATGGTATATTCACCATTTACATCAGTGATGGTTACAATTTTACTGCCAGCAGCGCGAACACTCACGCCGGCTAAAGGCGAATTGTCTGCCGCATCAACCACTACGCCCCTCACCTGCATGGGTTGCGCGTAGAGGCTAACGGAAAAAATTGATAACAACACTGTGGTCAAAAATCTAATTTTCATAAGATTGATTTTGGTTAGTTTTATTTTTCAGTTTTCGATAATGAGGGTGCAAAGGTATATCAAAATTCACTACCGATTGACTAAGACGCATAATAAATTTCACTATTGACCGACTAATTGCCAAAACGACTATTCCTCACATAGTAACGCATTGATTTTTAGTCACTATAATTTCATTATTCAAAACCTACCACACATCAAAACAGACACATCTGTATTATTTTCGGACTTTTATTTTTACTTGTTACCCGTTTCACGTAAGCACGTCTGGCTCCTGCTACCCTAAAGTTGCATTCAGTTGTTTTTACACTTGCTCAAATGCTCATCAAGGTATCGTGGATATTTGAAGATAATTTTTACCTTTGCCTCATTGATATGAAAAGAGTAAATCTCCTTGTAACCATCATCCTGTTAGTAGTAATGACAGGATGCGGAAGAAATCAACCAACAGATGATATTGTCACAGTTGACGTTACGAAAAGTTACCCCGAAAAAAAACTCAATCTTCAAGACTTTATGGGTGTAGAATACATTGCGTTGGAAACTACTGACGAATTTCTTACGCAAGGCAGAGTGATGGATATAGGTAAGGAAAACATCTTGATTTCAAATCGAAACAGAGATGGAGATATTTTTATTTATGACAGAACCGGTAAAGGCTTAAGAAAAATAAACCGAATGGGACGGGGACCGGAAGAGTATATGTTTGCTTATAGTATTGTTTTGGATGAAGATAATAACGAAATATTCGTCCACGACTATTCACCAAGTAAAATCCTTGTGTATGACTTATACGGAAAATATAAACGGAGTCTCCAATACAATGATAATGACGAAGCCCTCCGTTATAATGTTATACATAACTATGACCGGGATCACTTGATTTGCTATGATGCTACCGGAAACTATTATGAAGAGAGGTCATTTTGCCATGCGATTGTCTCCAAACAGGATGGAAGCGTTATTCGAAAGATTCAAATCCCTTTTAAAGAGAAAAAATCAACGATGATACGCATTCAAGAGGGCGATGTAACATTTGCAGCTCTTGTTCCTTTTCAATCCATGTTGCCTTTCCAATATCAATGGATTCTCGCACAACCTTCATCCGATACTATCTATAGATATCTACCTGACTATAGTATGATTCCCTTTCTGGTAAGAACTCCATCTATACACTCTATGAATCCGGAGGTATTTCTTTCTATCGAATTAATTACAGAGCACTATTATTTTTTGACGGTATCGGAAAAAGTCGGGAAAATGACAAGTAGTGGTACAATGGTTATTTCAGAAACTTCTTTGATGTATGACAGGAAGGAAAAAGCCCTATTCAAATATGTCGTCTACAATGGCGATTTTTCTAACGAAAAAGAAGTATCTATAAATTCGGGACCGGTAAATAACGAAATCGCAGCTTGTCGATCATTAGAAGCTGACCAACTTGTTGAGGCTTACAAAAAAGGGCAACTAAAGGGCAATTTGAAAGAAATTGCTGCAACATTGGACGAAAAAGATAATCCTGTGATTATGTTGATAAAGTATAAGTAGTTGCTCCTTATCAATTACTCCTCAGAAGAGCGAAGGAAGAAAGAAGACCTGTCTCTTCATTACGGAACGGACAACCCACAGACGCTCTTTCCTGCCTTGTGGGCATCACGGTCAATATGCCCTTCCATCTGACCAAGCAACGGCACTATGGTGTGTCCGTCAAAATTTGCAGGGTTTTACACCGTAAATGTACGCTTTCCGGTCGAATTATACAAATGTTTTATGAGATATTTTATTGATATGCAATTTATTGAATGACAGGTAAAGAGCGACTGTTCGTGACACCATTATTGAATGTACAAAGACTATGTGAGTGGGGATTCTTTAAAAATCCCGATTACCACCCTACCACACCAAAACGGGGGGAGCTAAGGGGACAAAAGCGGCGGAATCAAACATCTTTGTCTCCATGTCAAGGGCGGCATTGGGTGTTTTCAAATAGTCTCTCTCCAAAAATTTGTCCAAGGTATAGCCCTCTTCCGAAATGGTCAATATCCTCTTAACAATTTGCTCTCGACACGCTGCGCTAAAGTAGTGTATATTGTTTATCATACAGTTGGTCTCCTCCGACCTCCACGCTCCGTAGCGATACAGTGCGCCTCCTTCAAAAACACCTACCCTGCCATATCCGGACAGCCCCAAAAAATGAGCCCACAAAACACGCTGAGGGTCGCTGGTAAAATCGACATTCAGGTACATACCCGTACTTTGATTTGATCTGTATCTGTCTATCTCAGATTCGGGTATTTGCGTGTTGTTATTGATGTATTCATCTGCCAATCTGCCAAAACCATGACCACCTCCTTCATGCAGAACAACGCTTGCGTAACTGTAGTTCCCGCCCCTGCGACTTACCGGACAAATGGCAACAGACCTTCCGCTTGTCCACATCCAACAAGTTCCTGCATACCTGTCTTGGTTCACCATCATAAAAACACAGGTATTACGCAATCCATAATCGGACATTCCGGGAACTTTCAGGGCGTAGTCAAACGCTTTGTCGGTATTTGTGGTCATGTGTGTGCCTTCGTCGTCAAAGGAGGTGCCAAAGGCGGTCATCTTGTAGATACCCTGGTCGATTTGGGTAGCGCCGCTCTCTAAGGAGTGTGCAAAAACAATATATACTGAAAAATACTCCCTGTACGACCTGTAGGGCTCCACCTCAAACAGTGCCTCAATTCCCTCAATGGCGTTCTGCTCAAACAATCCGCCAACACCACACTCCTGCTTCCTGTATCCATCGCCCGTGAAGAGGAGTACCACAGGGTTCGGTTTGGACGAAGTCATATATTCAATCACTTCTCCATCCGCGTATATGGTTCTATCTATGGTTTCAAAGCAGTAGATATCTGACCACGTTTCGCCATGATCCCCGTCATCTGCCTTTACCTTATAGTAATGCAATGACGCCTCTTTAAGTTCGCCGTTGAGAAAAACCGCGGTATCGGTAAATGGACCGTATTCGGTAAAAGTGACGCCATCCTCCGACACACATAAAGTATAGGTAAGGTCATCGCCGTCCGGATCAACGCATTTCCATTCAAAACGAGGGAAAGTGGAGACAGATTCGCTGTTGTTTGGAGGATAGAGCAATTCGGGTTTTTCGGGAGGCTTATTGAAGATGGCGTCTCCCTTTTGAGAAAGTGATATGGTGTGAAGGGCGTCGTAATAGGAAAAAGAGACGGTCCCCGCTCGTTCTCTCTTATTTTGATTGATTGATGCAGACAGCGTGACAGTGCCGCTTCCATTGCCTGAAGCGGGGGAGACTGTCGCCCATTCGGGAGCGCTCAAAACACTCCATTCAGCCTCTGTGTTCAGCATCACCCTCGCTTCCCCTCCATCGTTTTCAAGACAAACGTTGGCATGGTCAACATCAAAAGAGAGCAGAGATTGAGTTACCTTGAGGGTGGCGCTTACGTTTGTCCCGCCGTGGGAAGAAAAAATCAATATATCCGCTGTACGGGCATACTTGGTATTGGGCAAGGCGCTCACCTGAATCGTACCATTTCCCTCTCCGGATGAGGGAGATAACAAAACCCAGTTTGGAAAATTTGAAGCCACTTTCCATGCAACATTGCTCTCTACTTCTACGGTTAATACTCCTCCTCTGCTACCGATAGAAATCTCGTTAATAGACAATTTCAAATGAGGAGGAGGGTCTTTGGAACAAAAAACGGAACTTATTCCCAGACACAGGATAAATATAAATTTTATTAAATTTCTCATTTTAAATTCATTAATGGAATCCATGTTTGACATCTCCCTTTGTTTACTGCGTCAAAGTTATTTAAATTTGCTATCTTTGCCAAAAATTTAAATTTTCACCACTATTCGGATGATTACTTTTGACCACATAAAAGAACTCCGCCAACGTGAGTCCGCGTTGAGGAGGTTTCTTTGACATTGAAGGCAAAATAATTGAAATAGAACACGCCACAGAACAAACCCAAGCGCCCGATTTTTGGAACGACCCAAAGGCGGCGGAGGCGGCTATGAAACATATCTCAGGGCTAAAGGTGTGGGTGGACGCCTATCAAAACATCTTGGAAGCGTTAGACGATTTGGAGGTACTTCACGACTTCTCCAAAGAGGACGAAAGTGTGGAAGATGACTTGGCGCATCAACACCGTAAGGCGCTCTCTCTGATTGAAGCGTTGGAAATGCGCAATATGCTGGGCGAAGAGGGAGACCATTTGGGCGCTATCCTCAACATCAACTCCGGCGCCGGCGGCACGGAAAGCTACGACTGGTCGATGATGCTCATGAGGATGTATATCCGCTGGGGGGAGCGCAACGGCTACAAGGTGCACACCCACGAAATTTTGGAAGGGGACGTGGCGGGCATAAAATCGTGTACCCTTGAATTTGAAGGCGAACTTGCCTACGGTTTTC
>Ga0082212_10010663_pt1 | contig 11740 bp, 11 predicted proteins | sample TergutNt197P3_FD_71548 | JGI IMG/M metagenome (GOLD analysis project Ga0082212, IMG submission 71548) | Neocapritermes taracua P3 segment gut microbial communities from Petit-Saut dam, French Guiana - Nt197 P3 | ecosystem: Host-associated > Arthropoda: Insects > Digestive system > Gut ... | reverse complement strand
GATAATAATCTGGGAATGGTTTTTAGCGGATTTCAGTTAGAATACAGGTTTGGCATTCAATGGAAAATGAACGGACACGAAATACGCTACCGTCCCAAACTCGGCGCAGGAATTATTATGAATCGTGGCATGTTAAGCGCTCAAGTACCTGTAGCTCCTATTCACGTGACATGGACAATGCCGCTTTTTGAACAAAACGGACATACAGTCAGGGCAGGCGCAAATTTGATGAGCGATTATAATTATACGCTGTATACCGAGATGCACGACGGACCCCTATTCTGGACTGCCGAAGCAGGTCTTTCGCCTGTTATATGCTATGGTTATCAATGGAATAACAAGCGTATTAACATCGGTTTGCAAAATTCACTGCTTGGCTTTACCTCTCATCGACAAGGGTACGATCCGTATCGCTTTCTCTTTACATGGAGGGATTTTGTTGTAAACCCGCACAAAGAGATGAAATTCGGAAGTTTTGATCGTTACAATCACACAACCGTTTCTGGGGCGTATGTCCCAAACGTTTCCAAAAAACACGCATTGGTGTATGAATTTGATTATTTTGGTCTCTTCAACGGACACAAATACGCGCGGATAAATCATAATTTAATATGGAGGATATCGTTATGAGTAAATTGAAAATCGGCCTTAGACAAATACGCCCCCTAATAAAAAAGATTTTTTTTATAACCATATTTTCAATAACTTTCGCATCATGCCTTAAAGATGATCCGTTTAAAATACCTTTTCAAAGTTTTGCGCCCGCTTCTCTTGGCGATGGATGGGAAATAGCCGAACCGGCGCAGGCGGGTATTGACGGAGAAGCGTTGAAAGATGTGTACAGATTTGTTCACGAAGAGAATAATGTTTGGCAAATCAGAAGCTTGCTTGTGTTCAGAAACAATAAATTAGTAGCAGAAAGTTACATGAAAGACCCTGACGACCGGACGAATCTTCATCCTGTCTGGTCGTGTACCAAACAGGTTATCGGCATATTGACCGGAATGGCAGTAGATAAAGGTCTGATTGCTATCGGCAATACCATTTCGGAATGTCTGCCCCAAGTAGCCAAACACCCTGAAAAAAGCGGGATAACCATTGAAAACCTGTTAACGATGAAATCGGGCATCAATTACAGCAATGACGGATATAACGGAGGCGACGGGAAACTTGCGCGTGAAGTACCGGACAACAGCCTTGATTTTATTCTTGGTTTGGATATGCACGCAACGCCCGGAACAACATACCGGTATAAAAATTCCGACCCGCATCTTCTCTCTGTCATTATACAGGAAAGTGTTGGCAAAACGACCCGCGACTGGGCAAAGGAAGTTCTTTTTGATAAAATTGGAATCCGCAATTTAGAATGGCGAACCTATAAAGACGGCATAACGTTCGGCGGTTTTGGCATACTGACAACGCCACGTGAAATGGGGAAAATCGGACAATTGGTACTGAACGAAGGTTTGTGGGGCGGCGAACGGATCGTTTCAAAGGATTGGTTGGACGAGATGACGTCGGCAAAAGTCCCTCCCGATGAAACGCCGTTCGCGGATGTGGCTTTCGGTTATCTGTGGTGGAAAGAGATGAATCGGAATGTGAGTTTTTCAATGGGTCACGGCGGTCAGTGTATCTTACTCAATAAAGACAAAAACCTGATGGTTGTGATTACATCCGAACGGCATACCGGCGGCAGGCATAACTTGTCGGTTGAAGATGCGTGTTCGATTTTTGACATGATAAATCGGGTAGTGTCCTAAATTAACTGGCCGCAGGTAGTGTCACAAATCAGGTGATTAGTTGTTTCCATAAGAGCCTGTTTTAAAATAGAACGTTTCAATATACAAACCAATGACATTGTCATGAATCTGTTCGTTTTTCGAGAAACAGATGGTTTTTCCCGTCAGTCGCTTTATGTGAGTTCTGAAATTCGGATTTTTCCGTTCAATTTTCCAGGTTCTGTCTTTTCCGATGCGATGCATTTTCGCAGGGATATATTTCGAGTAAGAACCCCAGTCATCGGTATGATAAAGGGATACGGGAAATTTCTCAAGCATTTCCCAAAGAACCAAAAAATCTTTATCCCGCCTTTTCCCGTTGTGCCATGCCAAAATAATTCCGGAGTTTCTTTCTATCCATTTCCTCTTTTGTGAGAAAATAAGGGTTCGTTTTTAGCGTTTTTTTTTAACACCGGACATACCGTGTCCCTGCTTATCTTTAATACCCGCCCGACGTCTCTGACGCCACTGCCATTCAGAGGCATCTCTATTATCTTTTCACGAACCCCCTGCTTGCAGGCATTGTAGCGGTAATCAAACCGGAACCCCTTTTTACAACTGTTGCAGCGCCAGCGTTGAGAACCGCCGGGACACTTGCCGTTTTTTACTAAATCAGCACCTGAACAGTACACACAATGCTTTTCTTCTTTATGTATCATAGTTTTTTTCGGAAAAGACAATCAATTCTTTCGATTTGTGACATTACCGAAAATATTTTACCTTATGTTCACACAAGACTGAACAGTACGCTGATAATAACGTATAACAACAACTATTATCCAGTTCTTTAGCTAATTAATCTATTTATAACGAACTATTGAGAATATTATGTTGTAAATAATATTTTTTTAACGCTTTTTTCAAAAAAATTTTTTTTTGTACTATGAAAATTTTAACTTTGCGCTCGCAAAATTTAAAATGAAAGACAAAACAGATATAACTTATGGACACAAAAATTCAGGAACTGACTGATAAAATCTACAAAGAAGGCGTAGAGAAGGGTCAAGAGGAAGCCGGTCGGATTATTGCCGGCGCTAAGGGACAGGAAGAAACCATTATTCTTGAGGCGAAAAACAATGCGCAGCAAATCATTGCAGACGCCGGTAAACAGGCGGAAGAATTGAAACGGCATACCAAAGCCGAATTGCAACTGTATACGTCGCAGGCGTTAGAAGCGCTTAAAAGCGAAGTCGCCAACTTGGTGACCGACAGGATTGTAACCGACAATGTGAAAGCTGCTACCGCCGATCCTTCATTCATGCGGAAGGTCATTCTCGATATCGCTAAGGAATGGGCGAAAAACGAAACAGTTACCATTCAGGCTGCCGAAGCGCAGGAACTTACCAACTATTTCGAGGCAAATGCAAAAGAAATCCTTCAGCAAGGCGTAAAAATTGAGCAGGTGAACGGTAAAAAAACATCGTTTACGCTTGCCGCCGCCGATGGCGCTTACAAAATAGGTTTCGGAGAAGAAGAATTTATCGCGTATTTTAAGGAATTTCTGCGTCCACAATTGATCGAATTGTTATTCTAATGAGTCAGTATTACTATTTTGTTGCAGGACTGCCTTCCCTTTCTTCCGAAGATACCAAGCCGGTCTATTCGGTTGCCCGGTTCAAGGCAGAATTGGAGACCGTATTAACGAATCAGGATAAAAGGATTATGCGCTGGTACTACATGAAGTATGATAACCGGAACATCATCTCGTTTTTAAGAAAAAAAACATCCGATGACAACTTTGATGACAGAGGCAATTTCTCGAAAGAAGTCATTGAAACGCTGTGCAGTTTGCCGAAAGAAGACGAGGACGAAAAAGGCAGGATACCGAAAGACACGTATGTACCCGCGTACATAAAGAAAGCTACGAAAGACTACTTTTCCCGAATAGCAAATGAAGAAGCCATTGATTTCCACTTGTTAGAAGATCAATTATCGGCCGCCTATTATAAGGAAGCGATGAAATGCGGGAACAATTTTCTGGCGTCATGGTTTGAATTGAACCTGAATATTAGAAATGTGTTATCGACGGTCAACTGCCGGAAATACGGCCTGGAAAAGCAAAATTATCTTGTGGGCGACAACAGTGTGGCTGAACATTTGCGTCAGATGCGGGGTCGCGAATTTCAATTCGACGATTCCATCGAATACATGAAGGACCTCATTCACATAGCAGAAGACAAAGACCCGATGACGCGGGAGAAACGGCTTGATGCGTTGCGCTGGAAATGGCTCGACGAGCAAACTTTTTTCACAACATTTGATATAGAAAACTTGATAGCCTACATGTTACGTCTTGAAATGACAGAACGGTGGGTGATGCTGGATAAATTGCGCGGCGAGAAGACATTCCGTCAGTTAGTGGCGGACATGAAGCAGGAAAGCGCAGATACATTAGAAGAATTTAAGGAAAATAATAAATAAATTATGGTTACTAAAGGAATAGTAAAAGGCATTGTTTCAAATCTTGTAACGGTCGAAGTAGAGGGCGCAGTTTCGCAAAACGAGATATGTTATATTACTGTCGATAATGTGCGTCTGATGTCGGAAGTTATCAAAGTGATCGGCAAGAACGCCTACGTGCAGGTTTTTGAAAGCACGCGCGGAATGAAAGTCGGCGATACGGCCGAATTTATGGGACACATGTTGGAAGTGACGCTCGGACCGGGTATGCTGTCGCGTAATTACGACGGTTTGCAGAATGACTTAGACAAGATGGAAGGGATATTTCTCAGTCGCGGACAATACACCTACCCGTTAGACAAGGAACGCTTGTGGGATTTCAAGCCATTGGTAGAAGCAGGCGATACGGTGACAGCCGGATCATGGTTGGGCGAAGTCGAAGAAAATTCGCAGCCGCACCGCATCATGGTTCCTTTCGTTTTTGCGGGAACGTATCGCGTGAAGTCGATTGTCGCTGAAGGGCAATATACCGTCGAAAAGGTGATTGCCGTCGTTACGGATGAGGCCGGAAACGATCGCGACGTCACCATGACGCAGAAATGGCCGGTGAAAAGGCCTATCGTATGTTATAAGGAAAAACCGCGTCCCTACAAGTTATTAGAAACAGGCGTTCGCATCATTGATACGATCAATCCGATTGTAGAAGGCGGGACAGGATTTATTCCGGGACCTTTCGGGACAGGAAAAACAGTGCTTCAACATGCCATATCCAAACAGGCGGAAGCCGATATCGTGATTATAGCAGCCTGCGGCGAGCGCGCCAACGAGGTTGTTGAAATATTTGTGGAGTTCCCCGAACTCGACGACCCGCATACCGGACGCAAACTGATGGAGCGTACCGTTATTATCGCCAACACATCGAACATGCCGGTTGCCGCGCGCGAAGCGTCCGTCTACACGGCAATGACGATTGCGGAATATTACCGGACCATGGGGTTGAAAGTCCTTTTGATGGCCGACTCAACTTCCCGCTGGGCGCAGGCGTTGCGCGAGATGTCAAACCGTCTGGAAGAACTGCCCGGTCAGGACGCTTTCCCGATGGACTTGTCGGCAATCATCGCCAATTTCTACGCGCGTGCCGGAATGGTTGTCCTGAGTAACGGCGAATCGGGGTCGGTAACCTTTATCGGTACGGTTTCGCCTGCCGGAGGTAACCTGAAAGAGCCAGTGACGGAAAATACGAAAAAGGTAGCACGGTGTTTCTATGCTTTGGAGCAGGCGCGCGCCGACCGTAAGCGTTATCCGGCGGTCAATCCGATCGACAGCTATTCGAAATACCTTGAATATCCGGAGTTTAACGATTATATATCCGAACATATATCGCCCGACTGGATTGCGATGGTGAACGAAGTGAAGACCCGTATGCAACGCGGAAAAGAGATTTCCGAACAAATCAATATCCTTGGCGACGACGGCGTACCGGTCGAATACCACGTTACATTCTGGAAATCGGAGTTGATCGACTTCGCCATTCTGCAGCAGGACGCTTTTGATACGGTTGATGCAGTTACGCCAATTGCGCGTCAGGATTTTATGCTCAAGAAAACAATCAATATCTGTCGTACAGAGTTCAAATTTGACAACTTCAACGAGGTAACCGATTATTTCAAAAAGATGATCAACCTCTTCAAACAGATGAACTATTCGGAATTTAAGAGCGAGAAGTTTTACGGTTACGACAAGCAGATTGACGCATTTATTCAGGAAAGAATCGGTTGATATGTACAGAAATAAAAAACAGAAATAGATATGGCAACAAAAGCATTCCAAAAAATATTTACAAAGATTACCCGAATCACCAAAGCTACCTGCTCGCTGAAAGCCACAGGCATCGGATACGATGAATTGGCGTCGGTCGACGGCAAACTGGCGCAAGTCGTAAAAATTGACGGCGACGAAGTCACGTTGCAGGTTTTTTCGGGAACGGAAGGCATCCGTACCAATGCGGAAATCGTGTTTATGGGTAAATCGCCGACCTTGAAAGTAGGCGACCAACTGGCCGGACGTTTTTTTAACGCCTACGGCGAGCCGGTCGACGGAGGTCCCGTACCCGAAGGACGCGAAGTAGAAATTGGCGGCCCGTCGGTCAATCCGGTGAGACGTCGCCAGCCCTCGGAACTGATTGCAACGGGTATTGCAGGTATCGACCTTAACAATACGTTAGTAACAGGACAGAAAATACCTTTTTTTGCCGACCCCGACCAGCCTTTCAATCAGGTCATGGCGCTCGTTGCGATGCGCGCAAAGTCTGACAAGATTATCCTTGGCGGGATGGGCATGACAAACGACGATTACCTGTTCTTTAAAAACACCTTCAGCAATGCAGGGGCGCTCGATCGCATCATCAGCTTTATCAACACGACGGAAGACCCGTCCGTTGAACGAATCCTTGTGCCGGACATGGCGCTGACGGCAGCCGAATATTTTGCCGTCGAAAAGCATGAAAAGGTGCTTGTACTGCTTACCGACATGACGAACTACGCCGACGCCCTGTCCATCGTGTCCAACCGTATGGACCAGATACCGTCGAAAGATTCGATGCCCGGTTCGCTCTATTCCGATTTGGCAAAGATTTACGAAAAGGCTGTTCAGTTCCCTGACGGCGGCTCGATAACGATTATTGCGGTGACTACCCTTTCCGGCGGCGACATTACGCACGCCGTACCGGATAATACCGGTTATATTACGGAAGGTCAGTTATATCTGCGCCGCGACAGCGATGTAGGTAAAGTCATCGTCGATCCGTTCCGTTCGCTTTCGCGTCTGAAACAGTTAGTTACAGGCAAGAAAACGCGCGAAGACCACCCACAGGTGATGAACTCGGCCGTCCGTCTCTATGCCGACGCCGCCGACGCAAAGACAAAGATGGAAAACGGCTTCGACCTGACGGATTACGACAACCGTACCTTAGCCTTCGCAAAAGACTATTCGGAAAAACTGTTAGCCATCGACGTGAACTTAGATACAACCGAAATGCTTGACGTGACATGGCAACTGTTCAAAAAGCACTTTACACAGTCCGAAGTCAATATCAAACAGGAATTAGTTGATAAATACTGGAAGGAATGATTGCTTTTCAATATAACAAAACTTCTCTTCAGGGGCTTGAGAAACAGTTGAAGATACGCGAGCGCACCTTACCGACGATAAAAAGTAAAGAGAGCGCCCTGCGTTATGAAGTCAAGCGCACGAAAGACGATATGGTTGCTTTGGAAGAAAAGTTAGATAAAGAATTTCAAAACTACGAGTCCATGTCGGCGTTGTGGAGTGAATTTGACCCGCAACTGATAGCCGTAGAGCACGTCGCTTTATCTTCCAAAAAGATAGCCGGCGTCATCGTCCCTGTTTTGGACGGCATCACATTCGACGTGAAGACATTCAGCCTTTTCAACAGCCCGGCATGGTTTTATGATGGTATTCATGTACTCAAAACATTAGCTACTACCGGCATCGAAGTTGAATTTACAGGGTTGAAACTCAGTATGCTCGAACGCGCCCGCCGCAAGACGACGCAAAAACTCAATCTGTTTGAAAAAGTGCAGATACCCGGTTATAAAGATGCGATACTCAAGATCAAACGTTATATGGAAGACGAGGAAAGTCTGTCCAAATCGTCGCAAAAAATCATGAAATCCAAACAGGAGAGCTATGGTTGAGAAAATGAAAAAATACAGTTTCCTGATTTACTATAAGACCTATAGTGAATTTCTGGAAAGCATCCGGCAGGCAGGCGTAGTACATGTAGTTGAAAAGCAGAAAGGCGTTCCCGAAGATGCAGCCGTCCTGCGCAAACAACTGGGGGATGACATAACGCTTAAAAATACAGTTACGGCATTGCGACGCCGCTTGGAAGCACAAAAAGACGTTGAAGCGCTTCCGTTTGACCCGAAGGTCAACGGCGCCGATATAGTTGCTGAATACGAGCGACTTAAAGCAACCGAAGAACAACTGTCGACCCAAAAGCAAAACCTGCAGCGGGAAATCGACAACATGTCGGTCTGGGGTGATTTCGATTTGCATGTCATCCGTAAATTTGAAAAAGCAGGGCGACGAATCAGGTTTTATTCCTGCCGCGAACGCGAATTTAAGGCTGAATGGGCGGAAAAGTTTAATGCGTTGGAAGTAGTCAACCGGGGAGGTACGGTTTACTTTATTACCGTTACGCCGATGGCATTCCATGAAGAACCCGAAGCCGACAAAATGCGACTTTCTAATCACTCGCTCGGACAATTGGAAACAGCCTTTCGCGAAAACGAAAGTCAGACGGAAGACATTCAGAAACAACTCGACACGATAGCCGTAACGCACCTCAACAATCTGAAAGAGATGCAACGGCAATTGCACGAAAACATAGATTTGGGAAAAGTACATTTGCAGGCTGAAAAGACAGCCGGCGAGAAATTGATGCTGCTCGAAGGCTGGACGCCCGAAATAAAAGAACAGGAATTGATTCAGACGCTTGAAACACAGGACGTATATTATGTAGCCGAAACGCCCGGCAAGGACGATAAATCGGCGCCGATACTACTCAAAAACAACAAGTTCGCGCGTCTGTTTGAACCCATTGCCGAGCTGTACGATTTCCCTAACTATCAGGAATTGGATATAACGCCGTTCTTTGCGCCATTCTACATGCTGTTTTTCGGCATTTGCCTTGGCGACGCAGGATACGGACTTTTCCTTCTGATTGCCACACTGTTCGCCCGCTCGAAAGTACCCGTTTCACTGAAGCCTGTACTGACGCTTGCTTCTGTGCTTGGCGCGGCAACCGTCTTTTGCGGTTTCGTAAGCGGGACGTTTTTCGGCATACCGCTATTAGATATGGAATGGGCATGGCTGACGTCATATAAGAAATTTATGCTCGATTCCAATCAGATGTTTACCATGGCGTTGATTCTTGGCGCTGTGCAAATCATTTTCGGCATGTTTGTCACGGCTTACGCGCGCATACGACGCTACGGATGGGCTTATTCGATCGAAACCTGGGGCTGGATCATACTGATTTTAGGCAGCGTTGGCATGTATTTCGTATTCGAAAAAGAGATACTTCCGCCCAATACGGCGCGTTACCTGCTTTACGGTATTCTCGGTATTGCCGTATTATTCATTTTCGTCCTGAACACCCCCGGACGCAATCCGTTGATCAACATCGGCGCCGGATTGTGGAACACCTTCAACATGGCGACCGGACTTCTTGGCGACTTGCTATCCTACATCCGTTTGTTTGCGCTGGGTCTTTGCGGCGGTGTGATGGGATTCGTTTTCAACTCGTTAGCCACGCAGTTAAGCCCCGACATACCGGTAGCTAAACAGCTTGTTATGTTGATCATTTTGTTGATCGGTCATTCGCTCAACATCTTCATGTCATGTCTGGGCGCATTCGTTCATCCGATGCGTCTGACCTTTGTCGAATTTTATAAAAACGCAGGATTTGAAGGCGGCGGCAAAAAGTACAGGCCGTTCCGGCATATACCAACGGGGAAAAGTTAATAGTTAAAAGTTATTGCAATCGGCAACATGCGCCGTTTCGTCATTGCGAGACAACTTGTTGGTGAAGCAATCCAGAGAGTAAAATAAATATAAATATAATATTAATAATTAAAAATCAAATCATTATGGATCCTATTATTTTAGCTTATGCCGGAGTAGCATTATCTATCGCAATATCAGGTATTGCGAGCGCTTACGGAGTAACCATCACAGGAAATGCATCTGTGGGGGCAATGAAGAAAAATCCCGACGCATTCGGTAATTTCATGATCTTGAGCGCCATCCCGGGAACGCAAGGTTTGTACGGATTTCTCGGTTACTTTCTTTTACAAAAATTTTTAGTGCCGGAAGTCACCATGCTTCAGGCAACCGCGATTTTCTTTATTGGTCTCGCACTGGGCATCGTCAATCTGTTCGGTTGCCTGCGTCAGGCGAAAGTATGCGCTAACGGCATCGAAGCCATCGGCGGCGGCCACGACCTGTTCGGCAAAACCCTGATCTTGGCTGTATTCCCCGAATTATACTGTATCGTAGCATTAGCCGCTACCTTCATGGTCAGTATTTCGATCTAAAAAAATCGTGTTTGAAATTAGATTTAATAACCTGTCGGGTCATCAAAAACCCGACAGGTTATTTTTTGATTCGACCTTTTATCTTGGCGCCATGCGGTAAAGATAAATAGCAATAAAGGTATAGAGAATATTTGGTACCCATGATGCAATCATGGGACTTACAAGTCCGCTGACTGCGAATGAGGATGTAATGGTCATAAAAAGAATATATGAAAAACTTAATCCAAGCCCTATACCGATATTCAAACCCATACCTCCTTTTTTCTTGTATGACGCAAGGGATACGCCGATTACAGTTAGTATAAAAAAAGAGAATAAATTAGCAAAACGTCTATGGTATTCAATTTCAAAGGATTGTATATTTCCAATGCCTCTTTTTTTCTGCCGACTGATATGTCTTGCCAATGCTGGGCTTGTCATAGTTTCACAATCACCTTCCTGTATAAGAAAATCGGAAGGAACAAACATGAGCATCGTATCTTTTTGAATACCGGAAGTAATATATTCATGCATACCGTCAAAATCGCGAATCATATAATCTATGATTGTCCAATTATAAAGCGAGTCGTATTTAATGGAGTTGGCGGTAAGCCTTGAAATCAGTGTTTTTCCTTCTAAACGTTCGATTGACAAACGATAACCCATGCGTGAAGAATTATTATATGATTCAATATATGCAACAACACCGGGCTCAACTTCCAACTGCACATTTCGTGCATTTATTACATTTTTATTCTTACTAATGTACATATACTGAAAATCAAGGCGTTTTTTATTTGCCGGAGGAATAATGTATGCATTCAGTACAAACATAGATATCGCAATTATCGCAGCCGAAATTCCATAAGGTAACATGAGGCGATCAAAACTCATGCCGGTTGATAACATCGCAATAATTTCTGACTTGTCCGCAAGTTTGGAAGTAAAGAAAATAACAGCGATAAATGTAAATAGGGAGGCAAAGATACTAATAAAATAGGGAATAAAATTGAGGTAATAATCAAATATTATATCATATACTGTCAACTCTGGAACCATAAACTTATCAAATTTCTCATTGATGTCAAACACAACAACTATTAAGATAATTCCAGACAATGCAAAAGCAAACGTCCCAAGGAATTTTTTGATAATGTACGTGTCAATTCGTTTCAATTTTAAATCTTCTCTCCTCATATTTTATGATTTACACGTCTCCACATTAAATTCTATTGTTCAAATCAGGTAATATACTCTTTTTCCATTGTGAAAAATCACCATTTTCGATATGTTGTCTTGCTTCTTTCATTAATTGCATATAAAAAGCTAAATTATGAATAGATGCAATTTGGAGCGCTAAAATCTCATTGGCTTTGAAAAGATGATACAGATAAGCCTTACTATAAAAAGTATCAACGAAAGAATATCCATTTTCGTCAATTGGCGAATAATCGTCAGCCA
>Ga0082212_10010662_pt1 | contig 11740 bp, 10 predicted proteins | sample TergutNt197P3_FD_71548 | JGI IMG/M metagenome (GOLD analysis project Ga0082212, IMG submission 71548) | Neocapritermes taracua P3 segment gut microbial communities from Petit-Saut dam, French Guiana - Nt197 P3 | ecosystem: Host-associated > Arthropoda: Insects > Digestive system > Gut ... | reverse complement strand
TTTTCGGCAAGCCAAGCCACAGAAAGGTTTTCTTCTTTCAATTTCTGAAGTATCAAATTGCCTATATCAATTTCATTACTATTCATTTCGTGCTATTTTTCACAATAAAAAAGCGTGAACTAAATTCTACTTAATTTGCCTTTCCTAGGTTCGCGACAACCTTCAAATAACCAATCTTGTGAATAAAACTCACGCCGAAACGTGAGCATTATTACTATCTTCTTAGTTATTTGATTTTTCTAACAAGTCGCGAGTTAGGAATGGCAAGAATAGAGCAATAAATGCTTTTTTATTATCTGTTAATATTTAATTTGTTATGTCATAATATTTTTTGTTAAAAATTGTGGCGAAAATAGCAAAAAACTAAAAAACCTCATTTTCCACCTCATTTCATAAAAAACAAACCCACCTCAGTAGCACAGATATTTCCCAACATCAACCTTACCTCATTCACCTAATTTCTTTTTATTTTTTTTAGAATTATTTGAATTTTAGAATGTTAGTATTTTTAATATATTGAAAATAGAAAATACCGCTTCTTAAAAGGTTTGAGCATTTTTTTCAAAAGAAAAAAAACAAAAATGATGTAAATTAGGTTAATTGGCTGTGGGGAAATCTCTGTGCTACTGAGGTGGGTTTGTTTTTATGAGGTTGTAAATGAGGTTTTTTGTTTAATGGTTAATAATGATTTTCTTTCTTTATCATAATCATTTATCATTAACCATTAATCATTATTATTCTTACTTTCCATATTAGCAAGGCGTTTCTCTAATTGAATGATATAGAGCGTAAGTTCTTCCACTTTTTGCAGCAGCAGGGCATTCATCTCGCCTAATTCTACGCCGTTGGCTTCTACTTCTGCGGCAGAGGGAACATTGGGCAGATGTTGGTTTTCGGTAATAAATTGCTCTAATTCGTTTAGTGGGGTTAGTTTATACTCTTTGCCAAACACATAATCGGGCCAGCAGGGAGAACCGGAAAGAGCAACCCGAACCTCCTTAGCGCATAACAAACCGTTTATTTTAGCGCTGTTTGCCTTAAAAGAACCATTTACATCTAATGTTGCTGAGGGGGCAGTTTTTCCAATGCCAATACCTCCATCGTTGCCCATGAATAAAACATCTTGAATTCTTCCATTCATATTATAGCCAAAATTTAAACCGGCGCTTGTGCGTGAAATTTCCCAACTTCCATGCAACCCCGAAACTTTAGAAGCAGATAATACGAATTTATTATAGGTAGTAATATCTCCTTCCGCTAAAATGTTGTTATCCACATGCAATTTTGCTCGTGGCTCAATAATACCTGTTCTAATACCCACAAAACCGTCTTTAGTTATCACCATTCTTTGATCGTTACTATTTATAGAAGCAGTGCTAAATTTTAATCCGGAATCATCTGAGTAGATATCCCAATAAAATGGAAGTAAGTTTGAGACTAATTATCATGGTTTTAAAATCTATAATACATTAGGCGAACTAATCTACACGAGTCCTATTTCTCTGCCTGAAGGATGGTTTTTTACATATCAAAATGAGTGTCCTTATTCTGTGGATTGTCTTCCCATAACTGATTTTGAGGGAGAATATATTCCGGAAAACCATCAAGTGAATTTAACTTGGATTGCACCGGAAAGTACAGATTTAATAGGTTTTGATATTTTTAGAAATGATGTTTTAATAGATAGCCTGCCTCCTTCTGTTGTTGTTTTTTCTGATAATACTGAAGAATTAGAAAATGGCGATTATAAATATTGTGTGGTACCTGTTTATCCTATTGAATGTGATTTAGATGAAGAATGTTTTGAAACGAAAATAAATGTAGGAATAAAAAATTATAACGATAATATTACAATTTATCCTAATCCTGCAAATACATTAATTAACATATCCGGCGATAAAGTTTTGGAAGTAAGAATATACAACAATATGGGTCAATTAATTTTAACCCAACAAAATACAAATACAATCAATGTATCAGGGCTAATAAATGGCATATATTTACTCTCTGCCGAAGTTTCAACAGGACAGATTATTCAAAAGACAGTCATTATTAATCATTAATATGAGGTTTAAATTTTGTTTTTAGCACGCAGATGACACAGATTTTAATAGATTTTCGCAGATTATATCTCCCCCGCCGGCGGGAGACTAAGGGGGTGGAGGTTTAGTGGTTAATAGGTTCAAAGTTTAAAGTTTAAAGTTTAAAGTTCTTTTAATTCTTAATTCTTAATTCTTAACGGTTAATAGTTATTTTCTATGTTGCCTTCGGAATTTTTGCTTCATTATTAACAATTTTTAATATGTATGAATTTTTTTTATTTACTTTGCGACAACTTTTTTAAAAATTCATCCACAATGAAACAAATATTACACATTTATTTTGCTTTTCTGTTTTTTATTATCATTTCTTGTAATAAAGAAAAACCTCTTGAAATAACCATCACCAACCCTAAAGACGGACAAGAATTTGCACTTGAAGATAATATTCAGATAAACGTAATTGCAACAGGCAGCGAAAATGCCATAGCTTCTGTGCACTTATATATTGACGATGAAGGGCATGCCGGTGTGTCTGAATATCCCTACATTTTTACTATCAATGCGGGAATTTTACCTCTCGGAAAGCATACGATTAAAGTCATTGCAAAAAATTATGAGGGAAAACAAACCGAATCTTCCATTGTGGTCTCAATTGTTGATTTATATTCTGAAAGTCCTGACTTCGTAACTTTTACAAATGGCATTATTCCCAAAGGATGGGAGGTTGACGGTTGGTATGTTGACTCAAACGGTGGGTTAGGCGGATATGATGATATTTTTTCATTATACACAAAAATCTTAAACGCTACAACAACAGCCACTAAAACATGTAATTATATTCAATTTTATCTAAGCGGGGAAGGTATGATCAATTTTTATATTGACAATGAGTTATCGGATGAAATTGTTTTAGAGCGAGGAGATCCGCCATTTATTTATCATCCGCTATGGAGAATTTTTAACTATTATGTTCCCGAAGGATTGCATACATTCAAATGGGAGCTGCAACGAAGTTCTTATTCCAGATTAGAATTTGCAAATTTGGATGCCATCACTTTCAGTACAAATTAAAATCACACATTATGAATAAAGTTTTTTATATTTTATTAACCTGCACATTTTTTTTAGTATCGTGTAAGAAAGAACATTTTCCTGATTGTACAATAACGAGCCCTCAAAATGGAGCGTTTTTTTCTATGGATGAAGATATTATAATTAAAGTATTTGCCGATGACTCAAACGGCATCATTACCTCTGTGCATCTGTATATTGATAACGTATGTTATAGCGGCACCGCTGATTTTCCATACCATTTTACGATTCATGCCGGACATCTCTCTACCGGACAACATTCTATTAAGGCTATTGCGCTCAATAACTTCGGAAAAGAGACAGAAAACTCTATTACAATTTCTGTTGAAGAAGCATATTACGAAAGCCCTGATTTTGTTTCTTTTTCCGATGGAAAACTGCCAAAAGGCTGGGAGAGTAACGGATGGGTTGTTGATCCTACATCAGGGTATTTAGATTCTTATTCGCTCTTCACGCGAGCAAACAATGCTTATGTTACAACCACTAAAACATGCAATTATATAGAATTTTACTTAAGAGGTCTTGGAAATATAAATCTTTATATTGATGAAATTTTATGGGATAGCACTTATATGTATGGGGATTGGAGTTTGCCTCAATATTGGAAAAAATATATGTATGTTTTGCCTGATGGATTTCATTCTTTCAAATGGGTGTTTATTTCAGTTAATCAAGGGGATCCGTTTGCAAAATTGGATGATATTTCATTCAATTTTAAATAATAACATAAAATCGTAAATCCACAGGCTGAAGCCTACGGCTAATAAAATCTAAAATCGTAAATCTAAAATCGTAAATCTAAAATAAATACATGTTATCTTCAATAAAAAACATTATTTTCGATTTGGGAGGAGTTCTCTATGATATTAGATATGAAAATATTGCCGATACTTTTCGCACTTATGGATTACCCAATTTTGAACAACTTTACGCACAAGCCGGACAAGCAAAAGAGATTGACCTTTTTGAAGAAGGTAAAATAACGCCTGAACAATTTCGCAATTTTATTCGCTCGCTTACCACAGTGTATTTAACAGACCAACAAATAGATAACGCTTGGAATGCTATTCTAATTGATTTTCCTGAAGGATATGTTACTATGTTAGAAAAATTAAGAAAAAAATATCGCTTGTTTTTATTCAGCAACACGAATGCAGTTAATTGTATTGAATTTGAGCGTTTTGTAACAGAAAAATTTGGCGTAAATATTTTTGAAACCCATTTTGACAAAGCCTATTATTCACATACTTTAGGCATAAAAAAACCTAAACCGGAAGCATTTCAAAAAATTTGCGAAGCACAAAAGTTAGTTCCGGCGGAAACTCTTTTTATGGATGATACCGAAAGACACGTTCTTGGAGCGCAAAAAGCAGGTTTACAAACCTACTGGCTGCATCAGGAAAAGTTAGAAAATTGTAAATTAATTAACGATTTATTGCAATAAATGCATGACAAATAATCAAAAATTGTTTCAAACATTAAGAAAAAAATACACACACTTTCATTATTTGAAATTTGTGTTTGATGTGCAAGAAAGTTGCGTTTTTATGCAATTTTTCTTTCAAACCGAAAATCTCATTTTTTCTCCAAAAATGACTTTAAAATTGGGAAAATATGCACAACAGATGAAAAAAAGTGAAATGGAGGGGCTTGTTTTTAATATCGGATTGATTGAGTTGATAAGTTATTGGAAAGTCGTTTGTTCTCCACAAATTGTAATTCATGATTATGCAATGGATGAAAAGCAGCAAAATTGGTGGAAGAAATTATATTACAAAGGATTGGGAGAATTTTTCTATCAAAATGAAATAGATTGTACGTTTACTAATTTTGTACAATTTTCTTTTGCAGATGAAGCAAAACCGTATTTCCGATTGTATTTTAAAGAAATTGAGCCTTCGCAAAAAGTAATTGTTCCTATTGGCGGTGGAAAAGATTCTGTGGTAACATTAGAAGAATTGAGACAAAAAAATGAAGTGATCCCTTTCATTATCAATCCGCGAGGTGCAACTTTGGATTGCGCAAATGTTGCCGGTTTTAAAAACTTGGATGAAATTGTAATTTTAGATAGAGAAATTGACAAAAATTTATTAACCTGCAATAAGCAAGGATTTCTGAACGGACACACGCCATTCTCCGCAATGTTAGCTTTTTACACATTGTTAGTAAGTTACGCAACAAATACGCATGAAATTGCTTTATCTAACGAAGCCAGCGCAAACGAAGCTACGGTATTGGGAACAGAGGTAAATCATCAATATTCCAAATCTTTAGAATTTGAAAAAGATTTTCGGCAATATGTGCAACATTATATGGGAAATTGTGCACATTATTACAGCTTTTTGCGCCATTTTTCAGAATTGCAAATTGCAGAAAAATTTGCTCAGTATCCGCAATATTTCCCTGTTTTTAGAAGTTGTAATGCCGGAAGTAAAGAAAATAAATGGTGCTGTAATTGTCCCAAATGTTTGTTTGCTTATATTATTTTGGCGCCTTTTATTGATAAAAAAACACGTTTGCAAATTTTTGGCGAAGATTTGCTAAATAAACCGGAAATGAAGCATTTTTTCAATCAACTTACAGGAAAAGAAAGCACAAAACCTTTCGAGTGTGTAGGTACCATTGAAGAAGTTATCAGTGCGCTAAAAATGTTGGATAATGAAAAGGAAAAAAGTTGTTTACTGGAGGAATTTAATAATTCTATTTTGAAAATTTAATAGCAAAAATGATGTACATTTGCCGCGCTAAAAAATACCCTTATGAAAAGACAAAAAGTATATTTGATTCTTGCTTGTTTGTTGGCAATTTTATCAATTGTTGCCATTGTGTATAGAAAAGGTGGTTTTAAAAAATCGTTTAGCACAGCTAAAATATCTACCGCTTTTATGATAAAAGATACCACAACAATTACGCGAATTTTTATAGCAGATATGTTTGGAAATAAAGTTTTATTAACCAAAGCTCAGGAAGGTTGGATGGTGGATAACCAAAAACCCGCAGCTATATATAAAATCAATGATTTGCTTTCCACGTTAACTGCAATTCGAGTGGCACAACATATACCTCAATCCGGACATCAAACTCTTATTGAAAGACTTGCTGTTAGTTCTATCAAGGTAGAGATTTACGAAACGAAACCTCTCTTTAAACTGTTCAAATATCCTTTTTTTACAAAGGAACGATTGCTGAAAACTTATTATTTAGGCGATGCCACCCCAACTAATTTAGGCTCTTATGCATTAGTTGAGGGATTAGCAGACCCATACGTGATTTATAAACCCGGCTTCAGAGGATACATAACTCCAATATTTTCTCCAAATTCTATTGATTGGTATTCTCAACGTGTTTTCAATACAAAACTTACACGTATTCAAAATGCTTCGTTCATTGATTTGGCAACCCCTGAAAACAGTTTTCGTGTTCAAAAATCAGGACCTCGATCGTTTACTTTATTTGATCATCAGAATCACGTGATTCAGGATTACGATACAACGCTATTAATTAACATGCTATCAGAATTTCGAGAACGAAACTACGAAACGTTTTACCCAAAAATTTCACCCTCATTAAAAGATTCTATCATTCAATATAATTTTTTTAAGATTATTTCAGTTACAGATATTGATGACAAAACCATTACCATGAAATTATATCATCAAACTAATACAGGTTCGCTGTATATGGGTGGCGATTTGATTGAAGAAATTTATCATGAATTTGATAAAGACAGATGTTATGTTACATTTAACGATAATACAGATGAAATTTTTACGATACAATATTTTCATTTTGACAGACAAATTCAACCTTTGTCTTATTTCTTAAAAAAATGATAGCAGATGAATTCCGGATGCATCGTGCGCTACAATTAGCGGCATTGGGATTAGGCAAAGTGCAACCCAATCCGTTAGTGGGTGCTGTGATTGTGCATAATGAACAAATTATCGGAGAAGGATACCACTCGCATTATGGTGCTCCTCATGCGGAAGTAAACGCAATTAATGCCGTAGCCCATCAAGAATTACTTAAAAAAGCAACACTTTATGTTAATTTAGAACCTTGTTCGCATTTTGGTAAAACGCCTCCGTGTGCTTCTTTAATTATTGAAAAAAAAATTCCAAAAGTAGTGGTAGGCATGAGAGACCCCAATGAAAAAGTGAATGGAAAAGGAATTGAAATGCTTCAAGATGCAGGGATAGAAGTAATTGAAAACGTTTTAAAAGAAGAATCTCTTCGTTTAAATAGAAGATTTATTATTTTTCATACTGAAAAACGTCCTTATATTTTTTTGAAATGGGCGCAAACAAAAAATGGATTTATAGATATTTTACGCGATAATAATTCAAGAATAGATACTACGAAGTATTGGATTACGAACGAAGCGCTGCGCGTTTGGTCTCATAAAATGCGAAATGAAGAACAGGCAATCGTAGTGGGGTATAATACTTTAATAAACGACAACCCACAATTAACCAATCGTTTGTATGGCTCAAACCAACCTCAACGTTTTGTTTTATGCGATTCGCACAAACCTGTCGAAATCAATGAATCATTTTCGTTTCTCACAGGAGGTGTTAAAGAGGTTTTAGATACACTGTATGAATTAAATATACAATCCGTAATTGTTGAAGGCGGGAAAAAAACCATTCAAAAATTTATGAATGCAAATTTATGGGATGAGGCTTTTGTACTGCAGGGTAATGTAGAGTGGACATCAGGAGTGGAAGCGCCAAAAATGCAACATGTTTTTGATAATAAAATAAATATTGATGGTGAAACGGTTTGGCATTTTTAACAAAATAATTCTACCTTTGTGCGCAAAATTACCAATATGAAATATACCCCTTTACATTCCGATTTTTATAAGAGAAACCGCCAAAATGTGGTGGGCGAAATGGAACAAAACTCCATTGCCATTCTTACTTCGCATGATGAATATCCGCGCTCGGGAGACACCACGCACCCCTTTAAACAAAATGCCGAACTGCTCTATTTGTGCGGTATTGATCAGGAAGACACTACTTTAGCGCTGGCGCCATGGCACCACAACCCCGAATACCGCGAAATACTGTTTATCAAAAATCCATCTCCTGAAATGGTGGTGTGGTACGGGCATCGCCTTACCAAAGAGCAGGCAACCGAAATCTCCGGCATTGAAAATGTGATGTTTGTGGAAAGTTTGGAAAGCACATTGCACGACCTTATGGTGAATGCACAAAACGCTTATCTGCATTTTCCCGAAAACCCACGAATGCGTATTACGCATCCTACGCAAGAATTTCGCCTCATTAAAAAATTAAAAGAAGAGTATCCGCTGCACAATTACAAACGGTTGGCACCTATTTTATATCCGTTGCGCATGGTAAAACAGGCGGAAGAGTTTGTTGCCCTCCGCAAGGCATGCGATATTACACACAATGCCTTTTTGCGTGCAGTAAAAGCCATAAAACATGATGTTTATGAATATGAAGTTGAAGCGGAACTGATTTATGAAATGACGAAGCAAGGCGCTACTGGACACTCCTTTGCGCCCATTGTAGCAGCCGGCGCCGATACCTGTATTTTGCATTACATTAAAAATGATAAAAAAATGCAAAACGGCGATTTGTTGCTCATGGATTTTGGCGCAGAATATGCCAACTACGCCGCAGATATTACCCGAACCGTTCCCGTAAACGGCACTTTTTCCAAAAGACAGAAACAAGTGTATCAAGCAGTGTTGGATATTTATAAAGAAACTATTCCACTTTTTAAACCGAGTATGACTATCCACAAAATTAACGACCATGTATTTAAGCGAATGGATGAGGAATTGATTAAGTTAGGGCTTTATACAGAAGAAGATGTGAAAAACCAGCCGAAAGAAAAACCGCTGTTTAAGAAATATTTTATGCACAACACCAGCCATTTTATCGGGCTGGATGTGCACGACGTAGGGCAGCGCGAGATGGTATTTCAGGCGGGGATGGTACTCAGTTGCGAGCCGGGCATCTACATCGCCGAAGAAGGAATTGGCGTGCGCTTGGAAACCGATGTCGTTGTAGGAGAAAATCCAATAGATCTGTTTGCAAAAACGCCGATTGAGATTGAAGATATTGAAAGGTTGCTATTGTAAAGCTTAGTTTGGCGGCATTTTTTAAGTGGTATGAGGTGTGAGGTATTGAAAGCATTGAGTTGTATGATATATTGGGGAAGAAAGTTTTATTTCTTTCCTGACAAAATTGCTTTATAACGATTTGAATCTAAAAGAATTTCCATAGCCGTTTTCACATCGGGGTCGGTGGTAAGTTGATGCTCCACCCGTCCTTTTTGAAAATAGTAACGCGCCACAATTTCATTGGCAATATACTCAGATAGTTCCTCTTTAAATTTGTAAATCTCGCTACTTTTCTCGTTATTAATTTTCTTAATGATGTCGTTATACGTTGATTCTATGGCAGCAAAATATTTTTCACTTTGTGCAATCTCTTTCAATTCATCTAATACTTCTTCGGTTTCCGTTTTGTATTCAAAATTTTTGGTGTTCACATAATCTGCAAATTGTTTATATTCAGTATCAGATAGTTTAAATTGATTTGCCGGCAGGATGGTTTCATGTTTGGCAGCATATTCATTACAAAAATCAAAAATAATATTGTTTAACATCAAGGCAACAAGCAGATTGCTCGGAATAGAATCGGGGGTAATAATGTCGGGTTCAATGCCCCCTTTATCATACACCATTCTGCCGTTTTTTGTTTTATAAGGGGTAGCGAGCGAATCGGGAATGTGAGGCGCAGCGGATAGCGTGTCGCGGTCAAAATACTCAATACTTTGCACACAACGACCGCTGGGGATGTAATATTTTGATACTGTGATTTTAAAAGAGGTGTTGTAACTGAGCGGCACAATGTTTTGCACCAACCCCTTTCCAAACGTTTTTTTTCCGATAATAACGCCCCTGTCCAAATCTTGAAACGCCCCTGCCACAATCTCCGATGCCGAAGCGCTGGCGCCGTTTACCAACACCGCTACAGGAATCTCTTTATCAATGACACTATTTTTAGTTCTGAAAATGTTGTTTTGCTCTTTAATTTTTCCTTTGGTTTCGGCAATTTTAACATTTTGATCTACAAAAATGTTCATGATATTCACGGCTTCGGTAAGCAAACCGCCGCCATTGTATCTCAAATCTAAAATCAAATATTTCATTCCCTGATCTTTGAGTTTCATAAAGGCATCTTTTACTTCCGCGCTCGCTTTATCCGTAAATTGATTTAAGTTAATGTATCCTATCTGATTTTTCAACATTCCGGAAAAAGGAACAGGTGGAAACTTTATATCCTCGCGTGCCACATCGAAAGTGTGCTTTTTGCCATCGGTAGGACGCTCTATTTCAATGTTTAATTTGGTGCCGGGCTGCCCTTTTAAAATAGTACTGACATCTGATGAGGTTTTGTTTTGTACATTTTGATTGTTAATTTTCAGGATAATATCTCCTGCGCGAAGCCCTGCTTTTTGTGCAGGCGCATTTTCAAACAACTCAGCAATGACTGCATTTTTCCCATATTGTTGAATTACTGCCCCAATGCCGCCGTATTGCCCGGTACTCATCAACTTCACATCTTCAATCTGCGATTCCGGATAATACACCGAATAGGGATCCAAAGTTCCCAACATACCGTGAATGGCTTTCGTAACCAAATCCGTAGGATTTATTTCATCAGCATACTTGGCGTTCAATTCTTTTAAAATAGAGACAAAAATATCCACATTCTTGGCAATTTCAAAATCGTTTTGCGCAGAACAAGGGAGAGAAAAGGAAAAGGTAAAAAGGTAAAAAGGAAAAAAGGCTAAAAGGTAAAAAGGTGAATACTTCTTACTTCTTACTTCTTGCTTCTTACTTCTAAATACTGACTTCATAATTCTTAATTTTTAATTTTTAATTGCAATGATCTCTTCCAACCGGATTCCTCTGGATCCTTTCAGAAGCACGAATTTGTTTTGTATTGTATTGTATTTTAGGTAGCTGTTACATTCATCTACATTTTTAAAAAAATGAAAATGGTTATTTTTTATCTTGAAGAAGTTTTCTCCAATAAAAAATGTTTCCAATTTTTTTGCTTGACAAAAATCTATGATTTCCTGATGTTCGCGAGCACTCGATTCGCCTAATTCTAACATATCTCCAAGAATAGCCACTTTTTGGGGAGCGGTTATTTGAAAAAAGTTATCCAAAGCCGCTTTCATGCTGGTGGGGTTGGCATTATAAAAATCTGCGATAATCGTGTTTGTTTCATTTTTAATAATTTGAGAGCGGTTATTTTGCGGCGAGTACGCTGCAATAGCCTCACAAATATCCTGTTCCGCTACTCCGAAATAGCGCCCCATAGCCGCCGCCCCCAAGATATTCGGAAGATTGTAGTTTCCGGTTAATTGGGTTTGTATTGTATTGCCAAACAAATTTACCACTAAGCAAGGATTCATCTCAATGATACTCCCCGAAATATCTGTGTTCTTCCCATAAAAAACCACTCTTTCCGTTGGTTGAAGCCAACGGCTAATAGATTCTCCTTTCTCTTTTTTGCACACTGCACCTCGCAAAATCTCATCTTCTGCATTTACAA
>Ga0082212_10010661_pt1 | contig 11740 bp, 9 predicted proteins | sample TergutNt197P3_FD_71548 | JGI IMG/M metagenome (GOLD analysis project Ga0082212, IMG submission 71548) | Neocapritermes taracua P3 segment gut microbial communities from Petit-Saut dam, French Guiana - Nt197 P3 | ecosystem: Host-associated > Arthropoda: Insects > Digestive system > Gut ... | reverse complement strand
AAAGTTGTATTTTTGCCGAAAAATGAAAGAATGTAAAATATTTAGATAATGAATAAAATAGAAAAATCAGATATAGTTTATATGAAAAGCGGCAATCTGTTGCAAGATGCACAGCATATTATTGAAACTGCACAGAATTTTGCATATAAAACACTTCATTTGGCGATGATTCAACGCAACTGGTTACTCGGCAAACGTATTTCCGAAGAAGAATTGCAAGGAAAAGATCGTGCAAAATATGGGAAAGAAGTTATTAAAAAACTTGCCGTCGAACTAACCGAAATTTATGGTAATGGTTTCGATAGTAGCAATTTGTATAAATTTGTTGATTTTTATAAAACCTTTCCTGAAATTTTCCACGCAGTAAGTGGAGAATCCTATAATGAAATTTTAGACACTGCGTCTAAAATCAAATTTGATGAATTTAGACACGCGTGTCTAAATTCTTTTTCCTTACTCACATGGTCGCATTATAGAACGCTCTTACAGGTACAGGATTCTGATGCTCGTAATTGGTATATGCGCGAAGCGGCAGATCAAACATGGAGTGTTCGAACTTTGCAGCGCAACATATCTTCGCAATACTATTTCCGGTTGCTGCAATCACATAATAAAGATTTGGTTAAGGCTGAAATGGAACAAAAAACATCTTCATTTCAGCAAGATAAGTTAGAATTTATCAAAAATCCTGTCGTAGCAGAATTTTTGGGATTTCCTCCCAATAGCGATTTTACCGAATCGGAACTTGAAAAAAATATCATTACGAACCTGCAAAAATTTATGATAGAACTTGGCAAAGGTTTTGCTTTTGTAGCTCGACAACAACATATTAGAACAGAAAAACAGGACTATTTTATTGATTTGGTATTTTACAACTACATACTGAAATGCTTTGTGCTTATTGACTTGAAAACAATTAAAATTACCCATCAAGACGTTGGGCAAATGGATATGTATATTCGTATGTACGACGAATTAAAAAGAACAGAAGGCGACAACCCAACACTGGGTATTGTGTTGTGCGCAGATACAGACGAAGATATTGCACGTTATTCAATACTTCACGGAAATGAACAACTTTTTGCTTCAAAGTATAAAACTTATATGCCAACCGAAGAAGAATTGAGGGCAGAAATTGAACGGCAAAAAGAAATCTTTATGTTGCAACAGGCAAACAAATGATGAAATCTAATCCCACGACATTTCTCCCGACACAATGTCGCGAGAAGTGTCGCGAGAGTCAATTTTCAAACTCTTATTCTCATTTTCTCAGGACATTTTGAATGATAACCATTTTATCAGAAACCTCAACCCACCCATGAACTATTACCAAAAAAATCTGAATGCAACCAATTTACAAAAATGCTATGAAGTAGCGCCCCCAAGAATACAGCAACTTCTAACAGCAGAAATAGATTTTATAGTAAGCAAAATTTCTATAGATGATACGGTGTTAGACTTAGGTTGTGGTTACGGAAGAGTGGCAATTGAATTGGCTAAAAATGCTAAAAATATTATAGGCATTGATATTTCACAAGACAATATTGAATGGGCTAAAAACTTGCACCAACAAATTGCTCATCTTGAATTTATTAAAATGAACGCCGTAGCATTGAATTTTCCTGCCGATATGTTCGATGTTACCCTTTGCATTCAAAACGGCATCTCTGCTTTTAAAGAAGACCCTTATTTATTATTGGCGGAAGCATTAAGAGTTACAAAAAAAGGAGGAATACTGTTATTTTCTACTTATTCAGATAAAATTTGGCACGACCGATTACATTGGTTTCAAATTCAAGCCAATGAAAAGTTATTGGCAGAAATAGATTACGAACAAACCAAAAAGGGCATTATCGTATGCAAAGATGGTTTTAAAGCCACAACCTATTCCGGCAATGATTTTTTAAAATTAGCCTCAGAGTTTAATGTGGAAGCCACTATTTATGAGGTGGATAACTCTACTGTTTTTTGCGAGATGAAAAAGAAATAGTATGCTTTAACTTCGTGTGGCGAAGTGCGAAAATCCCCTCAAACAGCCCTTACAGAAAGTTGAAACTTCCATTTCTTTTAACCCTTTTTCCGCCCCAAATGAAACTCGTTTTCCAAAAAGTTACAATTTCCAAAAAAACAACATTATATTTATAAAGAAAAAACTATTTTTGCCACCGCAAGTAAATTTATGCCAAAAAAAGGAGGTTTTATTTTACTTTCTCTTTGGAAAAATAAGTTTACTTTTGCACTTAAACAAGTTAATAACAAAAAAACAAAAGGATGATGTAAAAAACATTGTACAAAATAGTACAAAAAAAATTCATAAAAATAGCGTTTTGCTAATTTGGCTTCTGAAAACTTAGCCACTTTTCAACAAATTACACCAAATGAAAGCGTGAACGCTCGCGAGAAATCGTGAGTTTTCATTATTGGTGTAATGGCAAGGCTAAGACCACAGAAGCCGTAAACGAAAGTTCACGGTTTTTTTTATGTGCTTAAATATACGAACTAATATTCATTTATCAAAATCAAATAATTATGTATAAAAATTTTACAAAAACAAATGTAAACAGAGAAGGAGGTAACTATGGCATTTTGTGAAAATTGCGGTAAGCAATTAGAAGGGGGAGAAAAGTTTTGTGATGGGTGCGGAACAGCAGTAAGCAGTGGCAGCCAAACGCAAAATTATACTCCACCTGCACCTGCCCCAACACCTGTCTCTGTTCCTGTCAATACAACAACTATCATGGCGAAAACTTTCCGTTGCAGTAGTTGTGGCAATTCGTTGGATATTCCAAAAAATCCAAGAGGAACGGTACGTTGTCCGTATTGCAAAAATGAATGTGTGTTGGATGGTATTATCAAAAATGCTGAGATAGCTGCTAAAGGAAATATTAACAGTGGAATTCCATTAACTGCAACACCTGCTCAACTTCATAATGATCTTGTTTGTATTTTGTCAGAAGTATCATCCGATATCCCGTTAGATGTGTTTGATAAAATTGAGGTTCTACGTGAAGAGCGATTTTGCGTTCCTGCCTACTTATTTTATTGCAACGGCACAGCATCTTTTACGTATGATGCCGGCAATATACGCGAACATAAAACAGCAATTGATTTGGGTGATAGGACACGAGTGGAAAAAGAACGTTATATGGAATGGACACAAATGAGCAGTAATACAACTACTTCTGCAACGTTGTTCACATCAGGTAATAAAGAATTTGCCGAACAAATTGATGGTGTTAAATACCTTACTCTTGATCCCAACCAATTGATAGATATCGAGTGGTTGGACTATCCATCCGATGTGGTAACGTTAGACTATAATTTTCCCGAAGTTGCCTCATTTAAAGAATACGCTAACTCATTTATTGAGAGAAAACTCAAAGAAAAAGCTGAAGACATGTTGGAAGGTAAGATGTATTGTGATTTAACTATAGGGGGATGCAAAATAGAAAAGGAAGAAGTAAAACGTGTCTTTCTTGGTTTATATCGTATTATCTATAAGTATAATGGTAAGGAATATGTGATGTGGGTAAGAGGAGACGGAGAAAAAATTCTATATGAAGACTTGCCTACCGATCCGCAACGCATGAAGATTCGTTCCGAAAAAGAACTATCCATGGGGGAAGCACTGGCATCAATTTCAGAACCAAAAACGGGTTGGTTAACATTTGGTATTTGGATAGGTGTAATAGGTGCTTTTTTTACTGTCGGTATATCTCTTATAGTAGCTATTATATGTGCTGTATTACGTTCCCAAAAGAAAAAAGAATATAAAACAGAACGAGAAGAAATCAACACAAAATATAAGAAGGATATTGAAGATTTTGAAGCTCCATTGACATACGAAATACAGCGTTTCAAAAGTCAAAAGAAAGCCTTGCGTGGGATATACGAGAATGTTTCTGGTGATGAAAATGCGTTTTAATTTTTTTAACAAAGGAGGTTTATTATGATATTTTGTGAAAATTGCGGAAAACAATTAAATGATGGAGTAAAATTTTGTGGAGGATACAATTTCAGCAACAGGAACATCTTGAAAACTATTTTTCCAATGAATTTCAAACAAAAATAAAATCGTGTATTGCTCAAATGCTTAACGAATCAACACAGATGCTTTTTGGGGTAGATTCGCGATTAGATGAATTATCGGAATCTACCACTCCCTATTTAGCAGAAATTTTGATTGATTATGGGTTAAAACTTATAAAATTTTCTATCGCAGGTCTCGACCTTGATGATGAAATAAAGCAACGGTATAAAGAGTTTAGCCTTGACAGAATTAGAAAACAAAAAGAAGCATTGGGCGACAAAGATACGATGACTATTCTCGGCGACGATTGGGGCAGACAACAAACTGCAAAAATACTCGGCAATGTGTCTGTAAATCCGGGTGCAGGAGGAATAGCTGCCGCCGGTGCCGGACTTGGTATGGGAATGGGTATGGGGGCTGCTTTTGGAGGTATGGCACAGCAATTTCTTACACCTTTGCAACAACAAATGCAACAGCCGGCAACACCGCAACCTTCAGGAAGATTTACCCAAAAATCCGTAGTTGAAGAACAACCCAAAGAAGACCCTGTGGCAGCATTGGAAAAGTTAAAATTGATGCTTGACAAAGGATTAATTCCCCAAGAAAAGTACGATACCAAAGTAGAAGAAATTTTAAGCAAGATGTAAAACTTTAAACTACAATATAATGAAACGTGTAAATATTTTATGGCTTTTGTTGAACTCCCTTTTTTTAATCGTGTTCAACCTCTTATTTTTTATGCTTGGCGATGCAGGCGCCGCCAAAACATCCGTGTGGATTTCTTACGGATTTATCCACATTGCTTATTTTGTGCTTTTGGCTACGCCTTATTTAATACGGCGAGGAAGTGCTGATTATATGTACCGTCGCCCGCCCTATATGGTTACAACTACATGGTTTTTAGTAGAGTTGGTTACAGGTGTTACGCTCATTTTAATTGCACCCGAAACCACCAAAACTACCATCATCATACAGGTAATTTTGGCAGCCATTTTCTTGGCATGGCTGCTAATACTCTTGATTGCCAACGAACACACCGCAGATAGTGTTGAGCGGCGCGAAGCAGAATTACAATATGTAAAAGAATCTTCCGCGAAGTTACAATCTCTTCTACAACAGATAACCGACCGCCCCACTGCCAAAAAAGTAGAGCGAGTTTACGATTTGATATACAGCAGCCCATCAAGGTCTAACGCCAATATTCATTCATTGGAACAAGAAATAATCAGCGAAATAGAACAACTTGAAAATGTTGTTGGGCAGAATGATACAGAACAAATTATTTCAATAGCAGATAAAATATACCAACTTGCAGACGAAAGAAACAGACTGTTGAAACTCGGTAACAAGTAGAATATATACCCCAAATTCCACCCGCGCCACCCCCCACTGCCTACGCACTTTTGCGTCACGTTTTTTGCCCACCCTGCTGCAGCACATTGTCTTTTGCCGCCGCCGCACCAATGCAAAATCAAAAATTCAAAAAAATGACACATACTAACGGTACTTATAATTATTTACCGTATTTTTGTGCCATAATTTAGAGTATGGAAAAATTGATTGAAAAATTTAATGTAAACGGTGGCTTTTTGAAATCCAAAGACATTACCGGAAGAACCCAATGGAGAGAATTGAGAAAAATGTTGGACAATAATATGGCAACAAAAATAAAACGAGGGGTGTATGGATTAAATGATTTTGAACAAGATACTGCGTTTATTGAAGTAATGAATATTGTGCCGGAAGGAGTTTTTTGTATGTTTTCCGCATGGTTTTATTACAATCTAACAACAACAATCCCATACGAAAACCATATTGCTATTCCTCAAAAGAAAAAAGTGCTGTTGCCCAAGTATCCGCCCATAAAACTTTATTATTTGTCTGATAATTATTACGAATTGGGTATTACAGAAATACTTATTGAAAAACAACCTGTTAAAATCTATGACTTGGAAAAATCAGTTTGTGATGCCGTGCGTTTTCGCAATAAAATAGGAATGGATATTGCCATAGAAGTTGTTAGAAATTATGTAAAAAGGAGAAAAGAACGTAATTTTGATAAACTGACTAAATATTCTCGCCAATTACGAATAGAGAAAATAATGCAAAATATAATAATGCCCATGTTATGAAAAAAGGAAGCGCAAAATCTATTAGAACTGCATTGAAAAATATTGCAGACATGGAAAATATTGATTTTCAGGTTATCATTACTCGTTATTTTCACGAGCGATTGCTTTCCCGCGTTGCAAACTCTAAATATGCCGATAAGTTTTTTCTGAAAGGCGGCGCTTTGCTCTATGCTATTGAAGGACTGCACATTCGCCCTACATTGGATATTGATATGCTGGCAAAGAAAATCAGCAACGATAAAGAACAACTAAAACAAATTTTCCGAACGATTTGTAGTTTAAAATCCGATGAAGATTGTGTAGTTTTCGATATTGACAAGATGAAAACAGAAAATATCATAGAAGAAGATAAATACAACGGAATTAGGGTCTTAGTGGATGCAATGTTTGATACAATAAAACAGCGCCTGCAAATTGATATTGGTTTTAGCGATGTTATCACTCCCGCGCCGGTAAATTTAATATATCCCGTTCTACTTGATGAATTAACAAAGCCGGAAATACAAGCCTACTCAATCGAAACCATCATTGCAGAGAAATTTCATGCCATGATTACGCTTGGTACATTCAATAGCCGAATGAAAGATTTTTACGATGTGTATATTCTATTAAATAACAATGATATAAGAGAAATGAATTTGAAAGAAGCAATTTTGCAGACTTTCAAAAACAGGGAAACAGATTTTATAAAAGAGCACGAGTTATTTTCTGAAAACTTCTATTTAAGCCAAAACCGGCAAACTCTATGGATTGCTTTCTTACGCAAAATGAAAATTACAGAAGATTTAAGTTTTTCTTTCGTGGTAAGTAATATCATGCAAAGGCTTTACCCAATTCATTCTGCATTATCTAATAATACCTATTAACCCAAAATGAAAATCCAGTACGCTTCTGATTTACATCTTGAATTTCCTGATAATTCACGCTTTTTGCGCAACAATCCTATAATTCCGATGGGTGACATTCTTTTGTTGGCAGGCGACATAGGTTTATTTGATGATGACACTTACAGTTTGCATCCTTTTTGGGATTGGGCGGCTGACAATTTTAAACAAACGTTGGTAATTCCGGGTAATCATGAATTTTACAAAAGCGGAGATGTAGGAACGCTCAAAAACGGTTGCATTTTAGAAATTCGCCCCAATGTGAAATGTTATTACAATGCGGTCGTAACCATTGATAATATAGATTTCATTTTGTGTACGTTATGGTCGCATATTCCGAATGAAAATGCTTTTATTACACAGCAAAACGTGTCCGATTTTTACAGAATTGCCTACAAAGGCAGATTGATGACTGCGTCCACCTTCAACCAAGCGCATCAAGATGCCGTTACATTTCTAAAAAACACTATTGCTGAAATAGATAAAACAACGAATTATCACAAACGAATTGTGGTAAGCCATCATGTACCCACAACATTATGTATGGCTGAGGAGTTTAAAAACAGTCGCATCAATGGCGCATTTGTGGCTGAATTACATGATTTTATCTACGACAACCGTATAGATTATTGGATTTATGGTCATTCGCACCGCAATATGCCGGAAATTGACATCAACGGTACGAAAATGTTGTGTAATCAGTTGGGATATGTTCAAAATCAAGAACATAAAACGTTTAACCGGCAAGCATTTTTTGAGATAAGTGAAGTAATAACATCGAACAATTCTGAATTAATTAAACGGATTTCCGAATTAGAGACTCAAAATCTTGTATTACGAGCAGAAAACAAAAAACTGCGAGAAGCCTTAGGATTGCCATTAGAAAATAATACATCTAAAGAACCTGTTATTGAATCAATTCTTTTTCCTGAACAAGCAGAAAATAACGAAATATTACTCCCTCTGTTTGGTGTAAACAAATATAGTGCTCCCGAAGAAAAAATCGAATTATTTATGTCACTGTTTCGCGGTAGAACGGATCTTTATGCAAAACGTTGCTACAGTAAAAAGCACGGAAGCAGTTATTATATTCCGGCGTGTAAAAATGAGTGGATAGGAGGTATTTGCAATAGAGCACAAACCAAATGTAAAGATTGTACCAACAGAGATTTATTGGCTTTTACTGCTGAGGTTATAGAAACTCATTTACGCAACAAAAACGAAAATGGAGTCGGTATAGTGGGTATCTATCCGCTTTTGCCGGACGATACCTGTTTGTTTTTGGCAATAGATTTTGATGAAGAAAAGTGGAAAGAGGATATAACAACTTTTCGCACTGTTTGTAAGGACTTCGGCGTTCCTATTGCGATAGAACGGTCTCGTTCCGGAAACGGCGCTCATGCGTGGTTGTTTTTTGAGGAACCGGTTACGGCAATGGCTGCGCGAAAGTTAGGAAATGCCCTTTTAACCAAAGCAATGTCTGTTAGGCATGATATACAGTTTAGTTCTTACGATAGAATGTTTCCGAATCAAGATTATATGCCCAAAGGTGGTTTTGGAAATTTGATTGCTTTACCTTTACAAGGTGGGGCGCGAATAAATGGTAACAGCGAATTTATTGACGAAAATTTTCAAAGTTATCCTGACCAATGGGCGTATTTGTCTTCTATTCAAAAAATTACCAGTACATACTTTAACCAATGGCTCAACACATTATGTATTGGTAACGGCTTGGGCGAGTTAGGGAATACCGAAATAGACGAAGATAATCCTGTAAAACCATGGGAAAGCAAAAGAACAGAACTTAAACTTGAAAACAAAGATTTTCCTGATGAACTGATTATTACAGAAGCAAATAGATTATACATTCATAAAAACGGAATTAGCCAACGAGCGCTCAATCGAATTAAAAGGCTTGCTGCTTTTTCAAATCCACTGTTTTATAAAACGCAAAAAATGAGAATGTCCACGTATGGCATTCCGCGCATTATTTATTCTTTGGATGAAACGACTGAATACATGGGTATTCCGCGTGGTTGCCGTAATTCTCTTATTCAGTTGCTTGATGAATCAAATGTTAATTATCTGTTTGAAGATAAACGGAATAATGGAAAAATAATTGACGTTGGTTTTTCAGGTATGCTTCGTGAAGAACAAAAATCGGCAGCAGATACTTTGCTCGAACATGAAACCGGCGTACTTTCCGTTCCAACTGCTTTTGGAAAAACGGTTATCGGTGCTTCACTTATTGCTAAAAAGAAATGCAATACATTGATATTAGTTCATTTGCAAACCTTGTTTGATCAATGGAAAAAATCATTAGAGCAATTTCTTGAAATAAACGAAACTTTGCCGGAAACTCCCTCAAAAAGAGGAAGAAAGAAAATACGGTCGCTAATCGGACAAATTGGTTCAGGGAAAAATACTTCATCAAATATTATAGATATTGCACTTGTACAGAGCCTAATCCACGATAATGAAGTGGATGATATTGTGAAAAACTACGGTATGGTAATTGTGGATGAATGCCACCATGTTCCTTCGGTCAATTACGAAAAGGTTTTGGCTTCTGTGAATGCGCGTTATGTTTATGGTTTAACGGCAACGCCAACACGCCAAGACGGACAACACCCGATTATTTTTATGCAATGCGGCGCCATCCGTTATTCCGTTGATGCCAAAACACAAGCAGAAAAACGTAATTTTGAACATTACATAATTCCCTGTTTCACAGGATTAAAAAAGCCATTTACAGAAAACGAAACCGATTGGCACATTACCAAAATTTACGCCGCTATAGTTGAAGATGAATTTCGTAATCAGCAGATTATGAGTGATGTTATTGAAGCAGTAGAAAATAATAGAACGCCCATTATTTTAACACAACGCACGGAGCATGTTATACGATTATCAGAAATACTTAAAAATCAAATAAATGCACATATAATTACACTTGTTGGAGCAGATTCGACTAAGATAAAAGCGAAAATGATGGAAACTCTAACAAATATTCCGCAGGAGGAAAAATTGATTATCATTGCTACCGGAAAATATGTGGGAGAAGGTTTTGATTATCCACGTTTGGATACCTTGTTTCTGGCATCTCCAATTGCATGGAAAGGTACTTTATCACAATACGCCGGAAGACTGCACCGTGAATATCCCAACAAACAAGATGTTAGAATTTACGATTATGTGGATATTCATGTTCCTGTTTTGGAGCGGATGTACCATAAGCGCCTGAATGGTTATGCACAAATAGGCTACAAAACCTTAGCAACGCACAGCCAACCGGACAAAGTCAATATGATTTACGATACGACTAATTTTGTACCTCTAATGAAAAACGATTTTTTGGAAGCAAGAAAGGAAATATTGATTGTCAGTCCATTCCTGCGAAAAAAACGGATAAATGATATTTTTGAATGGATGAAAGAGCCTTTGCAGTCAAAAATTTCTATCACCGTTGTAACGCGCCCACCTGAATCTTATAAAGAACTAGAGCGAATAAAAGAATGTATTGAATATTTACAAAAATCTGTGAATGTGATACAAAAACCTAATATTCATCAAAAATTTATCATAATAGACAGTCGCATTGTTTGGTATGGGAGTATCAACTTGTTGAGTTACGGAAGTGCAGAGGAAAGTATGATGAGACTTGAATCGAGAGAGTTAGCGACAGAATTGGCAAAATTAGTGAGTTAGCCCATCCGCGCCGACACACTGCCTACGCACTTTTGTGTCACATTTTTTGCCCACCCTTCTTGCAGCACATTGTCTTTTGCTCCCACGCACGCCGTCATTGCGGGCTTGCCCCGCAACCCCAAACAACCCACACACACACCGCGCAAAAGCCAAAGAGCTGCACCAACCGCACACCAAAAAACGCGCCACAAGCCGACCCGCCCAAAGCTATTTTACATAATGCGGTATTATAGGGTATGCCAACGCACAAATCCACCCAGCCCTATAATTTAACATTATGCAAAATAGCCGCACGCCAACGCACAAAGCACGTTTCCCCGTTTCGTCCGGCAACAATCGGTATTTATGTGATTATAAACCTCTCCTTACAGTCGAACCGGTTGAGCCTGCGGCGCAAGGTATATTTTGAAATATTACCGCCCCACGCCCCCCACGCAAAAACATAACGGCATTCAGCCATTATGTTTTTTGCTTTTCCAACGCCCACCCACCCCAGACCGTAGGCTTCCCACGTTGCCGTTGCCGTGTCGCCATACCCACGATGTCCACGCAACACAGCACCGCCAACCCCGCGCAAGAAAATAGCGGCAAATCCCACGCAACATACCCACTTTTCAATGCAAAAGCATAAAAATGAATATAACAATAGATATGATTAAGGTATTCATTTTTATGCTTTTGCATTGAAAATATTTGCCGCTATTCTCTTGCCTTTGCCCACGCACGCTCAAACAAATAACCCCGACTTGTTCGGTATTTTGCCACCCACGAGCCAACGCTCACAAGGTATTTATGTGATTATACGCCTCTCCTTACAGTCGTTCCGGCGAAGCCTGCGGCAGCAAGGTATATTTTTTGATATAGAGGGTGTTCAAAAACAAAATCTAAAAACATATTAGGCAGCAAGTTTATTTTTTCCATTGATGAAAGTTGTTAGTTTAGTGCCTAATTTATTAGGTTGTTGTATTCTGATCCTTATCCAAGCG
>Ga0082212_10010660_pt1 | contig 11741 bp, 16 predicted proteins | sample TergutNt197P3_FD_71548 | JGI IMG/M metagenome (GOLD analysis project Ga0082212, IMG submission 71548) | Neocapritermes taracua P3 segment gut microbial communities from Petit-Saut dam, French Guiana - Nt197 P3 | ecosystem: Host-associated > Arthropoda: Insects > Digestive system > Gut ... | reverse complement strand
CAAGCCAGCGCTCTACCGCCGTACCTAGCGGCAGCCGCTTCAGCGCCTCGTCTACCGGCGCCGTCCCGCCGGCGATCCTGTCCCAGCGGTAAATCTCTCCGGCGATGTTCCGTTCCTCCTCCAAAATACGGAACACAATGATCCGGTCCATATCCGCCGCGTCCGCGACCGGGCGCAAACCGTGGGACAGCACCTCGTCAACCGTTCTCTCCGCATAGGAGAAAAATATCTCAAGCGCCTTGTTCAAAGCGCCGGCATAACTTCGAAGCGCCCCTTCCGGCGTGTTTTCCATCGGTCTCCACATCCTCTCGGGAGTATCGTTCTCCGGACGCATTTGGCGCGGCCGGCGCATAGTATACCGCAGTACGGTAACTATGGAGGGATCACAGTGCGTTTTTTTCTGGGCGCGAACACGCCGGAGGGCTTTGCGTCATATTATGATGAATGGCTTGACCTTCGCCGCCTCAACCGCCTGTTCATCATCAAAGGGACGCCGGGCAACGGCAAATCCGGGTTCATGCGGCGGATTGCCGAACGGCTCGGCGAGAAAGGATACGAAGGCGAGACAGTCTTGTGTTCGGCGGACCCCAAGTCGCTTGACGGCGTGTATTTCCCCGCGCTGGGCGCCGCTTTTGTCGACGGCACCGCGCCCCAGGATCGGAGTACATATACACAAAAAACTAAAAAAGCCAGTTGATTTGGATCGCCTGACGCCCTGATTGGGGATCGCGTTCACCCACATCGACAGTATCAATAAACTCCACGGCCAGTTCACGCGTCAACTCTTTGACGTCCAGCCACTGCTTTATTTTCGTCCGAAACTCATCGATGTTTTTGGGGCGCGACGCCCGTTCGGCCAACTGATCGTTGAGTACCGCCAAACGCTTTTGCATTTGCTCTTTTTCGGTCAAATAGCCCCGGTTAAGGTCTAAGAACTGCCCCTCGTCAATCACGCCGCGCGATTTATCGAGATATAAATCCCTCATGGCTTTCCCGCGCCGCTCTATTTCCGCCGCCAGTATTTTGATTTCGCTTTGAACCGTCTCTATTCGCGGAGAGAGGGCGTCCGGCAGTTTCCCCGTCAAGGCGCCGTCACCGTGCTTCGATATGTACTGCCGCAGCAATCGCAAAACCTGTTCTTCCAAGGCGTCTAGACGTATACTATGCTTTGTGCAATACGATTTGTCGGTGGCATAGAGCTTGCAGCGCAGATAGGAGCGGCGGTTTCCTTTGTACAGGCAGGAGGTCTTACTCATGGCGCCTCCGCAGTCCATACACTTGACCTTTCCCGCCAGAGCGTGAACCTGCCCGTACCCGGAGCTTTTGGTCCTTTGCGTAAGGAGCCGGTTCACCGTATGAAAGGTCGCTTGATCGATAATGGCCTCATGGGTATTGGGAACTATAAACCAGTCTTTCTCCGGAACGGACACCATTTTCTTCGATTTGTAACTGACTTTTCTTGTTCGGCCCTGCACCATATCGCCGGTATACATACGGTCGTGTAAAATGCGCCCGATAGAAGTGCGGTTCCATAAACCGTAATCGTTGACTTGCAGTCCGTTTGTATATCCCCACCCAAGCATCTGTTTGTATTTCGTTGGATTCGGCACGCCCGCTTGGTTGAGAACGGCGGCGATATGTTGGCGGCCATGCCCGGCTAAGTACATCTGATAGATACGGCGAACCACCTCGGCCGCCACCGGGTCAATGACGAGCTTGTTTTTTTCCGCGGAAGCCTTTTGATAACCGTAGACGGGAAAGCCGCCGATGTATTGCCCGTTTCGCCGCTTATTGTCAAATACCGCCCGGATGTTCTCGGATAGATCCTCCAAATACCATTCGTTTATCAGGCCGTTGATTTGCCGGGCTTTTTTATTTCCCTTGACGTCGGTATCGACATTATCGACCATCGCTACAAATCGGACGCCCCATTCAAGGAATCTCCCGTGAATATACCGTTCCAGCATTTCCATATCACGGGTAAAACGGGATTGGGTCTTTACAAGGACGATAGAGAATTTACCCTGCTCCGCCTCCAGAATTAGCTGCTTAAAAGCGGGACGGTCCCGGTCCATGCCTGAATAATCCTCGTCGCAGAAAATGTTGTAGATATCCCATCCTTTCTCCACCGCATACTTAATCAGCAAGGATTTTTGGTTTTGAATGCTCTCGGATTCGGTATGCTTATCCTCGTCCTCCCTGCTTAGGCGGCAATAAATCGCTGCAACCAATCGCTGCACCTCCACACAGGCATAGCCGCTCACAGATAGTATATCTGACCGCGCATAATAACGCAATACAAATTTATGAGCAACTATCTTGGTATGCCTTATTTTTCAGGTAATGCTCTATTTTTTCCAGCATGAGTATCTTCCTGTCCTTTTCATCTTTTGAAATAAAGGTTTCTGTTATGAGAAAGTACGGTTTTTCCATGCAGATCCCCCCGTTCCCCATTATATTGAAAAAACTTGTACTGTATGCCGCCTTCATAACGGCGCATGGGCGCGGCGGTATATCCCCGGCGCGGTTACCCGCCGGGGAAAAATTAAGCCGTCTTCACCCTTTGCTTATAATAATTTCAGTAGTAATGTCACCAAAGAGGGAATGGAGAAGTTATACCGGGCCGTCTTCGGCGGCGGGACGTATAAGCTCCGCGTCTGCGCCGCGTACCGGGCCGATATGAAGAACAGCATCACGGCGATGTCAAACTACACCTTCCCGCCGGAGAGCCAAAACTACCTGCCCAACCCTCACATTCAGCTTTACGGCTGTATCGGCGGCTATGCTTCCCGGTTCACCGAGTACATGTCCGGGGCCGGTGTACCGTGGACGCCATCAAGCGTCACCAGAAGAACGAGAGCAAGTGGTTCATCAAGCTGGACTTCGCCAACTTCTTCGGCAGCACGACACAGAAATTTGTACTGGCGATGCTTTCGCGCATCTTCCCGTTCAGCGAGATAGTGAAGTCAAGTGTGGGTCTGGAGGCATTGTCTAAGGCACTCGGCCTGTGTTTCCTCAACGGCGGGTTGCCACAGGGGACGCCTATCTCGCCGTTCCTGACGAATATCATGATGATCCCACTCGACCATCGCTTCAGCAACTCCCTCCGTAACTTCGAGAAAAACCGCTTTGTCTACACCCGGTACGCCGACGACATCCTGATCTCCTGTCAGCGGAGTTTCGACAAGGACAAGGTACAGGCGTTCATATCGGACATCCTTAAAGAGTTTAACGCGCCGTTCACCATCAAGCCTGAGAAGACACGCTACGGCTCCAGCGCGGGGCGCAACTGGAATCTGGGCGTCATGCTGAACAAGGACAACCAGATCACCATCGGCCACAAGAAGAAGAAACACTTCAAGGCCATGCTGGACGGTTATACCCGTACCAAGAAATCCGGCGGCGGGTGGGAGCTGCATGACGTTCAGGTGTTGAGCGGCCTTATCAGCTATTATCGGATGATAGAGCGGGGTTACATCGACTACATCCTACAAACCTACAGCGAGAAGAACCAGTTCGACATTGAAGCGAGCATTAAGGCAGATTTATCGGCCTAACAATCTTTTGCAATGGATAGGGGTAACACCCGCTTTGAGGTTGAACCCAAAGTAACATTTAGCCGGAGGAAAGGGGACGAAGGCGGAGGCCCGCGGGCCGGCCGCCGGGTCTTTCATGACCCTCATCGGTGACGGTTTACCAGAAATCGGTCGGTTTGTCAAGGGGAGATGTTGCTCATAGTCTACATTTTCCTTGATTTTCCGCTGTTTCCCGGTTGGAACTGCGAACCGATTTTCGGTTGATCCTGAAGACTTCGCCGGAATTCCGGTGCTCCTCAGGATCTTGAGATGCAGCAGGCTGTACGAAGATTGTGAAAGAAAAAGAACTGCTCCATCGCCCGTGTCTGAAAATAAGCTCTTCGGAACTTATTTCTCAGACCGAAACGGAGCTTTCGGCGGAGGGATGATAGTCCCGCAGCCGGAAGCGGAGTGGAGAGGGCGCGCATGGAGCGTGACACAGCACAACCGGCGCTTGTAATGGATACTGTTGAAAAATAAAGGCGTTTCAATGGGCTTCGCGGTTTCATCCGAAGCAGAGACAATGAATACGTTTCGCAACTCCGGGAGGACCCAAGGGACCTCCGCTGGAGTTGCTCACTTCCCAAAAGAGCTGCGCCAAATCCGGGGAACGGCCAAACGGGGTCCTCTCGCCAAAGGCGAACGGACCCCCGTCTTGGCCTTACCCCTCCATTGGCTTCTCTCTTTCGTAGATTACAAGTGTTGGTAAGGTATACATCGTCTGAGGACGGAAATCCTCAGCCATTTATTTTATGGAGGTACAAGATGAGCCGAAGAGGACAGATCATCCGCCGGGTAGGACAGGAGCACCGGCAGGCGTTAGTCGAACTGATTGAGCAACAAGAGCTTTGTTCCCCTCATGAACGCGGCTTCCTATGTGGAGTTGGAGTTCTTTGCCGACCCCGCGATGACCGAGCGTCTGACTGTGCAACGATTACCATAGGCACAAACAACTGGAACAGCTTTTGGAACACAGTCACGTTCGGCCTGCTCTGTAAAAATACCCAAACAGCCACGGTGACGGCCAGCGACTATCTTGGCGGCGCGGTAACGATTGAGTATTACCTTGCCGATACGGAACTGGCAACGCTGGCTGACGTGCAGGCTATTACTAACTGGACGGCTTGCCCAAGCGGTGGGATTCCCTTAAATCCCAACAACAAATTCATCGTTTATATCAAGCTGTCCGATGGCTTCGGCAATACGACCTTCATCAATACCGCAGGGATTGTGCTGTATACCGACAGCGAACAGGATACGGCGATTATCAGTTTCACCAAAGGCTCTGGACTTGACCAAACCGCCGATGTAATCCTGAACGGCAACACGATCAACAGAATCCTGAACGGCCCGGCCACGCTAACATACGGAACCCATTACACGGTATCGGACGGTAAGATCACAATCAAGGCGACCTACCTCGAAACCCTTGCGGTAGATAACTACACATTAACTGTGTACTACAATCCGCTGGGCGTCGAGTATCCCACGACCCCATTGAACGGCAGTGATGCCCCGAATACCACAACCATTGCCCTGACAGTAAGCGCAGCCCCATCAACTGTGACGGGTGTAACATTAAATCCCGCCACAGTTGATGTACAGCAGGGCCAAACACAGCAGTTCACCTCTACTGTTGCGGGCACGAACAGCCCACCGCAGGGCGTGACATGGAAAGTTTCGGGCAACACCAAAACCGGCACAACTATTAACGCTTACGGCTTACTGACGATTGACCCGGATGAGCCGTCCAGCTCTACGCTGATTATAACGGCAGCCTCAACCTTTGACGGCACGAAATTCGGCACAGCTACTGTGACAGTAGAAGATTCCCCGATTGCGCCGGATGTCATCAGCGTAGCGGTTTCACCCTCAACGGCAAATGTCCAAAAGGGTAGTACAAAGCAATTTACGGCAGTTGTTACTGTACAGGGCGGTGCGTCCGAAACGGTTACGTGGAACGTAAACAGTACAAACGGGTCAACAATCAGCGCGTCCGGCTTACTAACCGTAGCGGCTGGTGAAGCAGCGTTAACTTTAACAGTAACGGCAACATCGACGGTTGACAGCACGAAGTTTGGTTCAGCCACGATAACGGTCATTATTCCGCCCGTGTCGCCTGCGATTACGACGACCGCCCTGCCGAACGGTACAGTCGGCACGGCGTATACCCAAACCCTGAACGCAACCGGGGACACCCCTATCACATGGAGCCTTGACAGCGGCGCTCTGCCAGACGGCCTTACATTATCGGCTAACGGCGTAATATCGGGTACTCCGACAGCCAGCAGCACATTCAGCTTCACCGTCAGAGCCGGAAACGGCAACGCGCCCGACGATACAAAGGAATTATCCATTATAGTAAACGCGGCAACAGTCACAACAACCCACAATGTCACCGTGCGCGGTAGCTACACATCGACTACTGGCGCAGGAAATTATGTGGAAGGCGCAACCGTCACTATCGACGGCGGAGAACGCAGAGGGTACACTTTTGGCGGTTGGACCATCGTTTCGGGCGGTGTGACCCTTGCGAATGCAAACAGCGTAAGTACCACATTCATTATGCCCGCAAACTCCGTAACCGTCACAGCGAATTGGACGCAGAACACAACGCCTCCGGTTAATCCCCCAACCGATCCGACGCCCACTCCCACACCTGGCCCTGCCGATACCTTCAACGCAGATAACGCAAAAGAGTTTGCCGAAGCCGGCAAATCTATGACCGTCGAATTTGGGATAGCCACCGTCATTCTCGGGCCTGACGCTCTGATGCTTTTAGCCGAAACCTGTAAAAAGGGCGGTTCCAGCATCATAACGGTAGAAGCTGAAACTGTACTGATGAAAGACCTTTCCAAGATGCAGGCCGCACAAGTCAAGGGGTATGAGACAGTTATTAACATAGACGTATACTTGGATGGCGAGAAAATCAACGTCCCGCTCACTGTCAGCATACCCTATATCCTCAAACCAAATGAGAACTCCGCCGCTGTCCGCGTGTGGCACATGGATGAAGATGGAAAACTGACCTGTATGAATGGCGTATATGACCCCGATACCGGCAAGATAACCTTTTCCGTACCGCATCAAAGCTACTTCGTCGTAGGATATGACCCTGTGCTGCTGTGGATCAACATATTCAACGATTTAGACCCGGAGGACCTATACTACGAAGCAATAGCGTTTATGAACCAAAATGGCCTGTACAACGGTTACGGCAACGGCATGGTCGGCCCAGATGATTCACTAACCCGCGCTCAGTTTGCGACATTGCTGTGGGCGCTGGAAAGCAAACCGTTACCAATCGGTACTGGCAGTTTTAACGATGTGGCAGAAAAGGCATGGTATTATAACGCGATAACATGGGCGGCCGAGAACAGTGTTGTAGCCGGATATGGTAACGGCAATTTCGGTCCCGAAGATCCGGTCACCCGCCAGCAAGCAGCACAAATGTTGTACAACTACGCGGTAAACTTCAAAGGCTACAACATACCTGAAAATCACGACATACCGGAATACGCCGACAAAGACCAAATCGACGCATGGGCAGAAACGGCAGCGAAAAAGCTAGCCGTAGCGGGAGTGTTGCCTGATGAGGACGGATTTAGGCCGGATGACAATACCACCCGTGGCGAGGCGGCGGATATGTTCAGGAATTTTATGAGGTTCATCGCGGGAGAATGATGTGATTGAATTCATCCAAATGAACACATGGCATCCGGCAGGCACAAAGCCTGCCGGATGCTTTTGCGCCTTAGAGATAACAAAATATAATCAGGCAGCGGTTCATGTTCGTACCATCTGCCCGATTTCTTGCGGTCATACACTTTTGGATCTGGAGATTTCTTTGTCACCGGGTTTATATTGCCCCTGCTACCGCGGCGGCCCGCGAAGTATGCCTTCTGTTCCCGCTTGGATCGCTTCTCCGGCGGAATGTATCGCTGTTTCATCTCGAAACACCTCCCAAGGACAGTATAGCACGCCACCGGGAAAATGTCATGTTACAGTTTATTTCAAGCATTCTTGAATTCAGCGCCGTTGCCAAACTCCCATGTGCCTCCGCCGACACCGATCTCAAAATGTAGCTTCGCTATGCCCAAGTCAAACGCGAAACCATCGCCTTCGATGTCCTTGACCGATGCAGTGACGATACCTTCTTGATATGAAAACATGACCGGCTGCCTGTTGACGGCGGACGGCGCTTTTTGCACGGCCTCCATACCGGCGAGAAACCAGTCCGGGACGGGGCCGTCCGAGCTATACATCTGCTCAACCGTTTTGGATTTGCGATGGGTAAGACCGTGTATCAGCTTTTCTTTGAGGCGCGTTCCGGCGGTACATTCCCGACGGTAATGGCACCGACGACACTCTCACCTTTGGCAAGGTCAACCGGGCAGGCGGCGCGGTCAAACGTCCCGCCGACCCAGCATGTACCCAGACCGCGCATCGTCGCGTTGAGGACCAGCCATTCTCCGTAATACCCGAGCTTCTCAAGATGGAGAGCGTTAGTTTTGTCGCATATAAGCGCGACATAGTTCTTCACGCCGGAGAACATACCGTAGCTTTTGCGGAATCCGTTGAATGCCTCCCCGTTGTCCAGTACGAGGCGCATTTTCGCGTCTTCATTGCCGTTGAACTCCGAGATGAATGCCGCCAGCACGTCAATGTCGGATTCTTTCATCAGCGCGGGCAGATATTTTCGGCGGGATCGGCGGATCTCAATAGCGTTTTGCAGATCTGTCATACTTTGCCCTCCATATTGCAAACATAATTATATCACGGCGGGGCTGTCGTTTCAAGGCAATGGTTGTTATAGTGGCCGCTGTTTGATATAATGTCTCATGTAGAAAATCAGCGAAGAGTGAGGCCATGGGAAGATGAAGATCGTTTTGCAAAGGGTAACCCAAGCCTCCGTAGAGGTTGACGGGCAGACTGTGAGCAGCATCGGCAAGGGTTATGTTGCGCTGCTGGGCGTCGGACAGGGCGATACCAAAGTGCAAGTCGCCAAACTGGTGGACAAAATAAAGAAGCTGCGAATTTTTCCCGATGAAAACGGCAAGACGAATCTGTCCGTTGAGGATGTGCGAGGCGATATACTGGTGGTATCTCAATTCACACTGTATGCGGATTGCAGAAAAGGCAACAGGCCGAGTTTTACTGACGCCGCCGGCCCTGCTCTCGCGGAGGAACTGTACGAGGTTTTCATTGAATGCTGTCAGGGTAGCTTCAACAAGGTCGGGCATGGCGCTTTCAGCGCTTCGATGAAAGTGTCGCTTGTGAACGACGGGCCGTTTACGGTTGTTCTGGAGGCATGACATCATGAAAAAGATCACGATGTTTACAATGGCGTCATGCCCCTATTGCCGGAAAGCGTTGCGCTGGATGGATGAATTGTTAGCGCGGAATGCGGGATACAAGGCTTTGGAGATCGAGATCATTGACGAAGTAGTTCATCCTGATATTGCCGAACGATATGATTACTACTACGTCCCTACTTATTATGTAGGCGACCAGAAAGTTCATGAAGGCGCGGCGAGTTTGAAGAAAATCAAGCGCGTATTTGACGCCGCTATGGAGAGCACCATAGAAATTTGAGGGGATCCTGGTGTTTTTCCTCCTGTTAAGCCACGTACTATACTGGATTGATCGTAAAATACGGAAAACGCCTGTGGCGGAGGAACCCGAACCGACGATGGAGTACATAACACATTGAGGACGTGAAGATATGAAATCCTACCGTAAAGAACTGACTTTCCATACCAAGACCCGCCGCGCTTACGTCAACATCACGCCGCAGGTCGAGGCGGCGCTGGCCGAGAGTGGGGTGCACGAGGGGCTGTGCCTTGTCAATGCTATGAACATCACGGCCAGCGTATTCATCAACGACAACGAAAGCGGTCTGCACCGCGACTTCGAGCGGTGGCTGGAAACCCTTGCGCCGGAAAAGCCACACAGCCAGTATGACCACAACGGCTACGAGGACAACGCCGATGCGCACCTGAAGCGTTCCGTCATGGGGCGCGAGGTGGTCGTCGCCGTCACAAAAGGGAAACTCGATTTTGGCACATGGGAGCAGATTTTCTACGGCGAGTTTGACGGGATGCGCGACAAGCGCGTGCTGGTGAAGATCATAGGGGCATGAAGAAACTGAGGAAAATGCTCGGCGATGTGAACGCATCGTCCGTTGTTGCGTTGAGGGAACTGATTGATACGCAGAGCAAAGACACCATCCGCAAGTGGTGTCTGGATTACGCCACGGAAAAAATCCTGCCTATCTTTGAGAAGCATTGCCCGGATGACAGCCGCCCGCGAAACGCGGTAAACGCCGCCCACGAGTACCTTGACGGCAAGGTGAAATTTCCTGTGGTCAAGAATGTCATCCTGAACGAGTGCCATGCCCCGCACGGGAATTGGATGGAAGTCCCACTGCACAGGCCGCCGCGAGAGCCGTCGGGCAGGGTTCGGCGGTCGTTCACACGTTGACGCACTCGCTGGGGTTGTTCTTCTACGCGGCAGCGGCTGTCGCCTATGGCCGCGTGGGGTTTGACGCGTCTGACGAGGTGTACGCGGGGATCGCGGAGGAAGTATGTCTTGATTATATGGCGGCGCTAAGGACTGTGGCTGTAAAGAACGAACCAAACCCGGCGAAATTGAAATGGAATTGTTGAGGTGTTTTTATGTGGAAATGCCCTGACTGCGGCAGAGAGTTTACGAATACAAAACAAAACCACTCCTGCGGCGAAAAGCCCATAGGCATTGACGAGTACATTGCCGCTCAGCGTGAGGATGTGCAGCCTATCCTTGTAAAAGTGCGTGAAGCCATCCGCAAGGCCGCGCCGGCGGCGGCGGAGAGAATCTCATGGAGTATGCCGACGTTCTGGCAAGGCGAGAACCTGATACACTTCGCCGCTCAGAAGAACCACCTCGGTATCCATCCCGGCGCGCTGGAGCGTCTTCATCCTGCCTTATTAGAACGGCTTGCAGTGTATACGACATCGAAGGGCGCGATACAGTTCCCGTATGATAAGCCGATTGATTATGAGCTGATTGCGGATATAACTCGTTGGCGCGTTACCTGTGTGGAGGGTAAATCGAAATGAACGATAAAGTCTACGAGTATGACGCGGTGATACTGTCCTCCGAAGTCGGCAAGGGCGGCGCATACGTCTCGTTTCCGCATGACCTCCGTGCGGAGTTCGGGAAAGGCCGTGTAAAAGTCCACGCCACTTTTGACGGCGAACCGTATGATGGCAGCATTGTTAACATGGGTGTGAAGAACAATGACGGCTCGGTATGCTATATCATCGGTATTCTGAAGGACATACGGGCTAAAATCGGCAAGCAGCCGGGCGACGGTGTGCGAGTGACAATACAGGAACGGAAATAACTGATGGAGTTCTACAAAAACCCGAACTGTAAAAAGGTCAGGGGCAGCCACATCCTAGAGGTTAGCTGCGCCTATTGCAAATGCTTTATCGCCAATTATCAGAAGGTCGGGGAGAGCAATTTCGTGAAGATGTACAACGATAGGATCATAGATGGCTCCATCGACTTCTCGCAATATCACGGAGCCATCTTCTGCCCTAATTGCGGTGAACGCATCGCCACGCGGTATATGACGAAGATGGACAAGAAAGAAACGTACAGGCTTGTGCCGTCCGCGTTTAATAAGAAGAAGGTGTAGCTATACAAATCTTAGTAGACGCCGATGCCTGCTCGGTCAAGCAGATCATCGTCCGGCTGGCGAAGCAGCGGAAAATCCCCGTTACCATGCTGATCGACACCTCCCATGAACTCAACGACGGGTACAGCACCATCGTAACAGTTGACAAACAGGCCGACAGCGTGGATTACGCGCTGATGGGACTGCTCACCCGCGAGGATATTGTTGTGACACAGGATTTCGGCCTTGCCGCCATGGTCATGTACCGGGACGGCAAGAACCAAGTGCTAGTCGAAGGCAAATACTACGACTACGAGAACATCAAGAAAGTCCACGACCAGCCGCTGAACGCTGGCAACTACCTCACGACAGGCTCCGCCCCCACGCGCCTGACCGCGTACGACGAGGCAAGGTCGGCCGTGCTGTACAGGTTCGCCGCCATTGAAACCTACAACCCCACCACAACTTTACCGGAAATGGTTTTCGGTTTCATCAGCGGATTT
>Ga0082212_10010659_pt1 | contig 11741 bp, 8 predicted proteins | sample TergutNt197P3_FD_71548 | JGI IMG/M metagenome (GOLD analysis project Ga0082212, IMG submission 71548) | Neocapritermes taracua P3 segment gut microbial communities from Petit-Saut dam, French Guiana - Nt197 P3 | ecosystem: Host-associated > Arthropoda: Insects > Digestive system > Gut ... | reverse complement strand
TTTTTTGATGTTCAAAAAGTTTGAAAAGCATACCGAGATTCTAAATTCGCCGCAGAGCGGCGGGGAATTGACCCAAAGAGATTTAATTCTATGGTTTGAGGTGATTTTTTGCATATGACCAATTCTCGTGTATTTAAAGCAAAGGTTATCGTTTTCAATGACCCCTTCTCCTGTATAAGGATTTCCGCAGTAAACAGCTTTTGCACTGTATTCGCATAGAAATCCTCGTTTGATTTCCACTTCCGCCTTTACCCATTTAACAGTACCGTTAACAGTTATACATAAGTATGACACCCAATTTCCACATATGTGTGTTTTAGAAATTCGCTTAAACAAATATATTATAATTTGAATAATATATTTGAAAGCCGCACCTACTACAACCCCTATTACAGCACTGAGAATAAGTTCGTTCATTTTATAATTACCCCCTCTTCAAAAAATATTTCCACAAACTGAGTGTAACCACTAATGCCAGATTTCAGATTAATTATAAGAATCGAAAGCGAATCCCAATTCAAAACTGCTCTCCGAGATAAGGGCTTGCCATAAATAGTTTTTGTTTCGCTCTAAAAATCAAGTTTTTCTACTTCATTAACTAATTCCTCTGAAACGTGTTCCATATCAGGAAAAATAGTGCTTGACTTAAAACCGCAAATATCGAGATGTGAAAGTAGATGTTTTTTTAATTTAGCAGGGATAATAAATTTTATTAAAGCTTTATCAATATTCATTTCTTGCAATGACAAATTAGAATCGTGGATGGTAAAAGCCGACTGTTGCATTAGTATACGCAAATCGTGTTCAACAGATAAACAAGCTATTACTTTATTTTTAAATTTGTATTCTCCCTCAATAGTAGGTTTACTGCTAAAAGCCTCCTTCAAAAAAGGTTCAACTGTTTTTGAATCTAAATGATAAACCGTATTTCTATAACCTTGTTTTTTATTAAGTAATCGTGGGTTTAATACCCATAAACAACCATCTCTATCATGGCTTTTTTCGTTTTTACACGCAAAATATAATGCAACAAGTAATGATTCACTCCAATCGAGTAATCTTGTTTTCAACCCATAATGCTGCATTCTTGAAATCCAAAATACTCTATCATCTCTTCGGGGAGTGTTTGGCATTCTACTTTTGGATTTAATATAAAATGATGTATTTAACCGGTGCTCATATTGTGAAAAATTATTCCTTTTTATAGTTGGAAGTAATTCCCATGTTTCGTTGGCGTGACCCCTAAACCATATCATTCCCCCATATTGTTTATCGGTTTTGTCGAGGTTTATTATTTCCTCTTTTACTTTAATTGTTTTGCTTATTAATTCTTCTAATGATTTTATTTCGACTGTTTTTATCATAATCGACCTCTTTATTTATTATAGATGTCTTAAAAATTTAAATACTGCGGATATTTTTTACTTGAACTATTTAAGAAGTTTTCTTTATCAATTATGTTGTTTTTCAATCCGTAGTTAATTAAATATTGAAAACTGCAAGTTGAGTTTCTACTTTTAGAAAAATGATATAAATTGAAAAGATAGGCTTGTACAGATGTTGATTCACAAGCACGTTTCAATTCATATTCAAGAATTGATGATTCCTTTTGTGTTATATGTCGAGAGTCTTTAAGATAACAAATATATGATAAATATGAGAGCAATTTATCTATAAGGAACTCGTTTTCTCCGCCGTTGTGAAAATCGCTGTCGTACCAGTCGTGGTCATAATCAATAAGATACATGGCACTTGCCATTTTATCATCAAATCTAAGTTTTTCTATGATTTGATTTATAAATTCCGAACGCTTAATTTTTATAGTCCTGTTCCATTGAATAAACGCAAAAATGCCACCCGCTATTAATGCGGCAAAAGACAGCAAGGCGAATAAATTTTCAAAAAGCCATTCAGACATTGTTTCAATCTCCTGTTTAAACTTGTCTTGGTTTTAAATCACGAAGTTTTTGAGTGCTTTCAGAAGCAATATAAAGCATTTTTTGTGAATCCCAAATGTAACCTAACCCCTTAAGCAGTTTTTTAGCCTCATCTTCGGTGACGGATATTTCTTGTGATAATAATGAAATATTCCAACCGTCTTTGGCGAGAATCAATCGCACCCAATCCAACTCGCCTTTCTCTTTATTAGCACTGGCTTTGGCTCTTACCCATTTTATAAATAAAACTGGTACAGAGGCAACGGCTACAACTCCAGTTAATGCGCCAGTGACATTAGCTATTTGTTCAATAATAGGGTAAGCCAAAGCCCACCAGTGCGCAATATCTAATTCAGTTACAATAAAACTAAGGTAAGGAGCAGAGTGTTTTAACGAATTATCGTCCTCTTTGATTTTTCGGCGAATCGAATAGAGTTGATTAGAGTGTGTGGTTGTCCAATATGTATAACTTTCGCCAAACATATTTTTCCAACCCTCACCGCTTTCCTTCATATATGCGGCTAAGACATCATCGGTTATATCATCGCTGACTGTGTTTCCGTTCAGATGAACTATATAAATGCTTTTGAAATCAATAACAATGACATCCATGTTTCCGCTCCTTATATTTTATTACTATCATAATAACACAAGACAACTAAAAATTCAAGCAATTTCTACAAATGTTTTATAAAAATAACGGCATGAATTTTGAAACCCATGCCGTTTTGTTTAGTCTTGCTTTTCGCTTGAACAGGATTATTTAATCTTTTGTAAAGCGACATATTCAACAACTGCTTTACGTCCGTCTGCACTTAATGACAATATATCAGATAAGATTTCACCCGCCGTTAATTCCTTAGTTACTTTTTTATCGAACCCCGGCACATCACCCATAAAATTCTTACGACCTACAATATAGTCAATTGAAACTTTATAATAATCTGCAAGTACAGACAAAGCGCGGAGCGGGAGTTCACTTTCGCCGGTTTCATATTTTGAATACTGCTGTTGAGTTGTGCCGATTATCTCAGCTATATCGGATTGCTTTAAATCCATATCCTCACGAAGTCCTCGTAGGAGTTCATTATATGTTTTTATAACTATACCCCCCTCATGACTTTACACATATTAATCTTGTATTAATTTTATCATACAATCAAATTATGTATTGACATATACAGATTATTGGTGTATAATATATTTTATACATCATATAATTGTATGTATTGAAAGGTAAAATTCAGTTCAGAATGTTCAATCAAAAACGCTTGACAAATTAAAAGATGTGTGCTAATATAATCTCAACGGACGGTGTCGCTCTTGACAGTCGTCCGCAAAATTATTTTTATGGAGGGTCAACGCTATGACACAACACGAACCAAACCATATCCCTGACGATGCGCTCGAAGCGTTGGCTCGGCGCCTTCTCCCTGAGATACGCTCCTTCTTTGAGAGCGAGGAGGGTCAGCGTGAATACGCTGAGTGGTCAGCACAGCAAGGCACAAAAATCAAACCGCACGGAAAGACAAAGACTGATGAAAAACTCAGTCCTGCAGGATAGCGGTGAGAGCAGAGGGGCGGGAGTAATCCCGCTCTTTTTGTGTGGCTATACAATCACTGTTTGGGTTAATTTTTACACGAAACTCATCGCGGTTATCGGAATAAAAATATAATCGGAACCGTCCTCGACAAAGCCATCAGCCACGCCTAAACAGTCGAGAAAAGTTCCGATTAAAAATCACATAATGAGCTTGAAATAACGGTGAACAAATTCCTTAAATCAAAAAGTTCCGATAATATATTTTCTGTATGTTATAATAAAAAATACTGACCGTAATCTACGGTCAAATATTTTTTACCGGAGGAACAAAAAATGCAGGAAAAATCATGGGAAATATTGATTGAAAGGTATCATTCTGCACTTGCAGAATACGGGTTGAAATGCGGAACACGATTAGAGATTATTAATCGAGCCAACGTAATTATCCACAGACACATAAATCAAGCCAAAGAACAACTTGATGGCGAAATAATCTCCGATTACTTCACAGAACTTAGCGAACGCTATTACAGCGAAGAGATAACCAAAAAGCGTTGGCAAGCAATGAGACGTGAAACCGAACGCTTTATAAACTTTGTTCAAACAGGTGAAGTAAAACGAGCTGTTTCATTGAAAGGCTCACGATATGAACTGTTACCGGAGTTTGAACAAATAGCATCTACTTTCCTTGAAAGCGTAGAATTTCATCCCAATCCCCGTAATGATGCACGGTGGGCTGTGCATAAATACTTTTCGTGGCTTGCCGAACAGGGTTACAAAGATTTGCACGATGTAAAAGCGATACAATTGCAGATGTTTCTTGTGTATTGTACGGAAAATTTGGCGTTGGGTTCTGTCCATAATATCAAGTTGTATTTGTCTAAGTTATACTCGTTTTTGTATGAATCGAAATTGTCAGAATCATCATATCAGACATTGCTTTCGTATACTGTAAACCGTGGAACTAAAATACAACCTACACTACAAAAAGACGAAATATCGGCAATGCTTGATTCCATTGACCGATACACTATTCGCGGTAAAAGAGCCTATGGGGTAATGATGCTTGGTGTTATGCTCGGTCTTCGTGCTTGTGATATTATAAATCTAAAACTCAGCGACATAGACTGGATAAACGGAGAGATAAAAATACTGCAATTAAAAACTTCGGAAACCGTGGTTCTGCCTTTAACCCAGAGCCTTGGAGAAGCCTTGAAGGATTATATTCTTAACGCACGTCCTAAAACAAAATCAAATCATGTTTTTCTAAAATTAAATGCACCGTTTGAATCGCTTAAATCTGCTGTAACAATAGGCGAGATATATTACAATTGTTGTAAGGCAGCCGGTCTTCCGGCGAGCAAAAGGTTCCACACTCTCAGGCGTACTTTAGGCACTTCAATGGTGACATCGGGCATAAACATTAACACAGTCGCACAAGTGCTTGGGCATACCGATGTTGATTCGACAAAAAAATATATTGCACTAAATAGTGAACATTTGAAGTTATGCGCTCTGCCATTTGACGATATTACCTCAACGGGAGGTGAGGTAAAATGAGTAGATTTATGAGCGTATTCGCTGCGAAACTCGATGCTATGCTCGTTTTTCGCGTAGCAAGAGGATTTAGTGAAAAGACACATTTACAGAGTTTGCTCCGATTTGATAAATTTTGCACAGAACGGTATCCGCAGGCACATGAATTGACACCAGAAATTGTATATTCGTGGATTGATACGGTAACAACGGCAAATGCACAGATGACATATGCAAGAGCTATGAGAGAATTCGGAAAATACCTCAACGCAATGGGGGAAGAAGCATATGTGATTCCCGAAAAATTTGCAACCAATCACAGTGGGTATGTTCCCTATGTTTTCAGGGATGGTGAATTAACCGCGTTGTTTTCTGCTATTGATAAACTTCCGAATAACAAAAACCACCCGTTTTTGAACATAGTTGCTCCTGTTTTATTTCGCTTGATTTATACCTGCGGTCTGCGTCCGAACGAAGGACGTTGTTTGTTATGTGAAAATGTGAACCTTGATACAGGTGAAGTGATAATTATTAAAACAAAACGTAAAAAAGACCGCATTGTGGTAATGTCAGATGATATGCTTGATATGTGTAGAAATTATGATTCTCGGAGAAGAGTATTCGGTATTAATAATCCGTATTTCTTTCCGTCAAATAGCGGCGGAACTTACACGAACGGCATGATTCTCGCAACTCTTAACAAAGCATGGACGATTGCCGTTTGTTCACCGCAAAATCCAATTCCATGCCGAATCAGAGTATATGACCTTCGACATCGTTTTGCATCGGCTTGTCTGAACCGCTGGCTTGACGAGGGACTTGACATTATGGTAATGTTGCCGTATCTTCGGGAATATATGGGACATTCTACAATGAATGAAACCGCATATTACATTCATATTCTACCGGAAAATCTTACAAAATCATCAGCCGTAGACTGGAAAGTATTTGACGATATGTTCCCGGAGGTGATTGTGCAATGAAACTTGTCACTAATTCATTATTTACTTTAATTCATGATTATCTGAAAATTTATCTGCCAAAACATCGTAATCTTAGTCAATACACGATTAAATCGTACCGTAAATCGTTAGATATGCTCATTGATTTTGTGAAAATTAAGAATCAAATTCCGTTTCAAGATGTAACTTTTCAAATGCTGAATTCTGAAATGGTGACAGCTTTTTTAGATTCACTTGAATCAGACAGAGGGTGCGGTGTTTCAACTCGTAACAATCGTCTTGCCGCGATTCGCTCATTTATTAAATATGCGGCTGGCAGGGATATTACTGTTGTTGCAATTTTGAACGACCTTAAAAATGTCGTAATCAAAAAAACGGATAAAGCCGAATCAATTAGTTATATGAGCATGACGGCAATCAGTGCGATTGTTGAGCAGACTGATGTTTTTACTCCTCTTGGTTTACGGGACAGAGTTTTTCTTATCCTAATGTATGATACAGGAGCAAGAATTCAAGAGATGATAGACATTAAGTTATGCGACATACAATTCGGCAAAACACCCACGGTAATTCTTCGTGGAAAAGGTAGAAAAATTCGTACTGTTCCATTGATGGAGAAAACTACCCAATATCTCAAAAAATATCTGTCAGAATTTCATACAAACACGATACTTTCGTCCGAACATCCTTTGTTCTATGCAATCACGCACGGAGTAACTCATACTTTAACCGACCGGCGTATGAGATATTTGCTTAAAGAGTACGGCAAACGCGCAAGGACGCAATGTATTGAAGTGCCTGAAAGTGTTCATCCCCATATGTTTCGTCACAGTCGGGCGATGCACTTATATCAAAACGGAATGGATTTAACGCTTGTGTCGCAATGGCTCGGTCATGCGAATCTTGAAACGACTCAAATCTATGCCCACGCCGACACTGAACACAAGCGTATAGCAATCTCAGCCGCTACTCCTTCAGACAATCCCTTGATTTCAAAATTGAACCCGGAACGATATACCATCTCAGATGAAGAAACACTAAAACGATTAACCGGATTGATTCCGATAACCACGATTGTAGGAACATTCCGACTATCGCGGCAAGCAGGGGAAGTGGGCACCCACTTCCTTTTTGTCTTGCTCGTTGGGAAGTTTCCCACGCCCTCTCAATCGGTGCAAAAGCTCCGATTGTTAAGCCAACGAGTTGGCTGCTGTGAGTTACTATGGAAGAATTTCACCATTCTTTGCCGTCAGTAATTTTTACAAGATATTTTAGAACTTCCACTACATCAAATATTGTGGGTTCACCGCTCTTCTTTGATTCGGTCGTAAGCAATGCAGCATAACGTGCATTTCCGCATTTATCAACCGCACTGTCAATTTTGACAAGATATTTAAGAATTTCAATTACATCGAATATTTGCGGTTCGGCAGTACCAAGGATTCTGCCCTTGACCGATTTGTAACCCTCTTTGGAAATTTTCGTGCAGAGGTTGCATTTGTTGCAAGGGCTAAGAGGAATATTAAATTTGCAAATTTCACAAGTCTGTGAATTATTTCCGTGCTTACACTTATTTATCTGTGTTTTACAGAGCGTACAGGTTTGCGGATTGTTACCGTGTATGCAAGTTTGAGGCTGAGTTTTACATATTGTGCAAGTTTGTGGGTTGTCGCCATGCGTACAGATTTTGATATTGCAAATTGTACAAGTTAATAAATTATTTTTGTGTTCACAGATTTTGTTTGTGAACTGTGCAGATATATTTCTATTCGACATTGCAGTGAAAGTATAGTTTGTGGAGCCAGAAATTTTTATATCATTCTCATACCACCCATCAAAAACATACCCGATATTTGGAGTAGCTGTCAGCTTAACTTCTCCCCAAACATTATATACACCACCACCAGTTACCTTTCCGTTAGATTCAGCAGTAGCTACTATATTAAATGAAGTTGGAAAAATAATCTCTACTGGCTCACGGTAAACATCGTTTGTTGAATTGGCTAATTGACCGTGATTGTTTGAACCCCACCCCCAAAGACTTCCGTCTTTTTTTATGACCATTGTATATGGAAATGTAGTACGTTCATCATGAAACCATCCGCCGGCATTTCTCGATGCTGAAACAGCATATACACTATCCATTTGTTTTCGTGGTTCAGTATCACGCCACTGTGCGCCAATTAAAAAGCTATGAAAATTATATCCCCATCCCCAAAGGTCTCCTGCTTGTGTGACAGCCATTGTATATGTGCCGCCTGCTGATACAGAAGACATATTACCCAACACATTGCCTAAATCAATAATGTTTCGCTGAACTTCAAAGAGTGTATTTCTACTACCGTTTAACAAGGAACCTGATGTGCCGCTCAAGTGAGCATTGCTATTATCTCCACAAACCCAAAGAGTTCCGTTTGATTTAATGACCATTGTGCTGTTTCCCCACTCATAGCTTTCAAAACCGCCATCCGAATTCCCTACTTGTTGCACAGTACCTCCGGTTGATACTAATAACACGTTATCCGTTATTTTATAAGGAGTGTTTCTATCACCAAATGTTCCGTCACCAAGTTGCCCGTGATTATTACGTCCCCAAGCCCAAAGGCTACCGTCTGTCTTGACAACCGCAGTATGATAAATTCCTGAAGAAACAGACATAACATTATCCATAATTTTTATGGGGGGGCTTACATTTTCTTCTGTCGCTGTGCCGTTTCCAAGCTGACCATAATTATTACGCCCCCAAGCCCAAAGACTACCATCCTCCTTTATCGCCATTGTATGAAAATATCCTGCCGAAACAAACACTACATCGTCCATTAACTTAAAAGGTGATGTTCTATTTATAACTGTACTATCGCCCAATTCACTATAAGTGTTTGCTCCCCAAGCCCAAAGGCTTCCGTCTTTTTTTATTGCTGTGGAGTAATCCCAACCCGCAGATATAAAAGCTACATCGTCCATAATTTTTGCAGGAGATTTTCTCGTTATTGTTGTGCCATCACCAATTTGACCAGAGCTATTATTCCCCCAAGCCCAAAGGCTGTTATCTGCTCTAAGAGCTAAAGTGTGATTATTCCCCGCTGAAACGGAGATAGTACCTGAGTCTTCACCGTCTACAATCGCAAAAAGACTAAACGAACCTGTTTCAAATACAATATAATCTCCCTCGATTCGTATGTCCATCTTTTCCCATGTTCCATTGTCCTTTCCGTGATAGATACTGATTGAATTTCTATCAAACCCCAAAGGAATGGGAATCATTACGGTAACTTTACCGCTTGGTTGCACCTTGTTACCATTTTTATAAAGTGCGATATTGTGTATTTCGTGTTGTCTATTTGTTTGTGCTATGTTATTATTTAATGAAACAGTGATGGTTTCATCTAAAACGATAAAACTGTGTAAAACTGTTGCGTTATCTACTGTCCCCGATGAAGGTTTCATTATTATTCCATTTGAAATTAAATGGTCTGTATTATCGTGCGGATGACAATAAACCGCGCTATTACCTTTATCGTTTGTTAAATCAATACCTAAAATCAATAAATCCGCGATTTCTCTAATGTCAGAGGTTATTGATGCTATTTTCCATGTGGGTATAAACCATTCAATGACTTTACCAGCAACGCTATACCCCAAACTTAACATTACACTTCTTAATAAACTCTCGAAATTAATTCCGTTTTCTGAAAAAGTGTTGTAGAAAACATCGCAAATATTTTTTGTCGCAGATGTTATCGAACTATCCATCATCGCTTCAATCAATTCTTCTGTTAATTTTTTTAACACCGTCTTTGGAAGACCCTTAATAGTCTCCTTTACCAATGAATCCACTACTTCCTGTTGTACGTCTTTTTCAAAATCCAGCGATGATGCAAAAAAAACGCTTTTAACAAATATATCCATTGCATTATATAACTTGACGCTGTCAGAGATTTTACTGTCAGAAGATAAAATAAAGTAGCCGTCTTTAGGTACATTGATACGAACAGAAGTGTGCTTTGCGTTTTTTTCTTTTCTATACCACTCTTCTGACCAATCGGTAAAATCTTGTAAAACATATTTAAACGAATCTACTACCATTCCCACTCCCGACCCGAGAGAATATGGAGAAAATGGTTTTGCTTCAATAAAGTTTCCGTTAGAATCATATACCTCAATAGCACCATAAGAATAGTTTGTGTTATACACATCAAAGCTGATACTATGTAAACCGTTGCTGTTTTCGGTGCATTTAAAGTTTTCAAAATGCAAACCGCTTATCCCAAAATAGTTTGAAGATAGATGGTTACATCTGTAAAATGGGGTAGGACTTATGATATTAATATCAAACTCCAACTCTACAGACAAATCCGCTTCAACAAATCTTACTCGAGAATTGCCTTCCCTTAAACCTTTGAATTCAAAAATGTGAAGATTATTGTTAGTTTTTACCGAAGAAAGCGAAAGTGACTCACTATTGTTAATTGTTACATTAAAGCCCTTTTCGCTTAATACTCTGCGTCCATTTTCAGTTATTTCAAGGGCAAATCGAATATTTTGGTTGCGTTCTACTTGTAAGCCGGGGCGATTAGTATAGGTATTGACGGCTATTTCTGGTCTATTGTCAAATATTGAGAGAACTGCTGTTGCTTTTGCGCCGTCTTGTGTTTCTGCTGTTATAGTATAGAATCCTGCTTTATTCAGTGTTACAGGCACTGACATAATCGCATTATCATTCGTACCAACAATTGATGTTTGCCCAAACGTAACTCCTGTGGAATCACTACACTCCCACTTTATTGAGGAAAAATTAGAAGGGAGTGTTTGAGAAGAAAATGTACCGCTAATAAGGATTTGTTCTCCTATTTCGCCGGAATAAGAGAAGCTTGATAAAGCTATGGAAGTCGGTTTAAATGAAGAAGACTCTTGCCTAAAAGCCGGAAAACCATCATTGAAATTAGAGTAAAAAGTCCATATGTTTTCAAAATCAAACCCCGTAAATGATGATTGCTGTTTCATTTGTTCAATTGTGAGCGATTTTCCGTCACCATCATATTCAGAGTTATTGAGAAAAAAGCAATTCTCGCTACTTGCAGTACCGATTCCGCGTCCTGAATTGTTTTCACCGAATCTGTTATCGACAACTGTACCTGAATTATAACACCTCTTAATGACACCGGATTCTCCTGTTTGTCCCCCAACAACACCACCGGCATAAGTATATGAACTGCTGTTATGACTTTGATGCACTGAAGCAACAATGTCCCCATTGTTGTAGCAATCTTCTATTGTAGTAGCACATCCTGCAATACCACCAGCATATGAGGTACGACCAGATGATACTGCCGATATATTACCTAAATTATATGATTTCACAATTGATAGTCCATTACCTAATCCAGCAATACCTCCAACAGAAGAATCTCCAGCAGTATCGGGTACTGCGGTCGGGCTAACAGCTGTTGATGTTGCAGAAATATCACCTGTATTATAACAATTGGTTATTGAACCACCCGCACTATATCCTACAATTCCCCCTACATAAACGTGATAATAATGATAATTAATTTTTATCTGACCCGAACGATTAAAACAATTTTCAATTTTCCCCTGATTATATGCTACTATTGCTCCTACAGAATAAAAAGACCTTCCCCCATAATTGCTTGCCAAAGATGTTTTTACATTTATATTTGTGGTGACCTCCGAAAACCTCTTGAAAAACCAGTTTAAAAATGGTATAATTATCATATCGCCAAAATCAATTTTCGGAGGGTA
>Ga0082212_10010658_pt1 | contig 11742 bp, 9 predicted proteins | sample TergutNt197P3_FD_71548 | JGI IMG/M metagenome (GOLD analysis project Ga0082212, IMG submission 71548) | Neocapritermes taracua P3 segment gut microbial communities from Petit-Saut dam, French Guiana - Nt197 P3 | ecosystem: Host-associated > Arthropoda: Insects > Digestive system > Gut ... | reverse complement strand
GCGGGTTCTGTACGCAATCGTAAGATTGCGTCTTTGGTCTGCTATTTCGTGCAGCAACAGCAACATTCGCAGTCTTCGCAGGTGCAAACTCCGCCTTTGCAACCCTCACAGCAGTCTTCCGTGCAACACGTGCAGTCTTTCTTCACGGTTTTGCAACAACCGCAACATTGGCAATCTTCGCAAGTACATGTTCCGGTTCCGCAACCCTCGCAACATTTGCAGCCGTCTTTGCAACAGCAGGCATCCTTCGAGGCATCACACGTTTCCGCTTTTGCACAAGAGGAACAGCAACTCTTTGCCTTATCGCCGCCCACGGCACTCACGTTCGAGCAACCGGTCAGCGTGATTGTCCATGAAAAGAGTGCCAAAACGGCAACTCCGAGAACGATATTATTGATTTTCGTCATGATAGATTTCCTTTCGGTAAATGATTATTGAATGTACCGCCAAACACCATGTCCGACGGCTTGAGTCCCGCACAAAAAAACTCTCAATTTAGAAAGACACACAATAAGACGTGTAGCGGAACATGAAGAGGCAACAATGAACGAGGGCAAATCCAGCACGGCAATGCCTTCGGAACCTCGGCAAAACCAATGGGGAAAACCGAAACGACACTCCATGCCGGAGTCAAATTCGGCATTTTTCCTGGCAAGACCGCCGCCGGAGTGGTGTTATTTTTCTGAACATCGCCGCAAGGACACGAACAGGGCGTTTCCGGTTGCGTTTCCGGCGGGGTGCAGCAACACTTTTTGTCCGCCGAGGCAGTATCGGGCAAAAACCGCGAGATGTTCCTTTCACAACGGCATCCCTCACACCAGCAGACTCCGAGCGGTGCCGCCATATTGCAGAGCATGGCAACCGTCATGGCACAGGCGATCCACTGCCGAAATGAAAACAACCTCATTGTATCGCCTATTATATCGTCCGAGGGGCGAGAGGTCAATAACATTTTGGACAGAAAACCGGAATAATCCGAATATAGGCAATTTTTAGGGTTCCAAATTGGCTATTTCATGGTAGAATGGGAGCAGGGATTTTGGAAGATTTCGGAACGGGGTAAACAATGAAAACGAGACGTGCTTTTACATTGGTCGAGATTTTGACGGTAATTGCCATTATCGGCATCCTGGCAGCGTTGGTAACGTTGGCAGTTGCCGGTGCAATGCGTGCTGTCAAACGCGGCAAAATCGCCGTGGAAATGAACGAAATCGCCATGGCTCTTGGACATTACAAAGCCGAGTTCGGGGAATACCCGCCGGATATGTACGACAATGAAGTGCTCGTCCGGCACGTCAAAAAACGTTGGCCCCGCTTGGATTGGGCGAGGACTGAAGCGATGTTAGTAACGGCAGGCATTCCTTTTCCGGGTGGTTTTGCCACAACAACGGACAAGGAAGCCTGGCTGATAAAAAGGGCGATCAGTCTCACATACGGAAACGGTGTGGACTTCACTCGCTCCCCTCATCCACACGCACTAGGAGCGTTGCCGTTGTGGCTCGGCGGATTTCCCAATTCCGATGGTAAATTTTCGGGGTTCTTTGCCGATCCCGAGTGCCCGTTTCTTTCCGATGAACCACTGAACGATAGAAAGCATGACAATGCGTTTTTCCTCACGATACAACTCGGCAAGAATGCCTGGTTTGCCCCAACGGGTCTTCCCGGACGCATTGGCGGCGGTCCTATTGGTAGTGATAACGGCAGCAGCGGCGGTCCGATACCACGCGACCTCGTTCCGGCAATCGGTGTCGAAATTCAAGGTCATTTTCTCCCTTTTCAATACTTTAGAGGAAAAGCAAGCGGCGGGGACGACGCTTATAAAATCGGCGGGGAAATAAAACAATGTTATCTTATTTTCGATGGTCCCGATGATGTCAGTTGGGGTGTTCCTTACGCCAAAAGTGTGGATGCGGCTGGGATAATTACATGGCATAATGCGGACACGTACCAACTTATTCACCCCGGCTTGGACCGCAAGTTTAGCCTTATCATACCTAGAACGGGTGTTGATAGACCAGGACCGCCTGCTCTGCGTGTTACCAGTACAGGGACTGGTTTCAACCCGGAGGATTTGGACAACCTCACCAATTTTTCGGATTACAAAGAATTGAAGAGCATTTTACCGTAGGCTTTGTGTTCCCTTTGTGCCTTCGCGGTTAAAAAATAATCAACCACAAAGACACGAAGGACACAAAGATTTCACAAAGGAAGCAAATAACAGAACAATGAGACGCAATCATGGGCAATTACAGATTTCGGCAAGTCGGCGGGCGTTCACGCTAGTCGAACTGCTGGTGGTGTGCACCATCATTGGCATCTTGGTTGCACTGACATTTTTTGCGGTACACAAAGCGTCGGTTTCTGCAAAAATTGCGAAAACGCGTGCCACTATCCAAAAAATTGATGTTGCAATACAGCAAATTTTTGAATACGATGACAGATTTACCGTGTTCAAAAACCGGTATCCCGAACTTTCCGATGAGGAACGGCTGAAAATTGCAGTGCATTTCGTTCGAGACACGATGCGGATGGAAATGCCGCAAAATTGGGCAGAAGTGGAAATGTACGACTCGGTTAATCCGCATAACTCATTATTGAGTCCGTGTGAAATAACACTCGGCGGTACACCTTATGCTGTCGAAAAGTCTCTGTTACCGGCCTATTACCGGCGGGCGAAACCGGCGGGAACAACGCCCAGCCAGGCGGCATTGCTTTTTTTGATTATCCAGAACTTGAATCCCGAAGCATTGGAAGCGTTTCACGGAAGCGAAGTTGCCGACACAGACGGCGATGGTTTATTGGAATTCGTCGATGCTTGGGGAAAGCCGATTCACTTTTTACGCTGGGCACCGGCATTTTCCGACAGCGAATTGCAGCCGAACGTGTCAGCGTTATGTGATCCGAAATATGTTCCGCAAAAAAATATGGATGCCAATAGAAATTGGTGGAACCCAACGAATAACGCCCAGTTGAAAGGAGGGATGGACAAAGCAAGCAAAGACCATCCCTATTTGCTCGGCGAAGAGAGCAGTGATATTGGTTGGTTTTTGTATCCGCTCATTTATTCCGCAGGTCCCGATGGTGTGTACGGTATCGATGAAGGAGACGACTCATGGGTACAGAACGGCGAGATTGATCCCTACACTTTTCCATTTGGTATGCCGAACGGTTCGAGCCATTTTGATAACATCCATAATCATCAGTGGTACAGGAGTTTTTAGAGGCTTTGTGAAGCCCCTTGTGTCCTTCGTGTCTTTGTGGTGAAAAAAATAATGAACCACAAAGGCACAAGGGGCACAAAGAGAACACGCGGAGAGTTTGACGATGACAGAAAACGAATGATCGAGAATTGTGTTTGATGCAGGATTGGCGGTACATAAAGCGTTGGGACCAGGTTTGCTGGAGAGTGCCTATGAGGAGTGTCCCCATTACGAAATCCAACAATTCGGTGTATTGGTTGAGAAACAAAAAGCCTTACCGTTGGTTTATAAGGAAGTAAAATTGGATGCTGGTTATCGAATTGATTTATTGATAGAAAATAAACTGGTTGTTGAAGTCAAGGCAGTTGCTACACTGACTGATATACACTTGGCACAAATATTGACGTATTTGAAAATAAGCGGTTGCAAGTTGGGATTGCTCATAAACTTCAATACCGTGCTGTTCAAGGAAGGGGTTAGAAGGGTAATAAATGGACAATTATAGTGTCCTTTGTGTCTTTGTGGTGAAAAAAATAATGAACCACAAAGGCACAAGGGGCACAAAGAGAAACACAAAGAATAACATTAGGACAATGCGAAGTTATCCATTGAAAAATTTCCGGCGTGGAATGACGTTGGTTGAATTGTTAGTGGTCGTTGCCGTCATCGGCATACTGCTGGCGGTCAGCATCCCGATGTTCCGTCCGATGTTGGAGTCACGCAGAACGTCCAACGCCGCCCAGGTTTTGGCAGGAGCCTTCAAACATGCCAGGATGAAAGCGGTCAAGGAACAACGAAACTATGCGGTTCGGTTGATTCCTTTTGATAACGCTCCGACTACCGCCGTCCAATTACGGTTGCACAAAGGCGGTGGAGCCGCCGTCGTGAATCCGCCGGATCGGCGGGTAAGGGTTGTTAATGGACTGATTGTCCCTTGTTATTTTGACGGCAACGACATGACGTGGAAGGAGATATTGACTTCCGACAATCGGTTCAATGAAGTGATGGTGTATTTCAAGCCGGGCAACAAGGTTCAGTTCAACCGTATTGGACGTACCTTCGAGGTCGGCGAGGAATACAGGTTGCAACCCCCCTACGACAGTCTGAATTTACCTGAAGATCCGCTGGGAAACGATGCGATGGAGTATCGTGTGACCGGTCCGCCGGATGCCTCACTCGCCGGACTTCCGCCAATGCTGATGCCGCATGGAACGATTGTTGATCTCGTTTTTTCCGGCGGTGAAGACATCGTTCCCCAGTGTTTTTTACCGGGGGATGAGGTGGTCGTGATGTTTTCGCCAGTCGGACATGTGGACAGGCTTTACACGGCTAATAATGGCGGAACGAAGGAGTACCGGGTCAACGAGATGCTCTATTTTTGCGTCGGCGAGTGGGATCGGCAAGTTGATGTGAACGGCAACGCCCTTGCGGAAGACGGGCAATCGAATCTCGTTGCATCGGCGACGTATTGGGTGACGTTGCATCCGAAGACGGGTGGAGTCCGCATCGCGGAAAACGCACCGGTGAAGTCCGTCGACTTGACGGACAAGTTAAAAGATGCCCGAAAATTTGCAAAAGAACACTTTTTTAATGTCGGGGAATAAGGAGAAAGGAGTCAGGAGGTAGGAGACAGAAGGAATGGACGAGCGTAGCGAGGCTTTCTCTTCTTTCTCCTGACTCCTGCATTCTGACTCCTGACTCCTTCCAAGAACAAATGCGCACACAAAAACCATCACAATCAGGGATTTCGCTGTTAGAGGTGTTGGCGGCGATATTCGTCGTCAGCGTCGGCTTGCTCGGTGTGCTTGCCGTGATCCCTTTCGGTGCGTTCCAGGTTTCCAAAGCCCGGCATGCGGAATACGCCGCCAATATGCTTGCCAATGCCGCCGAAGAAATTGCGATTCGGGAAATGATACAACCAGCGACTTGGGGAGTTTCATCTCTTCTGAGTAGTGATGGAACTCAACTCATCAGATCGGCAGACGTACGGCTGGAAGTAACAAAAACGGTAACAGAGATCGTGAGAGATACCCCAACGGATCCGCCGCATGATGTCGAATACAAGATCACCTACGAGAGCAAAAGTAATGTCATGCTGTTAAACGGCACGAGATTCCTTTGGGTCGAACCATCGGTCATGAAAGATCCGGCATATCACATTTTTTGTATTGGTGCGGCGTTTGATCCGCCGTGGACGGGATTGATGTGCGGACAGGACGATATTGTCTATTCGACCTACGACGACAAACGTCCCGACTTTACCGGTGTAGGGGACAAGATACAGAGTTCGGGGAAATACACTTGGTTTTTCACGTTTCTGCTGAGCAGCACGAAAGTAGCGGAACCGGCATCTCTTCCACGGAATGTTGAAGTCATTTTGGAAACGGATCCGGTGATTCCGATGCCGAACATTCCGCCTTTTCCGCCTGTTTTACAAGGAGATTGGGTACCTGTCTCTTCCGTTGCCTATACTACCCCGCCGATGCTTCAGTGGACAGCAACACCCAACACGAGCATTCAGCCGAGGGATCGTGCCTATCCTAATCTTGCTCGTTACTATTTTGCCAATGCCGTTTCTCCTACTGTTCCCGTTGACGTTCTCGCCTGTTATAACCGGGTATCGAGCGATGACCGGCAAGTCGAGTGTCAGTTCACTCCTTCCTTGGGAGGCGGTACGTTTACGTTATCCGATACTTTACCATCTGTTGAAGCACAACACATTGCTGAATTGCTTCCGCAGACAAAATATGTATTTGTCACTTGGGGACCGCCGGAACATGTTGTTGGGGGGGCTTGGTGCAAAATTGTCTTTTTGGACAAATCGAATCGGGAAAATCCAAGAATGATCGTAACGGGTGAACTGACAGATGCGCCCGGTGTTGTGCAAGTTTACGTTCCCAGCGGTGTACTGTATCACAAGCGGCTGGAAAATGTGATGATAAGATAAAAGGAGGAAGGAGTCAGATGTCAGGAGTCAGGAGAAAAAAGTTGGACTGTGTCCGTCCTTTCCTTCTTGCTTCTGACTCCTGGCTCCTCAAAAAGGAGATATAACTATGTTTACTTTACCGATAAAAAAAAACCAACGCCGTCGGCGCGGAGTTACGCTTTTGCTCGTGCTTGCGCTGATGGTGATGTTTGCCATGTTGGTAACAACCTTTATGGTGATCGTGTTGCTGAATCGGCGAAACGCCGATCTCTACGCTGGAATTTTACTCCAAGAACCGCCGGAAGTGCGGATAAGCGGCATCGCCGGCAGTGGGAGTGTCCAGGAAAATGGGGTTCTTGATACGGCATTCCAACTGTTACTGACGGGCGGTTTAGACACCGTGATCGGTCCGCACAGCATATTAGAAAACCTCTATGGACACGGCAGTGATGGACGGCCTTTTGGCGGTACAGGAGCGGATTATGATGAACAATCAACATCAGACGCATTGCTTTCTCTCTCAGATGAAAGCGGTAAACCGTTTGCCCTGCGTCCGAATATCCTTGCCCCAAACGTCAACGGAATTCAGGAATACAAAAAGTACCTGGAAGAAAATTCCGATGTCCAGATGAATCCCGACTACACCGCCCCGGATTACTCGTCCATGTTTTTGGCTTGGAACGATGTGAGCGATAGAGGACTGGAAAGGATTATTCCTGCGTTTCACCGTCCGCAACTCGTAAAATACTGGAACGACGACGATCCCAATGAATTACGCAAGTACGTGTTGCGTCCCTTACCGACGGACCATCCCGAATTTACCGGAAGCAATCCGGCGGCGGTAATGAGCAATTTGAAAAAATTTCTGACCGCCGGTCCCTGGGACGCGGATTGCGACGGAGACGGAAAAGCCGACAGTGTTTGGCTCGATATTGGTTTGCCTTCCCGGCAAGATTCGGCAGGAAAATGGTACAAACCGCTCGTTGCGTTTCATGTGATTGATATGGATGGACGGATCAACGTCAATGCGTTCGGCAATCTTGTGAAAGACGATACAATCCTCGGCATTAAGGGGATGGGCTTGGGCGTTGCCGAATTGTCCTCGGGCTTGATCCCCAAAAAACTGATGGAGGAACGATACGGCAGTAATGGAAAACCCGGCGGAATTGACGACGATTTACGGAATAAAAACGGTATCAATCTCGACGCATACGAAAAAGGAGGACTCGCTACGGATTGGAGCGGCACTGTGCCGATTGAGTTTGACGAACTGGGTAACCGCAAAAAAGGAACTCCGGTACCGCAAGAGGATATTCCTTATTTGATGAATCCCTACAACGACACGAGCGGCGATAAACCTTTTCGGGAAAACGATTTAGAGACGCTTTTGCGTTCGGTCATTGATCTCGATTACAACAGGCTGCCGTTGCAACTTCGGGAATTGCTCGACGATCAATTTGATCCGCAGGCACCGGCTCTGACCTCGCCTCACTTGCGGTACAACTTCACCACACGCAGCAGTGACATTCCCGTTGCCGCTCCGCTCTACGGTCATGTACGTTCTCTCTACGGGGACAAAGCGGATGAGTGGTGGAAGTTGTTACCCGAAGAAATCAGACGCGGTGAAAAGGTGAACTTGAACCGGCTGACACTGCGGGACGATTGGATGACCGGCGGTAATGATCTGCTCAAAGCGAAAGCCCAGTTTGCCCAAGAAATCTTTTATCTCCTCCAAGTTTTGCTCCCCGAAAAGGAACATAATACGGAACGGTCTTTGGAACGTTTAGCACAGTGGGCGGTCAACCTTGTGGACTTCATTGACCCCGATGACGTGATGACTCCTTTCATCTTTAAGACGGATGGGATACCGGAAGACTGTACCGGCATGATCAGCGATTTGTGTGCCGGAACATTGAGTTTGCCGAGTAACTGTGCCTTAATCTGGGGTTTTGAAAAACCCGAGGTCGCTCTGACGAAAACCTTTGCCGTTCATGACCGTAAAGTGGAACACCGGCTCAATGGCGATTACCAAGTGGAGCGTCCGCAGGGTTCGCTTTTTGTCCAACTTTACCGGCAGGGAAATCAACAACGCAGTTATGCCGCAAGTTGCCTCGTCGAATCGGACGGTACATTAAATCTTGCGAAAAAGACCAGTAGCGATGATTATATTTGGCGGCTTGCTGTCGGTGAAGCAACGAAAACAACGGCAGGCAGATTCGAATGGAATGATGACGATGCTCCCGGAAAAAATGCCCTTCGGCAACTATTAACTCCCGAAAACGGTGCGGTTAAGTATCCGCAGTTTAATCAGTGGTCAAGTGGAACTTCCGAAGGACAATACCATCCCGATTTGGGAATACCGGAACGGTACGTTTGGTTCGGGAACAGTTTTCCAACGGCTGACAACGAAGTTCGGCGGCGTTCGTTCGTCAATCGTGGCGAAGCGGATGTTGACCTTAACTCTGATTCGTTCCTCGTCATTGCCCCGCGGCAGATAACCGATTTTGATTCTTTGGGATCTATCGATTTGACCAACACAAAAACAATGATCGCAACGAATCCAAATGTTGCCGCCGTGACCAACGCCGAAAATCCTGTTGTTGGTTCAGGTATCGTGGAGGTGAATGTTTCCGAACCTTTGCCGACACTTCAATTAACGGATGGATATGTAAAAATGCCCGGCACCAACGTCTCCCCTCCGTTTGATAATGGGCTCAATGGTACAGTTCCTGCTCAACGCGGAACCGTTGCGTGTTATAAGACCATTTGCTTGCAGCGGCTTGCCGATCCGACTCGACCATATCATGCGATTTCTAATCCCTATGTTACTGTCGATTGGAACATGATTGATCTGCAAGTAATCAACACCCTTGATCCAGAAAACAAAGAGGGTGTTTCAGAAGACGATGACATGCGTTTTGTTCCTCGGCGATGGAGAGAAGAGACCGCATCGGGCTTCTTTCATCTTTGGGATCGAACTCTTACGGAAAGTGTTTTCACGGACGACAAGGCAGGGTTGGAGAAAAACCTCGGACTGAATACGTTTGACGATTCTCCGCGAGCGGCGAACAAATCGCTGTTGCATTTCCCTTGGCACGATGCTCCGCTGATGAATACGGGAGAATTGATGCTCGTTCCGGCATCGGCATCAGGACGATTCGGAGTGGAATTTCACGATAACGGAACGGACACAAACTTTTTCGGCGGGAAACAGCGTTTCGGTTATCACGGCGGCGGTTTTTCGTTTAACCTCTACCTGAATTGGGCAGACCATTTAGCCGGAACTCTGACGGAAATGCCGCGTCTGTTTGAATTCGTGCATGTTCCGTCTCGATTCACCGATGCGGTTGTTAACAAGCGGGAGCCGGCAAAAATCAACCTGAATACAGTTACCAAAGAGGGTTGGAATGCCCTGCAAAACGGCAGAAATAATTTTCCCAGTTACGAAGATTTCCATGCATACCGAGAGTCAAAACAAAATGATTTTTCAGGTGCGGCAGGCAACGTGTTATTGTTCGATGCGGTAATGGATGTGAGTCCGTCTTTGATTGATAATACAGCGATAAACCCTTACACCGCACTGGAAAACGTGATGCGGCTCTCCGACGTGACAACAACTCGATCTAACGTCTTTGCCGTTTGGACCACCGTCGGTTATTTTAACGTTGAAAAGTTTGACGATTTTGACGCATTGCAAGGAAAGTACCCAGCACTTACGCACATCAATAGTGCGGACATGTTCAAGGCAGTCTATCCCGACGGTTGTGTATTGGGAGTCGAAAAGGGACTCGATGATGGTACGGTCAAGCGGTACCGGGCATTTTATTTGATCGACCGAAGCATTCCCGTTGATTTCAGCCGCGGCAACGTGCAGGACATGGACAAGGTGATCCTTAACCCCGCGAGAACGCAATTAGATTAGCCCCCAGGCTGCCTGCTCTCGCAATTTTTCGGAACGCAACCTCTCCCGGCGGCGTTATAATGATTGACGGCTATGAGTATTCCGCCGACAGTCATTGAAGAAACCGCCAACACGCACGGGGCTGCACTGGTCTTGTACGCCCGGCAATTTTTCAAAGGCAGAAATATTCACGCCGCCGAAGATGTCGTTCAAGAAGTGTTTCACCGATTGAGCCGACAGCCGAACCTGCCGGAAAACCTCGTTGCTTGGCTTTACACTGCCGTCCGCAATGGAGCGATTTCCGCCGCAAGGAGCGACAAGCGGCGAAAGCATCGGGAAACGGATCGGCAAGTGCCGCTGTTCCAACCGGATGCAGAGAGTCCGCTCGACACGGAGAAAATCGCCTTGTGCCTCGACAAACTGGACTGCGAAGATCGGGAAATTGTGACGTTGCACTTGTGGAGCGACTTGCCTTTTTCCGACATCGCGGAGTTGCTCGGCAAACCGAAAACGACGCTGTACCGACGGTATAAAGATGCCCTCGAAATGTTGCGGGGGATGTTGGAGGAATAACCGCATTGCGCACTTTGCGAATCCTTTGCGCCCTTTGCGGTAAAATTTAACCGCAGAGGACGCAAAGTTAACGCAAAGATCGCAAAGAGGCAATTTAGACTATAACCAAAAATGCCAAACGAACTTGACCCAAAATTACGCGAACTCGAATCGCAACTGCGGCGGTTGAAACCGTTTCGTCGAGACGGCAAACGGCTGACTGCTGACAGCAGAAGATTGAAACGCATTGTTTACGCCGTGGCAACCATAGCGGCGACTGTGTTGATTCTCGTTTGCCTGTTCCCGCGACCGCAATCGCCCGTTTTCCAACCGATTCCCGAAAGCGTAGTAGCAACTGTCGATCCGCTGCTGTCTGTCGTCTGCCGTCTGCCGTCTCCTTCCATGCGGCAGCAACTGATGGAACTGCTCGACGAAATGACCGTTGCCGATCCGATAGCGGAAAAGCAACCCATCTATCCGGTCGTCGAAATCGTCGTGTGTGATGAAGGAGTCAGGAGTCAGGAGACAGGAGTCAGAAGATGGGAACACACCCGATGGCGTTTGGAAGATTTGACGATGTTTTGAAAATCGCCCCCAAAGGGGGCGCATAAGTAGCCGGGGGTGTAGCGCAGCGGAACCCCCGGACAGGGTTGCCCAACAACCCCGCCGCCAACGGTGGCGCACAACCGCAATGTTGTGGCACCCCGTTGGGGTGCAAATTGTTATGATGTTTTCGCTTCCGGGGGTTCGCGGAGTACCGCTCACCCCCGGCTACCTTGTGTGCCGCCGTTGGCGGCAAAATTTATACCAACCAACCCTTAACCCACCCTACAACAATGAAACGCATTACCATCCTTTTTATGTTCTTTCTCCTAACTCCTCTCCTTGCCCAGGAGCCGAAGACGGTAAAACTAATCCTTTCGCCGGAGACGACGTACCTTACGGAGCCGCAACTGCCCGACGGTCGAATCGATTATCTGGCAGCCATCAACAAACAACTCGCCGAACAAACAACACCGGAAAATAATCTGCTCGTTGGGATCGCTTCGCTCGTTGCCGGAGAAATGGAAGTGCCATTGGTTAGACTTATACATCAAGGACGACAACTGTCGGACGAAGAACAGCAGATACTTGAAAGCACGCACAAAAGGCGGGAGCAATTT
>Ga0082212_10010657_pt1 | contig 11742 bp, 7 predicted proteins | sample TergutNt197P3_FD_71548 | JGI IMG/M metagenome (GOLD analysis project Ga0082212, IMG submission 71548) | Neocapritermes taracua P3 segment gut microbial communities from Petit-Saut dam, French Guiana - Nt197 P3 | ecosystem: Host-associated > Arthropoda: Insects > Digestive system > Gut ... | reverse complement strand
GGGGGCAGCGGAGATGATGGCATACGGCACAGCCGTGAAATACGTGTGAACAGGGCAAGGGCTCTGCTCTTGCCATTGTACGCCATATGCAGAATTAATTGATGCAATCATACATACGCGTGTAAAATTTAAAAACAGGAGAAAAAATTATGTATAGCGGATTGACCAGCAATTTAGGAAACCTTTATAAGCTCACAGAGGCGAAGACCAGATCCGTATCGCCGGAAAATTTCACAGGCGAAAAGGGCAAGGGCGGGATGGCGACCGAGGGCAACGGAAAAAACTGCGCGAGGGAACTCGGGATCGGCTGGAAAATCAGCCCTTGCGTGACAATCAAGCCGGGAGAGGTTTTCACCATGGCCGACGTGAAAGCGGGCGGGGCGATAAACCACATATGGTGCACCACATCGGGCAGGAACTGGCGGGACTTCATTTTGAGGATCTATTGGGACGGCTCGGAGGCTCCGAGCGTGGAATGCCCGATAGGGGACTTTTTCTGTTCGGGCTGGGGGGAATACACCCCGGTGAGCTCGCTTGCGGTGTGCGTGAACCCCGGAAGGGCGTTTAACTGCTACTGGAACATGCCGTTTAAAAAAGGCTTTAAAATCACCCTCGAAAACCGGGACACAAAGGACATGGTGATATACTACCAGATCGACTACACCGAGGCGGCGATCCCCGAAAACGAGGAGATCGCATACTTCCACGCGCAGTTCAGGCGCCAGAACCCGCTGCCATATAAAGATGTCTACACCATACTCGACGGCGTTTCCGGCAAGGGCCAGTTCGTGGGCACCTACATGGCCTGGCAGGTCAACAACAACGGCTGGTGGGGCGAAGGCGAAATCAAGTTCTATATGGACGGCGACAAAGAGTTTCCCACCATATGCGGCACCGGGACCGAGGACTACTTCTGCGGCTCGTATGATTTCGAGAACCCCTATGAGCGCAAATACGAAAATTTCAGCAGCCCTTACGCGGGTTTCCACCAGATACTCAAATCCGACGAACTGTACAGGGTCCAGAAGAGATTCGGGATGTACAGATGGCATATAGCCGACCCGGTGCGATTCGACGAAGACTTGAAAGTGACCATACAGGCTCTCGGCTGGCGGAGCGAGGGCAGGTATCTGCCTTTACAGGACGACATAGCGAGCGTGGCGTACTGGTACCAGACGCTGCCCGCAGCCGCCTTCCCCGCTTTGCCCGGCAGGGACTATCTGGAGGTGATTTGACATGATCCCAAGACCTGAATTCCCCAACCCGCAGTTCGAGAGAAAAACCTGGCAGAACCTAAACGGAAAATGGAAATTTAAATTCGACCACGCCAAATCGGGCGAGGAGCGCGGCTATGCGAGCGGCGACAAGGCTTTCGATCTGGAATTTATGGAGATAAACGTGCCCTTTAGCTACGAAAGCCCGCTTTCGGGCATAAACATAAAGGACTTCTGCGAGTGCGTCTGGTACAAAAGGAGCTTCGAGATAGATGCAAGCTGGAGCAAAGGCAGAACGCTTCTGCATTTCGGGGCGGTCGATTACCACGCAAAAGTTTGGATAAACGGGCAATACGCGGGTTTCCACAGGGGCGGCATGACCGGCTTTTGCCTCGATGTGACAAAATATATCCATCCCGGCGAGAACACGATCGCGGTAAAGGCCGAGGACAACCTGCGCGGCGGCAAACAGCCCTCCGGCAAGCAGTGCCCGAACTTTTTCTCGGCTGGCTGCCACTACACCAGGACCACCGGCATATGGCAGACCGTATGGCTCGAATATGTCCCCTTTGAGAGCTACATAAAGGACTTCAAGATCCGCACCGACATAGAAAATTCCGTGGTCACCATAGACACCGCGTTTTCCGATGCTGTAAAGGATGCCGCATTTACAGCCGAGATCTTCGACGGCGAAACGGTCATAAACGGCAAACTGGCAAAAGCGGGCGGGACAAACGTTTCGGTGCAGCTCGAAATCCCCAAAGAGAAGCTGCGCCTGTGGGACGTGGGCAAAGGGGAGCTTTACGGCTTGGTTTTGACCTACGGCGCAAATTCGCGATATGACACAGTCCACAGCTATTTCGGCATGAGAAGCGTGGCGATAGAGGGGCGCAAAATTTTGTTGAACGGCAGGCCGGTGTTCCAGAGGCTGGTTTTGGACCAGGGCTTTTACCCCGAGGGAACCTGGACCGCCCCGTCGGCGAAAGCGCTCGAAGAGGACATCGCGCTCTCGATGGAGGCGGGCTTCAACGGGGCGAGGCTGCACCAGAAGATTTTCGAGCCGCTGTTCCACTACTACGCCGACCGCGCGGGGTATATCACCTGGGGCGAGCACGGCAACTGGGGGATGGACTATTCGGGCGAAAGCTACCAGAATTTTTTGTGCGAATGGATAGAGGAGCTAAACCGTGACGCAAGCCACCCCTCGATAGTGGGCTGGTGCCCGCACAACGAGACCAACTGGGGCCAGAGAAGGGACGATCTGGCATATATTTACAGGCTGACCAAATCAATCGACCCCTCGCGCCCCTGCATAGACACTTCCGGCTATGTCCACGTCGAGACCGACATATTCGACATCCACGACTACGACCAGAACGTCGCGCCGTTTGCGCAGAGATATCTGGCTCTCACCGACGAAAGCGGCAAAAAAGACATATTCCAAAACGACAACAGGTGGCCAAGGGAAAAAATCATGGAGCTGCCGTATTTCGTGAGCGAGTTCGGAGGCACCTGGTGGAGCGAAGCGGGCAAGGAAACCAACAACAACAAGCAGAGCTGGGGCTACGGCAAGGCCCCGGAGGACATAGAAAAATTCTACGAGCGCTTTGACGGGCTGGTCACCGCGCTTTTGGACAACCCGGCGATATGCGCCTTCTGCTACACCCAGCTCACCGACGTGGAGCAGGAGCAAAACGGGATACTGTGCTACGACAGGCAAAAGAAATTCGACATGGCGAAGCTGCGCGGGATTCTCACGAAAATCGCGGCGATAGAGAAATAACAGGGCAACAAAAGCTGAACGCTGACTGGGAAAACTCAGTCAGCGTTCAGGTTTTATCTTTAAATCTTATCTAAAATTAAATTATTCCCGGCCCATAGGGGGCAAGCGCTGTAAATATATAGGAGTTTGTTATATCGTCGCAATTGTCTTTGGCAAAAATCCACATACGGCGGCACATATCCCTAATTTCGTTTTTATACGCGGGATTATTTATTTGGTTGACCATTTCGTTGGGGTCGGCTTCGAGATCGTAAAATTCGTCGTAATCGAAACCATTGAACACATATTTGTATTTTTTTGAAAATACCGCCCGCTGAATACCGTACTGCTCGTTGCCGTTCGATTGCGTAAACATATATTCCCTGAATTTCCCGTCTTGCTGTTCGTCCCGCAAAATACCCGTTATGGACTTTCCGGCGAATTTGCGGTCGCGCTGTATTCCGGCGAGTTCGAGTATAGTCGGCGCGAAATCGGCAAGCGACACTAATTCATCCGATACCCTGCCCGGATTTTTTATCCACGCGCCGCCCACCATGCAGCTTATGCTGTACGCTTCTTTAAAACACGGCAATCCCTTCGCCCACAATCCGTGTGCGCCCGCATAATCCCCGTGATCCGACAGATACATTATTACAGTGTTTTTTGAAAGCCCCTTTTTTTCAATTGCGTCGAGAACTAATCCGAACAAATAATCCTCGTAGGAACAAAACGCCAAGTAATGCCGGAGAGATTCCCTGTGTTCGTATTCCGAAAGCTGCGCATATCTGTCCCTTACGCGGCGGTACATAGAAGGCTTGTCTTTCATTTCGTCGCAAAAACTCTCGGGCAGGGCTATTTCGCCTATATCATACATATCCAAAAATCGCCGCGGGGGAATATACGGGTCGTGAGGGCCGGTCGTGCCTATATACATCAAGAAAGGTTCTTCATCCAATTCGCTGATTTTTTTCACCGAACTTTCGACGACATAGCTATCGCCGAAGGGATTTTCGTTTGTGTCATATTGTCTATATTGCGAGTATCCGGGGCGCACGATCTCCCCCATGCCCCTGACGTCGCCTTCTCTGCACAAATATTTTTCGTTTGCGCCATAAAAATTCCATCCGCTGACATCCGGTATATTTTTGCATTTTTTCCCGCCGCCGTATTGGCCCCCTATCATTTCAAATCCGTGATCAACCGGGCCTTCCTCGGCGCTGACGTGCCATTTGCCTGAAAAGTGCATCTTATAGCCGGCATTCGCCATATCCTTTGAAAACAGCTCCACGCCCTCGTATAATCCTCTCGACAGGGCGTTCGGGACATGAACGTTGTTCCATACGCCGTGTTCCGACGGATAAAGCCCCGAGAAAAAAGTCGCGCGGGCAGGGCAGCAGTGGGGCGATGGGCAGTATGCCTGCGAAAACGAAACCGCGCCGGGATAAAACCGCTCGAGATTTGGCATTTTCGCAACTCCCGGGAACGCCATGTCGCCGCGTTGGTGGTCGGTCATAAATATTACAAAATTAGGCCTTTCCATGATAAAATATTTCCTTTCTTTTAGTTGTCGAGCGCCTTTCGCATATTTTCTATGGCGGACTCGACCACGGGAAGAATTTTTTCGTATAAAGACTGTATGTTCGTGTCGTTTTTGAGCGACAAATTCCAGATATGCGTTTGAATGCCGCCGTAGTCATACATAAAAAGGGGATCGATGAACGTGTTTTCCAATATATACGGAATCATTTCGGCCGATTCGTTGTCCCGCGCCAATTTTATTTTCAGCATATTTTCGACGAACGCGGGGATTACCGTATACCTGCTTTCGGCGGAAAGCGCTTCCATGATTACAGCTGAACGGTCAAGGTCAGGCGTGCTCACCGGCACAGCCAATCCGTGTGTTTGATTCGGGCTCGTATAATTCCTGTAATTTTGCTGTTTTTCGTTTAGTTTGGGAATTGGCAGCATTCCGTAATCGTGATCGACTTCGCGCGCAAGCTTCATATTGTTCATCCTTGAAATCATGAACAGGGCGGCGCCCCTGCTCAAAACAGATTGAGTGCCTTGGGTCGTGGATCCGCCGAGAGCCGGCAAATTAGCGGGTTTATTTATATTCAGCGTTACATTTTCGTCATAAAAAAACTCGAAAATTTTATAAAAAATATTGATATTTTTTTCATTGTTGAAAGTGACGCTGTATGTGTCTTTTGTTTTTGTGCCTGCTTCTCCGCCCCCTCCTATCAAAAGCGCCAATAAACCGTCTAATGGGGAGACAATCCCATATTGGTCCAACGGTCCGAGAATTTCGTCTCCATCGAGGTCTTTTGTGCCCGTTTTGGCCATTTCATGCAGCGCGTCAAGAGTCCAGGTTCCCTTTTTTACCATTTCATACGGATCGGCAAGGTTGTAATCTTTATGCAAATCTTTATTGAACAGCACAAGCCAAGTGGCTCCATACGGCGAAACGAGCATTTCGCTCAAAACCGCGAACAATCCCCCTCCCACCGACATTTGTTCTATGCCCTGCTGCAAATACCAGGGCTGTTTCAAGTCGATGATGGGCACCTTGTACAAATCGCAGAAACATCCGGCGACCATATTCGGCAGCGCACTGACCATTTGGAGGGTTGCCAGCGAATATGTTTCGTCTTGCGAGCGCACCGCATTATTGAGAAGCGTGTTATAGTTGTTGCCGTCGAGCGCATGCTTGTCTTTTATTTTTATATTGAATCTTTCTTCCACCGCGATGTTGCGCAGGTAAACCGCGTCGTTGAGCGATTCTCCGTTTTGCTCTTCGGCTATTATGTCGAAATTTTCCTGAACTGGATTGTTCGCGTCGCCGAACGAAAGAATCCAATATTCAAACCCGCCGTAATCGGTTGTCGGCAAATATTCGGTGGATATGCGTTCCCTTCCGGGCAGAACCGATTCTTCCCCGCTGTGCGCATTATCTTCGATTCCGGGTGTTTCGCTGCCCGAAACCCCCGCAGTGTCCGTATTTTCGCCTTTGCACGAAACAAATATCAGAAGAAACGCGAAAACAATAAATATGGCAAAAACAATTTTTTTCATAAAATTCCCCTTGCAGACCATGGGAGCGTGCCACCGCTTCTGTGGCTGTTCGCATTTGTTATTTCCCTGCCTGCCATTTTACTTTATATGATCCGATTTGTCAAGCATAAAATCGTGATTTCGCAAAAATTTTTGTTTTATCAACCGAAATGCATTGCCTAATTTTTCAAGCATCCAAGGGGGACGATCCATATGCCGTTTTTCATCTGGAAAGCATATTCCGTCCCGGTGAGCACCATCAGAAAAGAGGGCTCGTTCATTTTGTCGGCGTCAACGGCCTGTTTCAGCTTGAGAAGGCTGTCGCACGCCTTGTCCACTTCGCCCGCTCCGAGCTTTACCTCGACGGCGCCCCAGCGCCCGTCGGCGAGCCAAACGATGGCGTCGACTTCAAGACCGCTTTTGTCGCGGTAGTGATAGACGCCGCCGTCGATGCTCTCGGCATAAATCCGCAAATCATGGATGCACAGCGATTCAAACAGCAAGCCGAAAGTATTAAAATCCGACAGCAGCCTTTTTGGCGTCGCCCGCAGCGAAGCGGCCGCGATGGAGGGGTCGGCAAAATGCCGTTTCGCCGTCGTCCGCATCGCCGTCTTGGAACGCAACTTCGCGCTCCAAGCGGGCAAATCCTCTATCACGAAAATTTTGTTCAGCGCTTTCAGATAACTGTCAACCGTCACATGGGACAACGATTCGTCGTTGGCGATCAAATCATTCACGAGAGTCGTGATTTTGGCTTCGCACGAAATATGGCGGGATATAGACCGGAGCAGCGCCTTCACCCGTCCGGGGTCTTTTTCGGCGCCGTCCGCTTTTGAGATATCCTCATTGGCGATAGCCTCGACATAGTCGGCGGCGACGGTCAGCGCGATTTTTTCATCCGTTTCTTTGGCGACGGCCGGCCAGCCCCCGCGATTGATCAAAAACGCATATTTCTCGACAGAAATGTCTGATCTGCCGCCCAAGTCAGCCGCTCCGCCAAAAAGGGCTTCAAGCGATATTTCCCCGTTCGAATCGCCGGTTTCATACAAAGACATCGTCCGCATTTTCATTCGGGCGATGCGCCCCGTCCCGGTGTGCATATCATCGGTGCGGGCGGGAATGACCGAACCGGTCAAAATGAACTGCCCGACGGCGCGGCGCTTGTCGACAGCAAAACGCACAGCGTTCCACAGTTCGGGAGCCACCTGCCATTCGTCGAGCAGGCGCGGCGTTTCGCCCTCTAAAAGCAAGGAGGGCTTTGATTGCGCGGTCGCTTTGTTCATGGCGGCTTTGTCCGGGTCCTGCATATACAAAACGCTTCCGGCCAATTCCTCCGCCGAGCTTGTCTTGCCGCACCATTTCGGTCCCTCGATGAGAACGGCTCCTTTCGCGCGCAAATACAACTTTAGTTTTTCGTCTGAAATTCTGCTCAGGTAATTTGATTTCATAAAAACCCTCCATTTGACCGCAAATTCGGCGGAACTATCGATGTCATTATACCAGACGCTTTATGATTTGTCAAGCTTTCGCTTTATGATTTGGCGTAGTTTCGCTTTATGATTTGGCATTTCGCTTGTTTTTTGTCAATATATTTACAAATTTTGTTTGACAAATCCAAAAAATCGTGCTAAAATGGATTCAATATAGATATAATAACGGAGGAAAATTTTATGGCTGCTGTCAAAGACGGGATACAATCGCCCGTGGATTACGAAAAAATGTCCCCCGCAGCAAAAAAGATACGCGATTTCTACGCGATCAAGCCAAATGCGGGAATAATCCAGACGGAGTTCGGGTATTATTGCCTCGACGCCTGGAAGGCGCGGGGGGACATAACAGACAAAACCGACCTTTCCAAGCTTTTCATGTACGAGGACACAGGATTCGCGAGCTTAGGCGGGCTCGGTTGGTGCGAAGCCCAGTTTTATCCGTTCTTCGAAGAAAAGGTGATAGAGGACAGGGGGGACTACGAGCTGGCGCAGGATCATGCAGGGAGGCACATATTGTTTTTCAAAGGGCGCAGAAACGGCTTCATGCCCGAATACGTGGACCATCCGGTCAAAGACATGAAATCGTGGGAGGAGAACTGCAAGTGGCGCATGGATCCCGCTTCGCCCGAGAGATACAAAAACATCGAAGCGGATATGGGGTGGCGGATAAAAAGGGCCAACGAGGGCTGCGTGGTGCAGCAATGCGTGGTCGGCGGATATATGTACCTTAGGAGCTTAATCGGCCCCGAGGATCTGCTGTACAAATTTTACGACGAGCCGGAGCTGATCCACGACTGCATGAAAACATGGTTTCTCCTCGCCGACAGGATCATATCCGAGCACCAGAAGTATCTCACCCTCGACGAAATATATTTCGGGGAGGACATCTGCTACAAATCCGGCCCGCTCATATCGCCAAACATGATGCGCGAATTTTTGCTCCCCTATTATGGACAGCTGATAGAAAATGCGAAATCGCGCCAGATCGATAAATCGCGGCATTTGTTTTTCCAGATCGACACCGACGGTTTTTGCAACCCGGTGATCGAAGTGTATCAGGAGATCGGCATGGACCATATGTCGCCTTTTGAGGTGGCGGCAGGCTGCGACGTGGTGGAGACCGGCAAAAAATACCCGGAGCTCCGCATGCGCGGCGGGATAGACAAGAGAATTTTGGCAAGCGGCAAAGAGGCGATAGACCGCATGGTCGACTATATTATGCCCGCCATGAAAAAGCGCGGCGGGTACATACCCACCTGCGACCACGGGGTCCCCGAGGAAGTGGACTTTTCCGACTATATGCACTACAGGCAGAGGATGCAGGAGTTTCGCGAATGAACGTGATGGCCGCGCTTGAAAAAGAGTTCAAAATACCCGAAAAAAGACTGGCCGACACCATCGCGCTGTTCGACGGCGGCGACACAGTGCCCTTTATCGCCAGATACAGAAAAGAAGTCACCGGCTCGCTCGACGACCAGCTGTTACGCGAGCTGTGCGACCGCCTGAATTATCTGAGAAATCTGGAGAACCGCAAAAACGAAGTGCGCGCCGCAATCGAAAGCCAAGGCAAGCTCACCGATGAAATCTCGGCGGCGATAGAGGCCGCCGGGACTTTGGTCGAAGTCGAAGACATCTACAGGCCCTACCGCCCAAAGAAAAAAACCAGGGCCTCCGTGGCCAGGGAAAAGGGGCTTTTGCCGCTTTCCGAGATTCTGTACGCCCAAGATATGTTCGAGGGCGACATCCACGAAATCGCGGCGGGCTACATAGACGAGCAAAAAGGGGTGAACTCGGCCGAAGAGGCGCTTGATGGCGCTATGGACATAGTGGCGGAAAATGTGTCCGACAATGCGGTTTTCCGAAAGCGGATACGGGAGCTCACTTTTGAGCAGGCGATGATAAGCTCCAAAAAAACCGGCGAGGGCGACGAGGGCAAAATATATTCGATGTATTTCGATTTCGCCGAGCCGGTAAAAAAAATCCCGAGCCACAGGATACTCGCCCTGAACCGCGCCGAAAAGGAGGGCTTCATAAAAGTCTCGGTCGAAATCGACAAAGCGATGATCTTAAACTACCTGTTCGGCGAGACGATCGGCAAAAAAAGGAGCCTGACCGCGCCATTTGTCGAAAAGGCGGTTGCCGACGCATATGACAGGCTGATCTCCCCCTCGATAGAGCGCGAGATACGCGGCGACATATTCGACCAGTCGAGCGAATCGAGCATAAAAATATTTTCGCTTAATTTAAAAAACCTGCTGCTCTCCCCGCCCCTCAAGGGCAAGACGGTGCTCGGCTTCGACCCCGGCTACCGCACCGGATGCAAGCTGTCGGTGGTGGACAGAACCGGGAAAGTGATCGACACCGGCGTCATATATCCCACAAAGCCGGCTGAAAAAATCGCGGAGTCCGAAAAAATCGTCACCGCGCTCATAAAAAAGCACGGCATCGACGTAGTCGCGATCGGAAACGGCACCGCCTCGAAGGAAAGCGAGATATTTGTCGCGAACCTGCTGAAAAAACTGGGTTGCGGCGCGAAATACATCATGGTTTCGGAATCGGGCGCCTCGGTGTATTCGGCCTCGAAGCTGGGCGCGGAGGAGTTCCCCGACTTCGATGTGACGCTTCGAAGCGCGGTCTCGATAGCCAGACGGCTCCAGGACCCGCTGGCCGAGCTCGTGAAAATCGACCCGAAATCGATCGGCGTGGGCCAGTACCAGCACGACATGAAGCCGGCGAAGCTCGACGAGGCGCTTTCCGGGGTGGTCGAGGACTGCGTGAACTCGGTGGGCGTGGATGTGAACACCGCCTCATACAGCCTGCTCTCCTATGTCTCGGGCATAAATTCCGCCTCAGCCAAAAACATAGTCAAGTACCGCGAGGAAAACGGCGAATTCGCCACGCGCGAGCAGATAAAGAAGACGCCCAAAATCGGCGCGAAAGCCTTCGAGCAGTGCGCGGGCTTTTTGCGCGTGCCAAACAGCGGCGAAATCTTCGACAACACTGGCATACACCCGGAATCCTACGAAGCCGCGAGAAAACTTCTGCGCCTGTACGGATATGCCCCCGAAGACGTTTCAAAATCGCGGATATCCGGCTTGTCCGAGCGCGCGAAGCAGGATGGGCTCGCGGATGTGGCCGAGCTGCTCGGAATCGGGCTGCCCACATTGGCTGACATCATAAAAGAGCTGGAAAAGCCCGGCAGGGACATACGCGACGATTTTCCCGAGCCGGTTTTGCGCGATGACATAATGGACGCGGGCGATTTGAAGGTCGGCATGGCGCTTTCCGGGATTGTGCGCAACGTGACGGATTTCGGGGCTTTTGTCGATATCGGCGTGCACCAGGACGGGCTGGTGCACATATCCGAAATGGCGGATAGGTACATAAGGCACCCAAGCGAAATTTTGTCGGTGGGGGACGTGGTGAAGGTTTCGGTGAAATCGGTCGAGCCGGGCGGCAAAAAAATCGGGCTGACGATGAAGGGTATGAAATGAAGCGCAAAAATTCAAAAAATGTTTAGTTTATTCATTTGATGTACGCAAAAAGTTAAAATATTTGCGCACAGGCAAATGCGTTTTATGCAATATACATAAATAATTCCCAAAAAGTTTGGGACATTCGACACTTTTATTTTTCATAAATATTTGGTATAGTATATACAGATAAAAATATTCTAATTTTATCGTCGTATTTTTTGTAGGAGGATTGAAAATGGCAAGTGTATCACTGAGACATATGTATAAAAAGTTCCCCGGCGGCGTGACTGCGGTATCCGATTTCAGTCTTGAAATAAAAGACAAAGAATTTCTGATACTCGTCGGCCCGTCCGGCTGCGGAAAAACAACGACCCTCAGAATGATCGCGGGACTTGAAGAAATCACGGAGGGCGAATTGTTCATAGGCGACAAGCTCGTGAACGACGTGGCCCCCAAGGACAGGGACATAGCGATGGTGTTCCAGAACTACGCCCTCTATCCGCACATGACGGTTTATGAGAACATGGCGTTCGGGCTCAAGCTCAGGAAAGTCACAAAAGAAGAAATAAAAAGAAGGGTCGAGGAAGCCTCGAGGATACTCGCCATAGAGCACCTCTTGGACAGGCGCCCGAAAGCGTTGTCAGGCGGCCAGAAGCAGCGCGTCGCCTTGGGAAGGGCGATAGTGCGCGAGCCCAAGGTGTTTTTGCTCGACGAGCCGCTCTCGAACCTGGACGCCAAGATGCGCGCCT
>Ga0082212_10010656_pt1 | contig 11742 bp, 11 predicted proteins | sample TergutNt197P3_FD_71548 | JGI IMG/M metagenome (GOLD analysis project Ga0082212, IMG submission 71548) | Neocapritermes taracua P3 segment gut microbial communities from Petit-Saut dam, French Guiana - Nt197 P3 | ecosystem: Host-associated > Arthropoda: Insects > Digestive system > Gut ... | reverse complement strand
GACAAGGCATGCCTTGTCTCTTCTATTTACTACTAAACGGATCATCAGACAAAAAACTACTCAATTCGTCTGCAAGTCCACCCGAACTGCCGCCAAAACTTGAAGCAAACGGATCACTATGATCCGAGGCTGCCGGTTGAGAAAAAGCATTCGAACCCAAACCAAAATCACCAAAACTCGAAGTATCTTGGCTTTGGAAAGATTGAGTTTGAAAACTCGGTGCGGTATCTATAACCGGTTTAGGAGGCGGCAACGGTTCCGAAGAAGCCACCTTTTTCTCAGGAACATTAATCTGCCCGCTTTTAAGCGAATTAATTCGTTTAAAGGCTTCGGCAACAAATTCGCCTTCCGGATAATAATCCAAATATTTTTGAAAAGCATATGATGCCTGAGCCGTTACTCCGGCCTTGTAATAATATTCACCTATTTTATAAAGTTCGATGGCAGGGTCTACTGCCTCATGGGAACTCATTGCCGAACGAACATTTTTATGAATTCTTCTAAGCTGATTGCTGAAAACTCGAAGCATTTTTTTTACAACTTCAACATTTTTCAAAATTAATCTTTCAAAATCTTGCAATGTTAAAACTAAAACTACCACATCATCTATTGTTTGAGCAGTTTCCTCTCGAGGATATTTGCCCAATGCCGATTTTACTCCAAAAAATTCTCCAAGTTTTACACTTTCTATTATTTCTTCGCCGGAAGTCAAATTTGTAGACTTCAGCATAAGCTTTCCGGATTTTAATATGTAGATGAATTCACTTTTATCCCCTTCGAAATAAATTATCGAACCCGACTTATACGTTCTGGAATTAATGGATGTAGGAGATTGTGCCATCATGCCCTCTTTTATTAAAAATCAAACTCCACAGGCAAAAATGGGTATGTTTTTTTAAACCCTACTGCTCTGCTTATTCTTATCAACAATCCGAGTAAACTACCTATAATTATTTTAGGTGTTCCGTCAATAATTACTCTTTCGTAATTAATCTTCAATTTATTAAACAAAAAATCGAATTCGGCATCCGCATAAGCAGGACTCCCGTCAACTACTACAAGTCTAACATCTTTTAATCTTGCATTAACTACTGATGAAGGGTTTTTTCCATGTGTATCTCTAAAAACAACCAAATCTGCCCTATAATCTTTCTTAACTTTGCCGTTGTCATGCAGTTTAAATGCTTTAGCAGGATTTTCCGTAATCATTTTAAAGATTTGTGAATCGGAAAGTTCTTTTCCAGTAAGTTTTTTATATAATTGCTTATCAAAACGAATTTCTTCCAATAAGTTTACGCCTCCCGACATAGGCGAATCCGTACCTATGCATACATTTATTCCCTTATCGAGCAGCATTTTAATATTTGCCGTTTTACTAAACATAAACATATTCGAGTCGCCACACCAAACTACTGAAGCGTCTGCTTTTTTAATTTTATCCATATCCGCTTTGGAAAAAGATAATCCGTGAACCAAAACCGAATGAGACCCCAAGCCGCCTTTTTTTTCAAGAACATCAATATCTTTTAATGTTTCAAGATCAAAGCCTTCGGCAATATGCGTAATAAAAGGACCATCATTTGCAACAGCTTGAGCATATTCATCGGCTATTTCACCGCCCCAAACCAAAGCCGATGTTCCTATTGAATGGGCAAGATTATAATTCTTTATAGGTTTCATAGGAAGATAATCATAATAAGGCTCGGCTACAAATTTTGGAATATGATCGGATACTGTTGTTACACCTGAAATAAGATTTCTATAAGTTCCTAAAAGGTATAAATCTCTGTTTTCTATTTGCTGCCTTTCCCGATAAACAGGTGCACTTTTAAGATCATTATCCCACGGAAGCCAACTTGTATATGGGCCATTGCCTACTTTGGGATAATAATTACCTATTAAATGGTCATGAGAATTTATTAACCCCGGACAAAGTATACCTTCGGGAATATCTACAAAAGGGATATTTGAATCCAAACTTTTGCCGGTATTTTCAATCATTTCTCCCGAAATAACTGCAATCTTATCCTTTGTTTCGCCATCAGGGTTTAATATTGCTCCGGCTTTAATTGCCCATTTCATATAATACCTTAAAAGTGAATGTTTTTGGCTACAACTCACCATTTTCACTCTAATAAATAATGAAACATTGCGTCAAGCAAAATAATCTATTATTTGGTTGGAAATTTACTTATAGTTTAGCAGCTTTTTTAGGCTTTTTGGATTTTTTATCGGGAACAGTTTCGATTTTGGAATATTTAATTCTTACATAAATATCATATAAAGTATGCACCATTACCAATACCAAAGGGCCTACAATAATACCTGCTATTCCAAAAACTTCTATGCTTCCTAATATTAAAAACAAAAATATTATCGAATTAAATTTAAGTTTTTCTCCAAGTATATAAGGTTTAAGAACACTTTCAAGTACCTGATACATCAAAAAACATACCAAAGATAATAATATGGCAGCTAAATAGGCTTCTGAAAATACAAGATATAATGCCACCGGAACCCAAACCAATGTTGTCCCAACAATAGGAATAATTGAGACTAATGCGGCAATACTCCCCCATAATAACGGTGCTCTGACCCCTATTACCCAAAATGATAGTCCAACAACAATTCCATGCAGAACCATTATGGTTAAATTACCCGACATTAAAGTTTTTACTGTTTCAACAATTTTAATATAAATTTCTTCGCCTACCGAAGCTTCAAAAGGTAATATCTTTAAAATTATATCGCCTAAACGTTTACCTTCACTAAGAAGAAAGATAAAGATCAGCATCATCATTACAATTTTAAATGCAAGCATAACCGGTAATGTTATGAGCGGCGAAATTACCGATACCGTTTTCATAAATCCCTGTTGAGCATAAGAGATAACATAATTCATAATTGAGTCGGAATCTATGTCCATTACATCAAGCAATTCCAAAATTTTAGCTTTAGATTTCAAATTTCTAAAATATCCCGAATCTATTAAACCTTGCACATATTGATATAATTGAAATGTTTGATCTGCAAGGGACACTAAAATAAATATAAAGGGGATAATTATAAAAGCCAATATTGCAAGGGTTACAATTATGATGCACAGTGTTTTGTTTTTTATGTAATTGCTTAAAAAATCATTAAGCGGTTTAAATACAATATATAAAACTACCGAAGCTCCTATAATCCATATAAATGAGCTGAATATGTAAAAAAGTAAAATCAATGAAACCCAAAATAGGCCTAATAATATTTTGTTTTGATTTGGATATGATAAGTTTAAATTTTTGTTTTTCATTTGTTTAACCCATTTAATTGTATGGGGTTGCGTTGTAGGGGCGGGTTTAACACCCGCCCCTACAAGCAACCCCACCATCAATGCAAAATTGAAGAAATCGTCATTTCATTAGTGCACCTACTTTTTAAGAAAATTTAAAATTTTCTTAAACATTTCTCACAGTTTATTTGGTGAGATAATGAGATAAGTCTGTCGCTATTTTGAAAATTGCGTGATTTAAGTAAGACTCGTCTTTTATCCTTTCACGGATTTGAGTTAACTTATCTCCAGACTCTTTAAATCTAGCAGGTCTCATCTCACGATCCTCCATTTTCATGAGATTATTCATATAATCCTCCCTTGGGTGCCAGATTCCTCCCTGAATCAGACAGTCGTCCCATATTAATAATCGGCATAAACAAAAAAATCAATCTTTTTTTTTACTAAATATTTTAAAGTTTATTGTTTATCTTAATATAAAAAACACCTGTTAATTTGAACAATAATCCAAATCCAAGTGCTATTAATATATATTTCAATATTTCTATGCTATATTTAAAAACAACAAATTTATATTCAAGCAAAGCTGCCGGAAAACTTATCACTGCAAATACAAACAGCATTATAATCGATAAAAAAAACCCAAATGCACACCAATCAAAAAATATTGAAAAATCTTCAATCCTTTTTCGATCTTTTAGGGCTAGCTTGCACGGATAAAACCAAAGTGTTCCGTTTGCAATTATCGATAAAATCAAAAATACAACATACGCAATCGTTAAAAACACCGGAAATAGCGTTGAATCGGATATTGGAAAAAATTCAATACTTTTAGCTGCAATTAAAGCCAATAAGCTAATCAGCAAAGAACAAAGTATAATCTTTAAAACCGGAGGTATTCTTATTGAGTTGACTCTATGCACAATGTGGTTGGAATTTGATTCGGTTGACTTAAAATATCCGCAAGATGATATATAAATACACAATTGAATCATAACTAAAACCGGAAAAAGTAAAACAACTAATCCTATATCCAAATTGGCCATATCAAAAAAGTAAGCTCCAAATTTTTTAAATATTATCTGCAATATAAAGATTCCAAGCGAAAATATTATTCCGGTGCTTAAATAGCTTAAATTGGCAACCGGTGATTTTCTGCTTTCAAAACCGGTTTGCTTTTCCTTAATAATATTTTCATCGTGTTTACTTGTTATGCTTTTTGTTGTAAAATCTTCTTTATAACTTTCTTTTTGCTTTTCTTTATGCTCTTCTTTTGAATAAAAATCTTTTGGAATATCCAATACGGTTTTTGGATATTCCAAATCTTGTTCAATTTTTTGTTCAATGCTTAAATTTTCTTTAACATAGAAGAATAGTTTTGCAGGACATTTCTTGCAATAAAAAGAATATCTGCCTTGATTTATTTCGGAAATACTTATCGTATATGACGACTTACAGTCTTTACATATTACAAGCATTATCCGATTACCGCAAGTACAGGTAATTTCGGTATTTTCTACCGGATATTCTTCTCTTGTTCTGTCTTTTCTACCGCATTTTGAGCAATTATATATCAAACTTTTAACCCTTAATCAAAATCAATTGTCTCTACTTCAAATTCTTCTTCATTATTATTTGGTTTTTTTACTTCCTCAGACTTTGTTTGCATTTTCTCTTTTAAATCTGCTATATCACCTTTGGTTACCGAAACAGGTTTTAATACATCGATATGTTCTCCGTCACATATCTCAACAGGTGCGGTTCCTTTTACAAAACACTCATCAAATCCGCTGCACCCTAACCCAATCGAGTGTAAATTTCCACTCTTTGTGCATATTCTCTTATATTCCACATTTTGAGGTCTTTTAGGAAATGCCCCCCTCTCTCTAAATGTATAAACATCCCGCATAATTTTACCCCAAATAGGTGCCGCTAACTCGGATGCCGCACCTCCATACCCAAGCGAAAAATTTTGCGAATTACATCCTATCCATATTACGGAAGCCAAATCGGGAGTGTAGCCTGCAAACCATGCATCACGAAGTTTGGTATTTGTTCCGGTTTTACCCGCCGCAGGCAGATGAAAATTGCCGTCACGCCGCACACCACCCTGTGCTGTTCCTTGATCTACAACTCCTCGCAAAATAGCCGTCATTATATAGGCAGTTGAAGGTTTCATAATCTCTTTTTTGGGAGGTTGAACATACTCATATATTGTAGCAGATTGATTATCGGTAATTTTTTTTATTGCATAGTGTTCAACTTTATAGCCCCCGTTGGCAAAAGCTGAAATTCCGCACGCCATTTCAATAGGAGACATTTCGGAAGTTCCAAGTGCCAAAGAATGTCCGTCATGAAATCGTTTTTGAGGTATGCCTATAACCTTTGCTGCAAATTCAATAACCTTTTTCGGGCCTATTTTTTCAAGAGCTGCCACCGATGATGTATTTATTGAAGCAGCAACAGCTTTTCGAGCTAATACCATTCCCGAAAAATCTTTGCCGTAATTAGAAGGAACCCATTCTCTTCTGCCCTCATGGAACACCATAGGTAAATCGTTAAATTGAGTTGCCGCTGTAATGCTATTGGATTCGATTCCGGCAGCATATACAAATATTTTAAATGCCGAGCCGGGTTGTCTTAAAGATTGAACTGCTCTGTTAAACTGATTGCCGTCTCTTGTATCACTTCCTCCGATCATAGCAACTATTGCACCGCTAAAAGGATCTATTGATATAAATGCAGCTTCTACTTTAGCCTGTTGAGTTACATTTTCATATCTGTCCATTAGTCCCGATAAAGCTGCCGTATCTTTATCTAATCCAAAAAGTTCACACATCATTAAGACTTCTTCAAGATTACCTTCCGAAAGCATTTTAAACATTTTTCGGCCCGAGTCTCTGCGAGTCCAATCATCTTTTATTCGTTTTAAATATAAGTCTCCAAATCCGTCTCCAATCGAAATCATTCTATTGTATTGCCGTGATCTTTCGGTTTGAATTTTTAATCTATCTTTAATATGTAACTCTGCTTTTTCCTGCACTCGCAAATCAAGAGTAGTATAAACATTTAATCCTTTGTGATAAACTACATCTTCACCGTAATTTTTTATTAAAATCTTCCTTATATATTCGGTAAAATGAGGAGACCTGTCTTTTAATTCGTGTCTCACTGTTTCACCGGGAGACCTCTGTGCCAATCCTACAAAAATAAGATTTTCAAGTCTGCTAAGCGATCTGTCAAGTTCGTCTTTGGAAATGATTTTTTGATGATACATTCTTTTTAATAGTGCAGATGCCCGCTCGTGTGCTATTTTGGGATTTTTTAAAGGTGAATAGTTATTGGGCGAAGACGGTATTGATGCCAATATGGCAGATTCGGCTATTCCTATTTGAGAAGCATCCGCATTAAAATAAAAATCGGACGCGGCTTTGACCCCATATGCACCGTGACCAAAATATATGTGGTTTAGATACATTTCAAAAATTTTATCTTTATCCAACTTGTTTTCAATTTTTATGGCTATAAATAGTTCACCTATTTTTCTTATAAGGGTTTTCTCACTTCCGGTATACAATTGTTTAGCAAGCTGTTGAGTTATTGTAGAACCGCCCTGCTTTTTGCCTCTTTGAGTTAAATCAATATATGCAGCCCTTAGCATTGAAAATACATTATATCCGCGATGAACATAAAAAGAGGAATCTTCGGCACTTAAAAATGCCTTTTTAACGGCGGGAGAGATTTTATCAAAAGACAAAATTTCTCTTTTTTCAATGTACAGTTCGGATATCAAAACTCCATTGACATCGAATATTTTAGTGCTCGAACTCGGATCATACTTTAACTCGGCATCAAGTGCGTGAGATACATTTAAATAGGCATCCATTACCGTAAATGGTATCCATAATGTTAAGCAGACACAAATTCCAAAAAGTATTCTTACAAAATTTTTCATTTAAAAAAATAATTATTCTTGATTCATTTTCGTTATTATGATATATAATCATAATTATATGTTATATATACAAATATCGGATAAGTTGGTAATATTGCAATGAAGAAAATAAAGAATTCACTATTTTTTGTCGTCTTAACAATAATTTTATCTTTTAATACAATTTTAAAAGCTGCCGATTCGGAAGAAACAATTAAGGCAAACAGTGTAAAATTTTTAAGTCAGATTAAATCGGAAAATTCGGAATATTCTCAAAAAATATCCGAGTTATTGGGATATGTATTAAACAAAAAAAAGTCCGGTGCAAGGGTTCTTGATAGGTTTGGGATTTTTCTAAATGATTGCAAAAAAAACAATATGCTGCTTAAAAAAACATATTTCTCTTCGGGTAAAAAATATTTTACTGTTTTTTTAATTCTTCAAGATCGTTCCGATTCACAGGAATATATTTTGTTTACTCAATATGCTTATGATTCGTCTCAAAAAACTTGTAAACTTGTTGATATATATTTTTCTATGGTCTTTGATGCAAAAATGAAATCTATGAGAACACTTTTTAGCGATGAAGACAGCTTTACAGGAACAAATACTACTATTGATGCGAAAGATGCCGACAAGAACGAGGTGATTAACTCGTACAGGGAGTAAATGGAAAAAGCTTAAAAAGCTTTGTTTATAAATAACTACACGCCCTATTTCTTCCGGATTGTTTTGCCGTATATAATGCTTTATCCGCATTATCCAATAACTGATTTATTGAATTATTTTCATCCGGAATAACAGTTGCTACTCCTGCACTAATGGTTAAAAATTTAGAAAGTTCACTCATCGGATGCGGAATATTCATTTTTTCTACTTTTCCGACTATTTTTTTTGCAAGTTTAATTGCCTCACTTCTATTAGTAAACGGCAGAAGATAAACAAATTCTTCTCCGCCAAACCTTGCGACAAAATCGGTTTCTCTTTTTATTTGCTCTTTTAAACATTTAGCTACTGCAACAAGTGCTTTATCTCCTTCCAAATGCCCCATTGAATCATTATACTTTTTAAAAAAATCTATATCCAACAACATAACGGTTACAGGTAGACTAAGGCGATTGTTTTGCTTCCATACTATGTCAGCATATTCCGTAAATGAACGTCTATTACTTAGTTTTGTTAGTTCATCTGTTGTTGATAATTCCTCTAATTTTTTATTAGAAGAGATAAGATGCTCATTCAATTCTTCCGCAAGCTTGGTCTGGGAACGCTCCTCTTGGATGGAACGGTACACATTATCAGATAACCACCGCATACACAATGCAAAAACCATAAAAGCAGCGGCAATGCTGATCACTGTTTGAAAAATAAATATTCTCATCATTGCGTTGTATTGTTCACGAGTGGTATCCGCACCTGCCAGGCCCAAAAACTCGCCTGTATCCTTATGGAATATCGGAGCTAAAGCGGTAAGCAGATTGCCGTATTCGGTGGTTTCCACAAAATCGGACCCTCGAACTGCCCGTTGTTCCCGGAAAGCAATTAGGTCTAAGTCGTACATTGGCTCCTGCAAGCCGGGTGGGGAGTATAGCGGGCTATCCTGAGGCTCTCCGTCCAAAACATACGCAAAGGTATTATCATCTATGTATCTTTGTGTATATATAAAAGCAATGTATTCATCGTTTTCCTGACGTATCTTTCTCATAAAATCATGCATACGCCTGTAATATGCTGATTCCTCATTCATGTCATTAAGAAATTCCGTATAACCATCGGAATCTTCCGCAATAACGGTGGCAACTGTTGCCGCCAGGGCATGACATTTGCTTACAAGCTGTCTTTTTAATTCAACCGCTGCAAAATTGTATGAAATTATTCCCGCCAACAGTATAACCACGCAAAATATGGCCAGTAACAGCACTATATGGCGTTTTGTGCGTATATCTTCTTTTGATTCCCTCACCTTTAATCCTTCCTCAAAGCCTTATTATTATACATTTTTTATTAAAATATGTCAATTATACAGTCCTGTTGAATTTATCGAATTTAAAATTTCGGTCAAAATATTGACAAGACAATTTATATCGATTATTATTTCATCATTGAGGAGGTTCAATTGAAGCTAAAGGAAATATCCCAATATTCATACAAGAATATGAATAACGAGGTTGATAATCTAAAAAATGAAATAGATACCTACCGTCCATTTAATAAAGAATTACTAAATGAACTTCAACAATTTTATCGTATAGGATTTACTTATTCAAGTAATGCACTTGAAGGCAATTCATTGACTGAATCTGAAACAAAGGTTATTATTGAAGATGGTTTGACAATTGGTGGAAAAACAATCAGAGAACATTCTGAAGTATTGGGGCATAGTGATGCCTATACATTCTTGAATACGTTGACAAAAAATAGTATAATAACTGAATCCAATATTCTTGAATTACACAGATTATTTTATTTTAGGATAGACAATAAAAAAGCTGGAAAATATAGAAAACAACAAGTTTACATATCAGGCACTGATTATTTGCCACCAAAATATAAAGATATCCCTATATTAATGAAAAATTTTGTCTCAAGTATTTCTGAAATGAGGGAAACATTACATCCAGTTACATTAGCAGCAAAATTACATGAACGTATTGCAACTATACATCCGTTTATTGACGGAAATGGAAGAACAGCACGGTTAGTTATGAACCTTTCTTTATTACAAAATGGCTATCCAATTATTATTATCCCACCGATTTTACGAAATGATTATATAGCATCAATTCGTTTAGCAAATATTGGAGATGCAGAGCCATTTTTTAATTTTATTTCAAATGTTGAATATGAGAGTTCAAAAGATTATTTGAGATTGTTAAAACATTTTTATGGACAATAAATTCATTTGACATTGCATACACCAATTCCTGCCCGAATAGCGCCTCCGGTTTTTTTCATGTCGCCATTTTGGCGACCTTTTCACATTACGCCCGTAGTATCTTTGTAAAAACGAACAGGAGGTTCATTATGAATCAGAATTTAACGGAAATCGTGTTTATCCTTGACAGGAGCGGGTCAATGGAAGGTCTCGAGAAAGACACAATCGGGGGCTTTAACGGGTTTGTTAAAAAACAGGCGGAATTGGGACCTACCGGCCTTACCACCGTGCTTTTTGATGACAAATACGAAATCCTGCATAACGGCGTTGATGCGGGGAAAGTCGTTCTCACCGACAGGGAATATTTTACCCGGGGTTCCACCGCCCAAGTTATAGAAAGCCGGAATGGTACGAGCGGAGGGCGCTTATTTGCAAGAAATACGGTTACTGGTTTTTGGGGGTTAAAACACCCTTGTTAACGAAATGTCCGCGTTGTGGCAGTCACAGGGTTAAGGAAACCCCTTTTGTTTGCTATTAGACGCCATATCTGCCAATTCAAAAAAACTTTTTCCTACGACACTATTTGTCGTACCAAGGGAAGTATACTTACATTATACTAAAGCCCGCTTTAGCAGGCTTAACTTTGAGGAGGTATCTATGTATATTATGGATTCAAACATGTTGACCGGGTAAACGTTTGACACGCCCAAAATCATTTGGGAGGAAAACGACCGGTATGCCATTATCGCGTTCCTGCTTTTGTTTGTGGACAGAAAAATGAACACCGGGGACTTAAAAAGGCTTGATGCTTTTATGGGAATTACCGGACCGGAAAGCATAAACAATGAGGACGAGGAGGACGACAAGCTCAACGAATTACGGACCGTTCGGGATACCATTATTCGTGAAGGCGGCACTTTTCTGGAAAACCTTGACCCTGACGATAGCCGTTACGACTCTGTTATGGACGAGTTTGACCGTGTTATTGACGGAAATGACAAATGCGAAATAGGCAGCGGGTATGCGTCACCGGGCAGTTCAACACGTAACAATTTGGATGGTGCGGCTTACCAGTTTTTCGATTACCTTAAACTGGTTATTTTTGACACCAACTACAGCGGAGACCGGAAACGGCTATTGAAGCATCTTGCCCGAAAATGGGACATTGATAAATCCGTCCTTCCAATCCTTGAAACATCGATAAAAGCCTTAGACGAAATCAACCGAATCCGGCTTGGGATTCAAAACAACAGTACGCCGCAACGGGAGGATGCTTTTACCCTAACAGGGTTAGACGCTCAGGAAAAAGCTGTCTGGAAGGAACTTAACAAACTGTACATTGATAAAGACCGTTCTCTTTCGGCTTATGTAACAGCGCAAAATAGAATTGCCGGTTCATTGGCATTTCTAAACGGCGGGGTCGCTCCCTTTGAATGCAGAATCAGGGACGAGGACGATCCCGCGCCTGAAGAAGACGATTACGAGGAAGGCTTTTGGGATAAAGCCAGCGATGTTGTCGTTGCCGGCATTGAAAAGGCCGGCGATTTACTCTGCGCACCTTTTGAATGGATGACGGACAAAATAATGGATTTGACTTGTAGGTAAAGTATATAAACCCGGGGCCGGATATTGTCTGTCCGGGTTTTTCTTATATCA
>Ga0082212_10010655_pt1 | contig 11742 bp, 9 predicted proteins | sample TergutNt197P3_FD_71548 | JGI IMG/M metagenome (GOLD analysis project Ga0082212, IMG submission 71548) | Neocapritermes taracua P3 segment gut microbial communities from Petit-Saut dam, French Guiana - Nt197 P3 | ecosystem: Host-associated > Arthropoda: Insects > Digestive system > Gut ... | reverse complement strand
CGTGCCCTTACGGCAAAATTTCGTGGAACTAGGAACTGCAATGCGCCCAAAAGTGCACGATGTGCGCGCACCTGCTTGATGAAGGGTGGGCAGAACCCCGTTGCGTACAGGCGTGCCCGCTGCGCGCCCTCAGCGTCGTAAAATGCGGCGACGATGAGTTTGACGAGATGATAAAAGAGCAGAGGCTCGAAGCGCTGACGGACGGGAGTAATAAGCCGCGCGTAATGTATCGCAACCTGTACAAGTACAATACCTGCTTTATAGCTGGGGCGCTGGCGTACCGTGACGGCGATATCATCAGGGCTGCCGCCGGAGCCGCGGTACAGTTGTGCAAAGACGGGAATAAGGTCGCGGAAATCGAAACAGATTTCTTCGGCGAGTTCAAGTTTGACCGCATCCCCAAAAACAGTGGTACATATGAGCTTGTCTTTACACTCGACGGATATAAGCCGTTGAAGAGCGAAGCGACTGTCTCCGAAGCCAGCCCCTGTCTGGATGTAATGATGTTTGTATAGTTACAGCCCCGGAGCCCCATAAATGTTGCGTTGAATAGACAGGGCAGCGAGATATGAACGCAGTTACTATAACGGGAGCAAGTTGTCATTGTGATAACTTGCTCCCGCTGCCGCGCGTGAAGTGTTTTACTTTTTTCTACCCGCAGTCTTCAACGGACCACTGTCTTGCCGTCCCATGTCAGCGCTGCCTCGCGCATCCCGGAAAAGAAGCCTTCCTCGCCCTGTACGACTTCAACGCACTCTATGTAGGCGACGCCTGATTCTGTTTTCATCGCTTCCATCGCCGCCGGGTCCTTTGGCGAGATATACCTGATTCGCGCTCCTGACGGCAACTGATCGATAAATACGTCCTCGAATCCACGCGCGTAGTAATCGCCGGTGACGCGGTCATAATCCTCCGGCGCGATGGCGACGCCGAAATGGTGCAGCCCGAAGCCGTACTTATCCGTGTACTCGGTGTAAACAGACGGAATGTCACTGTGCTGCTCGATGAGCTCGATGAACTGGCGCCCTGTGTACACATGGGCGATACTCAGCACCGGATTTTCGGAGCCGCCCCTGTAGCTGCCGGCCGGGGCGACAAAGCTGCGGTTGAGGGTGAACGGACCCACCCTCAGGTTTTCTACATAGAACTTCATAGACGCCTCGATGTTTGCGACTACGATACCTGCTTGAAATATCTGTCCGCTTGATATCCCGAATGAAAATGCTCTCCCGCTCATTTTTATTATCATTCCTTCCCGTTAAAGATTCCTGATTCCTGAATTCAAGCTAACCACACATCCAGTACAGCCGGCCTACCGGCACTGACTGCGTCCAGAGCCTCTCTGAGCGCGGGCAGTATATCGTCCGGCTCCTTAACAATGCGCGAGAACGCCCCGGCGCCTTTCGCGATCAGAGCGTAGTCGGCTTGAAAGTCCACGGCTGATTCAGCGGCGAAACTTTCGCTGACGGAGGCGTTTCCGAGCATTTCTCGCTGCACGTCGCGTATCGCCCCGTATCCTTTGTTGTTGCAGATAACGGCAAGGAACGGAAACCTGTAGTTACACGACGTCCAGAAGACGGACGTCGGGCAGCCCCATACAAAACCGCCGTCTGTCATTATCGCGACTACCGTACGGTCCTTTCCGGAAGCCGCTCCCAGAGCAGCGCCGGGCGCCCAGCCTATCGCGCCTGAAGGGCAGCCGAACCAAGTCGCGGGCTTTGAGCGCGCTAATTGCTCGGTGACGGAAGCGCAGTGGCTGAGCGTGTGATTGACAATGATAGTCTCGTCGTCTATGACTTGGTTCAGACAGTAGCACAGGTAATCGGCGGAAATTGGCGTACTTTCTGACTGACCGAGCGCAGCATCAAACCATCCGCCGCGCGTTTCTTCATTTCTTTCCGCGATACCGCGGAAACGCATATCCAGTTCCGCGCGTTTTTCCTTCGTGATTTTTTCTTTCAGCAGCTTATCTAAAGCCGGGATAGCCTCGCGTGAGTCCGCTTTCATGAAAATGTCGGCGCCGCGCCCCCACAGCAGGCGACCCTGGGTCAGCGGGTCGACGTCGATATGCAGGATCACTGCGTCCGCCTTCGGAGGAGGGGCGCTGCCAACATAAGGCATTGAGTAGTCAACAGCCAAAATCACATCCGCTTCATCATATCCGGCGTCTTCCTTCCGGCTGCCGCCGATCTGCTCTATACCGACGCACAGGGGGTGGGCGCCGGGGAAATTCATCCAACTGTACCCTGTAATCACCGAAGCGCTCAGGGTCTCCGCGAGCTTAACCAGCGCAGCGACGTTTTCAGGATATCTTCCGGCATTACCGCTGACAATCAGCGGCGACTTCGCGTCCAGCAGGATATCCGCCATCTTGCCCAGCGTGTCTATGTCGACCTGCGGCAGGGTGACGGTCTCTTTTACAGTCGGAAAGGCTTCCGGCTTAGTGATTTCTTTATATAGATAATCCATCGGGAAACACAGGTACACCGGCCCTTTGGGCTCCGAACAGGCTATGTGAAAAGCTTCAGCCAAAACTTTGTGTAAATCCTCATCGCCGGTTAAACGCCTGTCATATTTTACGCTGTTCCGAACTATACTGCCCTGATCATAGGGCCTGCCGTCCCAAAGGGAACGGCGCGAGTCGATTTCCTGATACGCAGCCATTATTACTGCAGGTATTCGTCCCCATTGCAGGTTTTGCAGATTCCCGCCAAGTTGAAGCGTTCCAAGTTCGGAATGTACCATCACGACCTGTGGATTGCCTGTGACCATATAGTTGCCGTACGCCGCTGCTGCGGTCACTGACTCATCAAGGCACAGAACCAACTGCGGGGCCTTCTTTCCCCCGGTGCGCGACGCTGCCACGTTTGTCAGAACGTCGATGAACTCAAAACCCGGATTGATAAAGATTTTCTCAACGCCATGAGCATTCAGCAAATCGATTAAGGCTTCCCCGCTTTTATACATTGCCATGACACTTACCGTTCCTTACTAATTTATCCGCGTTGCTTGTATCCATAACCCTTCATCTGTGGTATTATACATGTAATTCTTATACTACTCAATAGAAGGGTGATATTTTTATGAGCAACTTGTATGAAGCGGCAGTGCGCGAAGCGCGCGAGGTTTTCCGCCCGCAGACACTTACGGTGGGCGTATGGCATGACGGGAAAGAGGAATACTTCACATACGGACGCGTATCTCATGCCACGCGCCGCGCCGATCAGGACACGGTGTTCCCGATTGCATCGGTCTCGAAGTCGTTTATTGCAGCGGCGGTGTGGATGCTTGTTGAAGAAGGTAAGGTCGATATCACCGCTCCTGTGACGCGATACCTTCCGGGCTTCGCTATGTACACGGAGGAGCTGACACAGAAGCTGACGGTACGCGACGCGTTGTGCCATTGCTGCGGGTTGGCCCGGCACGATATCACACTGTACACACTCGTGGGCTTGCCGCTGGAGCAGATGGTGGAAACAATCAGATATTTACCTCCGTCATGGCCCTTGGGCTCCCGCTACGGCTACTCCAACCACATGTTTGCGACAATATCCCTGCTGGTGGAAAAGGTTTCGGGTATGCCGTGGGGGGACTTCGTAAAAGAGCGTATCTTTAAGCCTCTGGGCATGGACCGCAGTTATACAAAGTCTTTGGCGTTCCGCGGCGTCGATGATAATTACGCGCGCCCAAGAAAGCAGGTCAATGGCCGTAACTGCGCCGATGATACGGAGATCACCGACCACTGCGGCTGTTCCGGCTCGATCAGCGCGAGCGCGAGGGACCTTCTGCAATGGGCTAAACTGAACCTGCGCGGCGGAGTCCTGCCGGACGGGACACGTCTGTATTCTGAAGAAGCTGAACGGAACCTTCACGGGGAGCAAACGTACATTGACTTTCAAGCGCAGTTGCCGTTTAAAATAGAAGAGATCGAGAGGCTGTACTACGGCATGGGATGGAGCGTGGAGCGCTTCAGAGGTGAGCGGCTGATCTATCACGGAGGTGCTATCACCGGATTCCGCAGCACCGCAGGTTTCATGCCGGATAAAGATTTTGCGTATGTCGTACTGGCGAACTTATCAAATTCCCCTGTCTGCGAGGCAGTCGCCAGGTCGATGTGCGACGTCCGCCTTGGGCTTGATGACGCCGACTGGAGCAAACGTTTCTTCGGTTTACTGACAGCAAATAACGAAACAGCGCGCGGGACGCGTCAGTTTATAATTGCGCCGCCGGAGCAGCCGCCTGAAACACGCGGCATCGCGGGACGATATGAAAGTAAGGGCTACGGCGTTTTCGTTTTTACAGAGCGCGGCGGAAAACTGAAAATGCATGTTGAGGGCGTCGACAGCGTGCGGCCATTACAAGTGCTGCCTTCTAAGCAATTCCAATGGGCGATAGATATACCTAACGCTGAGATGGCCATGCCCTGCAGCTTTGAGTTTGAAGACGGGCGCGCGGTTCGCGCGCATATACAGACAGACGCCGAGATTATACAGCCTATGGTGTTCGACCGCCTGTGAAGGCAAAAGGATTAAGTTTGAAAGGGCAAGCCTTTCAAACAGGTTTTGTGCCTTTCCGGCGGTAGAGACCGGAATATCGCTAATGCGATAACGTCACATATCCCGAACAAGGAAGGAATGGTCATAATTATGAGCAGTTGGTTTGAAGCCGAGGCCCGCGCGACGCAACAGGCTTTCCGTGTACAGACATTCGCCGCGGGCGTTTGGCTCAACGGAAAAGAAGAGTATTTTGCGGGAGGGCGCGTGTCTCCGAAAACGCCGCGCGCCGATACTGACACGATATTCCCGATCGCCTCAGTGTCAAAGGCTTTCATAGCTACAGCGGTCCTGATGCTCGCGGAGGAAGGAGTAGTCGACATTTCCTCGCCCATGACAAGGTATCTGCCGGATTTCGCGATGTACACCGACGAGATGACGCGGAACCTTACGGTACGGGACGCGATGTGCCATTGCTGCGGGCTGCCTCGCCATGATATAACTTTGTATACCCGCGAAAACCTGAATCTTGAGCAGTTTGTGGGAATAGTACGGTATCTGCCGCCCGCCTGGCCTATGTACGAGCGTTTCGGTTATTCAAATCACATGTTCGCGGCTATTTCGCTGCTGGTCGTAAAGGTCGCCGGCATGCCGTGGGGCGACTTTGTTGAAAAGCGTATTTTTGAGCCGCTTGGGATGCGGCGAAGCTATACGGGTTCGTTTTCCTATTGCGGCGCCGACGACAACTATGCCCGGGCGAGGATATTGCGAAACGGCGCGAACCGTCCTGTGGCTCCGATAAATATTGATTATTGCGGCAGCTCCGGTTCCATCAGCACCGGCATTAGGGACTTGCTCCAATGGGTCAAGCTGAATCTGCGCGGGGGGATTCTTCCGGGAGGCGACAGACTTTATTCAGAACACGCCTCAAGCCTGTTATTCGGAAAGCAGACGCGAATAAAGCAGGGGGAACGTTATCCGTATGAACTGAATGAGATCACCGATTCATACTATGGCTTCGGCTGGGGCGTGGACCGTTTCCGCGGGGAGCGGCTCATACAACACGCCGGGGCAATCGACGGTTACAGAAGTTTTGCCGGGTTTATGCCGGATAAGGACTTTGCCTTCGCGATATTCGCGAACTCGTCGGAATCATACGCCTGCGAAGCGCTGGGCAGAAAGCTTTGCGACATTTGCCTCGGATATGAGGGCGAGGATTGGAACGCGCGCCATCTGGAGATCGCGTCGACGCTTGAGGAAAGCAGCCGGAACAGATATGTTCAAATGACGGAACCGCCCGCCGTCCCCCCGGATATCAGGGGGCTGGCAGGGCGGTATGAGAATAAGGCTTATGGCGTTTTCGCAGTTAAGGCGAACAGCAGCGGACTGACTGTGCGCATTGAGGGGGTCGAGCGAATCAAACCCATGCCGCTGCTTCCGTCAAAACACTTTGAGTGGGTTATAGATTTGCCTCTGGATTGGATGGCGCTTCCGTGCAGGTTTGAGATACAGGGCGGTCGCGCTGACCGAATGCTTGTCCATACTGACGACGATCTGCGCGAACCGATGGTTTTTGAGCGTCTGCCGTCCTCCGCGTCCCCTGACTCCTGATTAGTCGTCGGCGCTTGTATCGGCAGCGGCGCCTTCTTCAGCGGCGGCTGCGGCTTCTGCCGCCGGGATGATTACATCGAATACCTTTTTCTCGTTGTACAGGTAGTAGAGTATAAAGGTGATGATAATAAAGAACAGTGAGGCGAGCATCGTGCTTCGTACGCCGACAATTGTCGGAAGGCTGTCCTTGCTCCCTATGTAAATGAACAAACCTACGATCATGGGCACCAGCGTACTGGGAAGCACGCCGATAATGCTCTGGACAGCCATGAACATACCCATCCGGTTTTCACCCGATATAAGGTTGTCATACTGCGCGATGTCGGCAAACATAGAAGAACCCACCGCGCCGCCTGCGGCCTGAGGATACGCGAACAGCACTCCAACGATGAGTAATAGCACAATGTTGCCGACCTTTGCGCCCTCGCCGGCCATACCTGCCCACATTCCGCCGGACGCGATCGTTCCCTTGCCCAGAAGGTCGCTGATTGGCGCGTGGAAGTATATGAGTATGAAGATAACACAGCAGGTAACAATGGAAACAAGCATCAGTTTCCTTTTGCCGACCCGCTTTATTACCTTGAGTATTGGGATATATAAGACGAATGCCAGCACAGTTACGATCAGTGTTGTCACCGTGAGCATTGTCGCTTCCATATCGAACAGCAGGTCAATAATAAACAGGAGCGCTGTGTTGAACGTGCCTATCGCGAAACCAAAGGCCGTCGCTCCAAACATAAAGATCAGGAACTCCCTGTTCTTCAGCGTGTTCCTCAAGCTTCTGAATAAGCCTATCCTCTCTTCCGCGTCAATCGTGGTTTCCGAGTATTCGGTCTCGTTGATACTGAACGCGCAGATGACCATGAGAATCGTTCCTATCAAGGGGAAAACAGTGAGGCTTATCTGCCATGCCATCAGTTCGCCCATGCTTATTACCAGCGCGGCGACGAAGACCGGGACTGTGGATCCCAGAAAGTTGGCTATGGTGTTCAGAACAGCGGCGACAGTGTGGAAGCGCGCCCGGCGAAATGTATCCGGGATGATCTCGGGAATCAGAGCCTGCAGGTTGATGTCGAAGAACGAGCGGCAAATGGCGTACAGGAGAAGCATAACGACTATCCACACCACGTTTACCCAACTCTGGCTCTGAACCGGAACAAAGAAAACCAGCACGCAGAATATCCCGGCGGGTATACACGCTTTGCGCATGAATGGTATCCTGCGGCCTTTCGGATTCTTCGAGTTATCGCCCAGCGACGCTATCCACGGGTCTATGATCGCGTCGAAGAAAACGGTGAGTCCCTGAATAACGCCGATGACGCCTATCGGGATAAGCCACGGCAGAGCAACGTTTTCTGAGGGCGAGAAAAAGCGTATCGTATACATGCCGAGGGTCATCAGCATTAATACGACGCCCATCTGCCCCAGCGCAAGGGCAAAGATTTTTGACATACTCAGGTGTTTTTTCATGATTGAATTGTACCTTTCCTTCCTCCCCAAAATTGAATATAGAGTGTTGCTTCATATTATACACAGTAATAATAAAAAAACAAGAGAGGTGCTACAAAGATGCCATGCAGCGGACTGACGATCCATACCGCGGACGGGCGGAACCTTTTAGCGCGTACCATGGACTTTGACATTAACCCCGGCGCGAGGCTGATGATGATACCGCGGGGATGGCCCGTACAGCCTTCAGGAGCCTTCCCGGAACTTATTGAATCACGGTATGCGCAGCTTGCAATGGGAATTATGGCGGGCGATCTCCCCCTGACCCTTGACGGAGTCAACGAACACGGATTGTGCTGCGCGCTTTTCTATTATCCGGGTTTCGCGCGTTACGAAGAAACGGCGGACGGCAGGACCCCGCTCGATCCGGCAAGGGCGTCGCAGCTTACGCTTGCGACATGCAAGGATCTGGACGAGACTGAGCGGCTGCTCAGGGATGAGTATACGCTCATAGCCGAGCCGTCTCCCGTATTAGGCGTAACGCCGCCGCTGCACTATATGTTTACCGACGTCTCGGGAGAGACAATGATCGTTGAGCCTGACGCGGACGGGCTGAAGATATACCGGAACACAGTCGGCGTACTCACTAACGCGCCCGGGTATTTATGGCAGGAGACGAACCTGCGAAATTATCTCGGTGTGAACCGTGAACCACTGACGCCCGTTGACCTCGAATCGCGGGAGCTGACGCCGATCAGCCCGAGAGCGGCTCTGTGGGGGCTTCCCGGAGATTACACCTCTGTTTCGCGGTTCGTGCGCGTCGCCTGTTTGAAGCGCTTCATTCGTAAACCGCGAAACGAAAACGAAGGCGTCACCGCCGCTTTTCATGTGCTTTCGGCGCTTGATGTACCGCAGGTCGAACTCGCGCCCGGCGAGGCGGAAGCCACATTCACGATGTACACCGCGGTATTGGCGGCAAACAGTAAGTCATACTACTTCCACACATATGACAACCGCCGCGTACAGGCTGTATCGCTTGAAAACGAAAACCCGGACGCGGCGGAGATAAAGCACTATATGTGGCATGACGGGCAGGACGTCTTAGCCCTTTAGCCAGTCGTCGCCCCTCTTATAAAGCGCTTCCAGGGATTGCCCTCCGCTCAGCCTCGGGCAGTCCTTATCTACAGTGTACCCTATCCTTGTCTGAAGGTACGCAAGATGCCGGTATTCGACAGGGAACTGCTCCAGTATCGACTGATCCAAAACTAAGGCTTCGCTGTTGTCTACCGGGTCTATCCGGTCTTTATCCGCAATGGTATTTCGATACACAAGTCCCCACTTATCCCCACGCTTCTCCCACAAATCGTAATGCCGCGCGTAGCAGGTTACGTCGCAAAGCACGCCGTCCACTGCTGCCCGCTGCAGGATCATGAACTTTGTCATCGCAGTCGCGCGATTGCCGCGGACCTCTATGGCGCTGCCTCCGAGGATGTGCAGTATATTGAGGCCGTGCTTGACGCCCTCTTCGGTTATCTTAATGAAATCCTCAAAAGAACCTTCCGTCCAGGTCGCGGTCATAACGCCGTCCGGATGCCACACTGTGCGGAATTTATCCCATTGCAGGGCGTCCCTGTAGACCGCCCAGCGCTCGATCAGATCCCTAATTTGCATCACATCTGTAAAGTTATTATCCATGATGATCCTCCCGGCAATCAATTATGCTTAATAGCGATGCTCCCCAGATTCAGGGACTCGCTGATGGCGACCGTCTTTTCCCCGGCGCCATTAATTCGTATCGTATACTCGCCGGGAGACAACCCGTCGAACTTGAAGTCGCCGAAACAGTCGGTCAGCTGTGAACATGTTTTTCCGTCACAAGCTGATACCAGCGTCACTTCCTCGCCTTCAGCGCACTCGAAGTCTTTCAGCAGTCCGCCGGCAATAAAGAGTTTTTCAAAGCGATAGAGGTTTTTATACCAGACGCCGGCTCCCCCGCCGCTGAAACCCGGATTATAACGCTCGAGTGATTCATTTTTGATCTTCAGCTCCATATCCTCCGGCTCCAACCTGAAGAACTCAAGCGCTCCGGTCGGGCAACTGTGTACACAGCGCGGTAGATCCAAACCCCCGCAACCGCCTTCGCCGTCAAGGATATGCGCGCACATAGTGCACTTTTGCGCGACGCCGGCGTCCTCGTTCCAATAGATCGCGCCGAACGGGCAACTGTCCGCGAGAGCTTTGTCCCCCTTCGCCTTTACAGGGTCTATCAGTACGATCCCGTCGTCCCGGCGGCTTATGCAGCCGGGATTCGCTTTTATACACGGCGCGTCCGCGCAATGCTGGCACGGCATCGGCAGATACGCTACGTCTATCCTGGGGTACTGCCCCCGCTCTGTCCGCAGGATATTCATCCAGCGGTGGCCGTGACGGGGCTGGGCGCCGGTGTAAGGCGGCCAGTCATTGTCCACATGTTCATCTTTGCACGCAATGAAACAGTTGTTGCAATCATGGCACAAACTGACGTCACAGACGATAAAGCATTGCTTCATATATATACCTCCGCTTCAACGAGCGCGTGCTCGGTCGACATACCGCAGGCGTATTTGGACAGGAACCTGCCGGGCGTCAGCAAGTTCACGCAGCCGCCGCTGTCGGTTGATTCACCGGGGACTCCGAGCGGGACGTATTCGGCGCAAGACTCGTAACAGTGACAGGTCCCCTCGGGGACGCGCTCGGTAAGCTGCGCCGCGAACAGGACTGAACCCCTGTCGTTATACACCCGGATAATATCGCCGTCCTTTATTCCGCGTTTCTCCGCGTCCGCCCGATTCATCCGGAATATCCAGTAATCATGCCCGTTGACCGACACGCGGTGATCCTTTATGTCGTTTATAAACGAGTCCTTTCCGTCGCCCATTGTGTGAAACGAGAAACGCGGATGAGGGGTGACGACGGCGAGCGGGTATTTCTGAAACCTCTCCGTGTGATGACCTTCCCAGGAAGGTATATACATGGGCATGAGCGGCCGTTCCGTATCGTCGGTGTCATAATGCCCGAACCGCTTGAGGCTGTTTGAGACGAACTCGACTTTGCCGGACTGCGTCTGCAGACCCTTCATACCGACAAGGTCGGCGGGGCGGAGCCTCGATATCCACCCTCTCGTGTCCTGCTCCCGCCCCTCCGCGAACCATCGGAACGCGGGCGCGGAAGGCGCTTTATTCGTGACCGGGACGATGTAGTAACCTTTTTCGGTGAAATCCTCCCACGAGATGACTTTAGGCATATCTGACGCGTTGAACATCTGCCTCGCCCAGTCAAGTTCCGTTTTACCTTCGGAGAACACGTCGCCGACGTTCAACCGCTCGCAGATAAGCCGGAAAATCTCATAGTCGGACTTTGACTCGCCGAGCGGCTCTATGCACTTTTTCTGGAAGACGATAACGCGGTGATTGCACTGATTGTGCGAGTCGGGGTTGTATCCGGAATTGGAACACCATTCGCCGACGTCCCAGCGCTCAAAGTTTGTGCAGGCAGGCAAGATGACGTCCGCGAACTGAACCTCGCCTTCGAACCATATGGACTGGCTGACGACGAACGGAAGTTTCGGCGTCCTGTACATCCTCGCGTAGCGGTTCGTATCCCCCATAGTGCCGATGTGGGGACCGCCGTATTTGTAAAGCATCTGCATCCGCGAATAGCCGTTCGCGGGATACTTGTACTCGTGGAACTGCTGCTCTAAACTCGCTCCCACAAAGCCCCGCCCGGACCAGGTGACTTCCTCGTCCGTTATGCACTCGGGGATGCGCAGCCTCGGTATATGCACGCCGGCTGATGTCGACAGCGGGGAAGTCATCGGCCTTGTCGTGACTCCGTCGAACATGCGATAAACGAAAGTCGCGCCCGCAGCCGAGTTGTCGCAGTCGCCCGCGATACCTCCGTCGGCGTAACCGGGGAAGTAAAAATCGCTGTCCACCGGATTGCCCTGAGTCGTAGACCAGATGTTGATCCCGGGTTTACCGAGACCCTGCATCGTTATGAGGGCGATCATCATTCGGGACCAATCCATACCTATCGGGCTGCGGCACGCGCCGCCCCAGCCGCCTAGGCCCCCCGCCGCCAGCATCGTCTTGTTTTTAGCCCACTCGCGGGCCAGGGCGCGTATATCATGGGCCGGGATACCGCATTCGAT
>Ga0082212_10010654_pt1 | contig 11743 bp, 9 predicted proteins | sample TergutNt197P3_FD_71548 | JGI IMG/M metagenome (GOLD analysis project Ga0082212, IMG submission 71548) | Neocapritermes taracua P3 segment gut microbial communities from Petit-Saut dam, French Guiana - Nt197 P3 | ecosystem: Host-associated > Arthropoda: Insects > Digestive system > Gut ... | reverse complement strand
TTTTATTATTTTTGTCTCTGTAAAATCATTTTTATATGCTAAGAAAATCAGCATTTTTAATATGTTTTTTCATACAGTTTTCTGTTGCGCAGGCGCAGATTTTTGATCCTGTAACGTGGGAGTTTCGTTATGAGAAAACAGGCGAAAGCCGTTTCGATATTGTTATGACTGCCATCATAGAAACGGGCTCGCATATTTACGGCATGGAAGTTCCCGAAGGAGGTCCTATTCCCACCACTTTCAGTTTTGCCACGCCCGATGGATATAAAATGGAAGGGACTGTGCATGATGTTACGCAGGCGGTTGAAAAAATGGACGAAGCCTTTGGATTTGAAATCAAAACTTACAGTAACAGAGCCGAATTCAGACAGGCAATTACAGGAATTGTTTCTGCGTTTACGGTAAACGGAGTCGTGAATTTTATGGCATGCAACGACATGACTTGTTCGCCGCCGAAAGATGTAGAATTTTCGATTAAAATAACTGATAATAAGCCGAGTAAAAAAGAAGGACTTATGGTATTTTTTCTACTTTCGTTGCTTGCGGGATTTGCCGGAGCATTGACTCCTTGCGTTTTTCCCATGATACCCATGACGGTTGCCTTTTTTTCGCGAGGCTCGGAAAATAAAAGCAGGTCGGTTATTAATGCGCTTATTTTCGGACTATCTATAATCTTGATATACTCATCGTTAGGAGTCATTGTGTCATTAACAAGCGCGGGCGCAGGATTTGCAAACAGCCTAAGCGTTCATTGGCTTCCCAACATCATATTTTTCGCCCTTTTTGTAATTTTTGCGGCATCATTTTTTGGAGCATTCGAAATTGTTTTGCCGAATAAATGGGTTTCAAAAGCCGACTCAAAAGTAGATAGCGGCGGAATTTTTGCCTCATTTTTCATGGGATTAACAACTGTAATTGTGTCGTTTTCGTGCACAGGTCCCATTGTTGGAGCGTTGCTCGTTGAAGCCGCCACCGGCAATGTTTTAAGACCTACCGTGGGCATGGCAGGGTTCGGAATCGCTTTTGCATTGCCTTTCACAGTTTTTGCGCTGTTCCCTTCGATGATGAGCAAATTGCCGAAGTCGGGCGGCTGGTTAAATTCAGTAAAAGTATTTTTGGGGTTTATTATGCTGGCATTCAGTATGAAATTCTTAATGACAATAGACAGCGTGTATAATCTGAAATTAATATCGAGAGATGTTTTTCTTGCAATATGGATTGTACTATTCACATTATCAGGATTTTATTTACTTGGAAAAATCAAATTTAAGCACGACAGCGATTTGCCGTACATAAGTTTTTTCAGATTAATCATTAGTACGGCAGTTTTTTCATTTGTTATCTGCCTGATGTTAGGATTGTTAGGCGCACCGTTAAAACCTCTTGCATCGTTGTTGCCGCCTCAATCGACATCACAAATTAACATACCGCTTCTCATGCTTCAAAATAGAAACGGAGTTGCAATTTCGGAGCGACAAAGCCAATTAAGCGGATTGTGTTCGGAGCCTAAATATGAAAACATTTTTGATATGCCGTATGGATTATCAGGCTACTTCGATTTAAATCAAGGACTTGCCTGCGCCAAAGAACAAGGAAAGCCGGCTCTTATTTATTTTAAAGGTCATACCTGCGCCAACTGCAAAATTATGGAGGCTGAAGTTTGGTCTGATAATGAGGTATTAAGAAGACTTAGGGATAATTTTGTAATCATTGCCCTGTATGTTGATGACAAAACACAGTTGCCTGAAAACGAATGGATTATTTCAAAAATAGATGGCAAAACCAAAAAAACAATTGGTCAGTTGAATGAAGATATTGAGATATCGATGTTTAAAACAAACGCACTGCCGCTTTATGTTATAACCGATTATGAAGGAGTTACACTCAACAAACCAATGCCCACAAACCGAAATATTGAAGAATATAAGCATTGGTTGGACGATGGATTTAGCAAATTTACCGAGTAGTTGTACGGAAACTCTAAAGTTATTATAAAAAAATATTGTCAGGATAATTAATATCCGTCAAAAACAGTCCTTTGGCAGGAGCAGATTGTCCTGCTTTGCATCTGTCTTTACATTCTATTATCTTTTTAAAATCTTCAATGCTGATTTTTCCTGCTCCTAAATCGATCATTGTGCCTACAATAGCCCTTACCATGTTGCGTAAAAACCGATTGGATGTGATTGAGAAAACAATTTCATCGTCATTCTCTATCCATTCTGCCGAAATAATGTTGCAGATATTTGTTTTTGTATCCGAATGAAGCCTGCTGAAACTTGTAAAATCAGAGTATTCTTTCAGTATATCGCATGCCGCATTCATCAACGATATATTTAATGGATAGTTAATATGCCAGCTCCACTGCTGTTTGAACGGATTTTTTGTTTTCTGAATATAATATTTATATGTTCTGCTAATGGCACTGAATCTGGCGTTGGCTTCAGGAATAACCTTTCTGATAGATTTGACGGCAATATCGGACGGGAGAAAATTATTAAGTCTGAATATCAGTTTTTTATCCGAATCAATATCATGTCTAAGACTGTCAAAATGAATACAGAACATTGCGGCGTGTACTCCTGCATCGGTTCTTCCAGCTCCGATTGAAGTAATTTTCTCGCCCAAAATCAAACTTAGCACATTTTCGAGAGTTTGCTGCACTGTAGTAGGGTTGGGTTGTATTTGCCAACCATGATAATTTGTTCCTTCAAATGAAAGAAACATAAAGTATCGTGTTGTTACCGGCAGCATCTGCCAAATATAATATTTTGATACATAAATAAAAAAACCGGTTCAAAATTGACCGGTTTTTTTATGTTTATTGCTTGTAGTTTATCTAAGCTGGTATGTAACAGGTACCTGATACCATACAGGAACAGCTACTCCGCCTTGTCTTCCCGGTCTGAATCCGGTTATTGTTTGAATAACTCTTACTGCCTCTGCATCAAGTTCTGGGTCAACTCCCCTAAGAACTCTTACCTCGCCAATATTTCCTCTGGAAGTAACAACAAACTGTAAAAATACCCTACCTTGTATGTTATTCTCTTTTGCTTTTTCAGGATAGACAATGTTCGAACCAATATAGCTCAAAAGTGCAGCATCGCCGCCAGGATACATAGGCATCTCTTCCACCACAACAAATTGCGGAACTTCTTCCCTGTCATCTACAACCTCTTGTACTGCCTGTGTAGTAACTACTTGAATTTCCTCAGTTACCTCTACGTTCTGAACAATCTCCTGAATATCAGCAGCTGCCATAAACTGAACAACTTCCTCTTCGGGCTTTATTGAGTCAACAATTACCGGAGGCACATATCTTGCCTGCACCTCTACAACATCATCAGGTGGAGGTGGTGGCGGCGGCGGCGGCGGTGCAAATTCATCCGGCATATCCAGATTCTCCATCACGAGTTCTACCTGTATTTCTTCACGATCCGCTCTGCTGGTGCGCTCCATATTTTTTGCCTTAATATAAGGACCAATAGTTGCCGTGGAGATAATAAGAATCCCTATAAGCAACGCTATAAGTACGTTTCTGTTATACTTCTTACGAATGACGTAAGCTCCGTATTCCCTATTCCTGAATTCGAAAATTATTTCGTCGAAAGCAGGCGCTTTAATTTTGTTTTTACTCATATCTTGTCAGGTTTACGGTTAATTTGATGATGCAGATGGAGAAATGCCTGCGGCAAATTCAACCATTCTGTTTTCATACCATGCAATCTTCATAAAAGTATAACGGGCTATTCCGCAGATATTCATTTCATCCAAAATATCTACAAAGTTACCGTAGTTAGCGTCTTTATATGCTTTGATAAGTACAATTGGTCCTGTATCGTCGTCTCTTTTAAGCTGGCTTTCTGCCGAAACTAACGAGTCTTGCGATATTACCAGATTACCTGTTAGAACTTCATTTCTCAACTCTTCGATTCTTCTGGCAAGCGTCCTGTTGCGCTCAAGAAGCAATCTGCGTACCCCCGAAGCGCTGAAATCTGTTTCCATAACCGGAGGCAGATTATCGTAATCTTCGGCGCTTACTCCTCCCGGATACCAATAAACTTTATTATCGGGTCCCAAAAGAAGATTTAATGTACGGCTTGCTGTAATTTTCGGAGCATTAGTCGGATCCGGATTTTGGATCTTTTCAGGCAATACTATTTCCATAACTTTCGATTTGGTAAAAGCTGTGGTAAGCATAAAAAACGTGATGAGAAGACACATAAGGTCAACCATCGGGGTCATATCAATATGCGGTGGATGTTTTTTCGCTCTCTTTTTTCCGCCGCCTCCTTTTTCCTCTTGAATAATTTCTGCCATATCTTTAGTCTATTTCGTCTAGGTTAATAACAGCTGTTGCGAGACTGGTAATCAGATTAAATCTGTTAACGTTTCTATCCTGAAGTATATCGAGAACTTTCTCTACAAGTTCGAAACTTGTTCTCGAATCGCCCTGGATAGCCGCTTGAATATTAGGATTTACCTGCCTTGCGTAAAGAATCCACATAGATAACTGATTATCTGCCGAATCCATAGGAATTCCAACTTGAAGAGATGTCCTCGTATTCATGTCCGTAGTACTGAGGAATCTTTTCATATCATTAATCGGAACACCGATAGAAGCCGGATATTTTTCAAATTCTCTCTGTTCGTCTTCTGTGAATTCAATTCCATATCTTTCGCCCATCGCTACCAAAATTTTCGGACGATATTTTAATATGGTGTCAGGTCCGTTGTCAAAATTCATAAAAACGGTTCCCTCCGGCGACAGCAGGAAAGTCATCATATTAAAATCAGGAACCGGCGTTTCTGATATTGAAAAAGGAGTATCAACAGTAACAGGTTCAGGCTGTCTCATTTGTGTTGTAAGCATAAGAAATGTAAGTACAACGCACAATGTGTCAACCATCGGTGTCATGTCGATAGAAGGTTGTTTCTTTTTTATTTTAATCTTTGGCATTACTGTTTCTTTTTAATAATTAATCCAAAGGATAATGTTAGTTCTTAAGCGATGCGGCAAAACTCTGCGTTAGGCTGAATCCCGACTCGTCAATTTTGAATGTGTAATCGTCAATAGTTGTTGAAAAATAGTTAAATGCAAAGATTGCGAGGGTTGATCCCGTAATACCGAATGCGGTGTTTACAAGAGCTTCCGAAATACCTTGCGAAAGAGCAAGAGCGTCAGGAGCGCCTGATTGTGCAAGAGCCGCAAATGCGCGGATCATACCAAGAACCGTTCCGATAAGACCAATCAACACTGAACATGATGCAAGGGTGGTGAAAATAACCATGTTTTTTGAAAGCATAGGCAACTCAAGTGCTGTAGCTTCTTCAAAAGCTTTCTGAATTGAAAGAATTTTCTGATCTTTCTCAAGTTCTTTGTCTCTCTGAAGGTCGCGGTAACGTGCAAGACCGGCTTTCATAACGTTTGCCAGAGAACCTCTTTGTTTGTCGCATGCTTCAACTGCTTCTTCAATTCTGTCTTCTTCAAGAAATTTCTGAAGATTGCGTACGAATGCATTCAGTCTGCCTTTTCCTTTTGCTCTTGAAAGGGTGATAAGCCTTTCAACAACGAAAATAATAAGAACCAGAACGCAAGTCATAAGAAAAGGAACGATAAAACCTCCTTTGTAGATAATTCCGAGATAGTTTCCTTCCAATGCATGACCATTAGGATTGCCACCTTCAAAATTAATGGGATTTCCCATTACGGTGTCGAACAAAACTTTTGCCACTATATAAGCTATTATAATGGCGCTTGCTGTAAAAACGTTTTGAAACGCTTCTTTAATTGAACTTCCTTGTTTACTCATTTTTTGATCTGTTTAGTTTAGTTTTAAAATTTAACAATTATACAAATATTAATTTAATATTTCAATTTACAAAAAAAAATCACAATTATTTTGATAACGTCGCATTATAAGTGCGAGTACTTGTTATCGGTATTTCTATCGTATTATAATCTCTTGCACTGATAATCAACACTTCCGAGCCTCCGGGTATTTCAAATCTGAATTCACCTCTTTGGTTAGTTAAATTTTCGGCGGCTGTGTCTTTTACTCTGATAGATGCAAAGGCAATAGGAGCATTTGTTGCAGCATCGGTTATTACGCCTCTGATCTCATTAGGGTTGATGCCGCTTCTAACCGAAGCCTCAAACGAACTAAGATAGGCTAATTGATTTCTTGCAGATGCGTTGTTTGGGTCTATGGCAAGAATTCTATTATAAGCCTCTCTCGATCTTGTTATATACGGCAATCTGCCTTCGTTGGTTTTTTCATTGCCGGCAAGTCTTTGCTCAATCAAGCCGATACCGCTATATGCGCGAATTTTGTTCTCGTTGCTGTTGGGATTAACTTCTGCCAATCTATTATAATAAGCTCTGGCTTGTCCATAGTTTTCGTTCGACATATAATAATAGCTCAAGAAATTTAAGGCTTCAGATAATTCTGCTACATTTTTAACTGAATCTCTTTGTGCTATTTCAACTACTTTGTCGAATTTAGGCTTTGCAAGTCCTTGCTTGGTGTCGGGGTCAAGTTTTGAGTATGTTCTTGCAACCCAAAGGTATGCCGGTACATAGTCGGGCGATGACTGAATAACAAGATTGAAAATAGAGTCGGCTGATTGTAATCTGTCTCCGCTGTAAAGCGCTCTTCCAATTTGTATATACTCCTCTCTGCTGTCTGGAAGCGGACCTAATGTTTTCATCATTGTTCTTGCATAGCCGTTATAATTTCTGAATATATTGTATGCCTGAGCAATTTCGGTAAGCAAAGCTCTGTTGTCAGGTTGTTCTTCAAGCAGTTTGTCATAATATTGAAATGCTCTGTCGGCTTCTTTATACATTTTCGAAGCAACTTCGTCTAAACTGTCGGCTTTTGCGGTGTTGCTTGCTATTGTGGCATTCAGTGCATCTCTTTCAGCCGATGCTCTCATGGATGCAACTCTTGTTTTATCGCTGTTAATCTGGGTTCTTACCGCATTTGCTTCATCAGTGAGTTTGACGGCGTCAGCATTTTTACTAACGAGTATTCTTGCCATATACTGATAATCTCTCGGAATAAGTCTATCGGGTGTTAATGATGAGAAGAGCGTTTCCATATAAGAAAGAGCTTTGTCATAGTCGGGCGGAGTTTTGTCAAAACTTGAATATCCTGCTATGCGGTTCATATATGTTCTCGATCTGTCAACCTGAAAGATTTCTTCAACATTTGTAATAACTCCGTCAAAATCTCTTGCATAGAAAAGAGCGTTGACGTATCTTACTTTAGCGGGAATATTTCCTGCCGTAAGAGCAAGATATTTTTCAAAATACTCTCTTGATTGAGCATATCTTCCCGCAAGCTGGTATAATTGTCCTAACTCGCGGTATGCGGGAGCATAGTTTGCATCGAGCGCAATTGCATCCTCAAAAAATGGAATAGCGGCTTGCAATGCGCGTCCCCTGACATATATAGACCCGATTTTCATGTTTGCGGTCGGCGACTTAGAATCGACCATTTCAGCCTGTTTATAATAATTAATGGCTTTTGAAGCATCATTTTTTAGATTTAAAATGTCTCCTGCAATCAAAAAAACATCACTGTTCTTATTATCAATTCTAATAGCTTCTCTTATAAGCGGAAGGGCTAAAGATGTGTCAACATCAGGTTCTTTGATGTATGATTCTGCAATTTTTGCAAGAATATAAGAATATTCGGGAGCCGCAGGTTTTATTTTTTTGAGATTCTTATGCGGAACAAGGAAACTTTTTGCTTTATCTCTGTAGTCGGCAGCTTTCCGATCTTCGCCAAGGAAAAATGCGACTTTTGCAAGCCCGATATAGTTCAATGGCTCATTAGGACCAACATCAACGCCTTTTTGAAATGCGTCTCTTGCATTGTTTGTTGCTGTGGTAAATGAGTTGGATATTGTATCTGCAAAGTAGTCTAACAGATAGTTTTCGCCCAAATAAAAATAATTTTTACCGTTTGAGGGTTCTCTTTGTATTAACTGTTTGAGAAGCTCTTCCGCTTTGTCATATTGCTCACTTCTCGTAAGTTGAATAGCTGTTTTTAAATCTTGCGCTCCGACAGCAAAAGTTATAACTGTCAGCAAGGTTGCCATCGCTAAAAATGGTTTTGAGATTAAAGATTTCATAATTTTATTATTAGTGTCAGTTGGTTTTATTTTCAAATTTGGCTCCAAAGGTCTAATTTTTTTTTGAAAATTCAAAAATTTGATAAAAAATATTGTTAATTTTTTCAAAAAGTTAATTTTTTATCTGTACAAGCCGTATTTGCATTGTAGCCGGAATAAGTCCGGATTTTTGCACTATGCGTTGTCCCTGTTCGGCAGTAGCCCATTGTATGAAGCCTGTGCCAAGTCCTGAAAACGTCTCTCGCGAAGTAAAATAAATTTCCCGCACGAAAGGGTATGTTTTGTCATAAATTGAACCTTGATACGGACGATAAAATGATCTGTCGCCAAGAAACTGATTAGATATTGCAAGAACATTGATTTTATTCATAAAGCTCATGCTAAGCGAATCGTGGCTGTCGCTTATCCAGTTTACGCTTACAATGCCAATGGCATTTTTATTTCTGCTCACAAAATCTACAACTTCAGGATTGGACTGTACGGCGTAAAAATTGCTTGGCAATGCGTCGGTTATCTCAAACAGTTCTTTAAAATACCTGATATTACCAGATTTAGTGTTATCAAAAATTATTCCTATTTCGCCTAATTTCGATTGCGGATTAATTTGATTCCAGTTTGTTATTTTCCCGAGAAAAATATCTCTTACGCTGTTGTAGTTCATTAGCGTATCGTTGTTCTCTTTGTTTGTGATTAAAGCCAAAGCGTCATAGGCAAAGGTTGTGGTGCGCGCTATTATCTGCGATTCTCTTAGATATTTAACTTGATTGTCGGTAAGTTTTTTACTGGTTACTATCACTTTTATCGAATCGTCCATAAAATCGCTTATTACATCGTATTCGGGTTTATATTGCGCCGTAATAAAAGCATTATTATATAGGTGTGTGAAAGTAAATATTTCCGTTTCCAAAAGCGGTTGAAATGATTCATCGACTGTTATTTTGATATTGCCTCTTGTGGGCGTTTCATCTGGAAGTTTAGTTCCTCGGTTGAAGCAAGATGTAAACAATATTATGCCTGACAATGCAATTGCAAAATTTTGCGTGTATCTTTTGACGGTGTTATTTATATTCATATAATTAGTCGTTATCTGTTTCTTTATTAAAAAACACCTCTTTTATTTGGACGTATGATCTGAATGCCCGATATAGTCCATAAAGTAAAAATGATGAACCTATTATCATTCTTATCGGTTTATCGATGAGGCTTTGGTCAAAATAGAAAATAAAAAATGAGCCTATGCCAATGTAAAACATGACCATAAAAACCGAAAATATCGCAGATATTTGTCGTAATATTTTGCTTTCATTCATGTAAAAATGGTATTAAATTTCAAAAGGCAAAAAAACAAAATATTGTTGAAAAAAACTACAAGAGTTTGATATTTTTTTTATTTAATCGGAATTCTTTTAATATATTTGCACCGTTTTGGTGTTGCAATGTTATGTCGTTGCAATGAAAAGGGAATGCGGTTAGAATCCGCAACAGTACCCGCTGCTGTGATGCCCGATCGTTCTTACGGTGATGATTTTATAAGTTCTTGCCACTGTCCTTAATTGGATGGGAAGGCTTTATAGAATCGGGATAAGTCAGAAGACCTGCCAAACAAACTGATATTCGAAGCTTTCGGGATGAAAAGCAAGAAATGGTCTGTTTCCCTTTTTTATTTCCGTTTTGCCGAGAGTGTCTTAAAAGTTTAAGATGTTGGTTGTTATATTATAAATTATATGCGGAAATGGATTTGCATAACGCTTTTTAGCGTTTTTGTCATCTGCGGTGAAATTAACGGGCAGGGCAGTTTTTGGTCTGATACAATTACCATTAACGAAGTTGTAGTAAGAGGGAAAAAATCCGAAGATGTATTATATGGTTTCAAAAGTTTGAAAATAGATTCATTGGCGCTTGCCGAATACAATCATGAATCGCTTGGTGAATTACTTCAAAAACAGTCTGTTATATCAATTAAGAATTATGGCGCGGGAGGAATTTCAACTCCTTCGTTCAGAGGAACGGGAGCCGGACATACGCAGGTTGTATGGAATAATATCAATATAAATAATGTGATGCTGGGACAATCGGATATGTCGCTGATTCCCGTTGGGATAATTGACGAAGCCGATATTCTGTTCGGCGGAGCTTCGCTGCAAACCGGCGCGGGAGGAATCGGCGGCATGATTGTTTTAAACAATAAACCCGATTGGGATAAGAAAATATCTGCAACGCTTAGCTCTTCGATGGGCAGTTTCGGAAATTACGGAGGTATCTTTAAATTTAAAACAGGCGGTGCAACTTTTCAGTCGGTAACGCGGGCTTATGCCGATTATGCCGAAAATAATTACAGCTATATAAATAAGGTAAGGTTGGCTCAGCCGGTTAAAGAGACGATGCAAAACAGCCGTTCATACCGAAAAGGCTTATTGCAGGAGCTGTATTTCAAAAATAACAATAATCTGTTTTCAGGAAAATTTTGGATGCACTTTTCGGACAGAAATCTTCCTGCAAATATGCTGGAAAGTAATGTCGGGCATAGTGAAAATCAGATTGATAAATCGCTCAGAACGATATTAAGTTACGAAGGTAAAAAGAATTCAACCGAATATAACGCGACAGGGGCATATTCGCGTATGGAACTGAATTACACAAATAAACGCGCTGGAATTAATTCTACTAATCAGTCCGATGCATTTACCCTGAAGATGGGAATAACAAACCGTATCGGGTCGTTAATTAAAACAGGATTTAGCATTGAAGAAGAATATGTTACGGTTAATTCTGTTAATTATAACAATGGAAAATCGAAAAGAAACAATGCTTCAATAACAGGACAGGCAGGATTTAACGATGGAGGACAATTCAACACCTCGCTGCTTGTAAAAGAGACAGTTATTGAAACAAAAATGTATGCGCCCGATTTTTCGGCGGGACTAAAATATAAGCTGAACAACTCGGATAATCACTTGCTGAAAGCGAACTTTTCGCGAGTGTCAAAATTTCCGTCAATGAATGATTTGTTTTGGGTACCGGGCGGAAATCGTCAGTTGCAGAATGAGATAGCAAATATGTTTGAATTTGGATACAGCATAAATCACGATTTTAAAAAACATTACAGCTCAGGTTTCGAAGTAACTTATTACAATAATTCGATAAAAAATCTGATTCAATGGATACCCGGAAATGATTCATACTGGACTGCCGAAAATCTTAAAAAAGTCAATTGTTCGGGTGTTGAAACCTCAGGAAATGTTAAATATTCATACGAAAAAATTTCCGCGAGCCTTGCCGTTAATTACGCCTATAATAAATCGACAGTAAAAAAATCGGATTTGAATAATGACGAATCAATTGGAAAACAGCTTGTTTATGTTCCCAAAAATCAGGCGGGGGCGTTTTTGAAGTTTGGTTTCAAAAATATTTCATTTTCATGGACGTCTGATTTTGTCGGTAAAAGATATACCACATCCGATAATTCGCGATCGCTTTCAAATTATACATTAAATTCATTGTCAACCGGCTATGCGCTTGTTGGCAAATCGGCATTGTATAATTTCAATTTCAAAATAAACAACATTTTTAATACTGATTACGAATCAATTGCATATTATGC
>Ga0082212_10010653_pt1 | contig 11743 bp, 10 predicted proteins | sample TergutNt197P3_FD_71548 | JGI IMG/M metagenome (GOLD analysis project Ga0082212, IMG submission 71548) | Neocapritermes taracua P3 segment gut microbial communities from Petit-Saut dam, French Guiana - Nt197 P3 | ecosystem: Host-associated > Arthropoda: Insects > Digestive system > Gut ... | reverse complement strand
ACACCTTTATTGTATACAACACACACCACAGTTCCTATCCCAACACCAGCAGCTTCCTGTTTTGTATACAATCCACACCACTGTTCCTATCCCAACACTAGCAGTTTCCTGTTTTGTATACAACACACACCACAGTTCCTAATATCCCAACACTAATGGAATGCGTCCCCCCTGTCAACAGTATTTTATTGGCATATCACGGCCGTCTGAAAACCCAATCCCGTAGGGGACGCCTCCGGCCCGAATCACTCCTCCGTCAGCGGCCTGTCCTTGTACTCCTCGTAAATCTCGGGCAGGAATGCCGCCAGGTTCGAATACTCCACGACGTTGTGGAACGCGAGCCCCATCGGCGCCTGAATAGGTATCTTCACGAAGGGCGGCGTCACGTTGAGCGCCTTGCCCTCGACGATGCGCGCGCCCATCCAGAACCGCGTGCGGAACTCGATGCCGCCCTCGATCTCGCGCATGGTGTGCATCATGATGGCCGGCGCCTTGAAATTCATCGGAGAGAAGCGGAACTCGCTCGTCCCGTAGCCGCCGACGATCTCCTTCGTCTGCGAGCCCTTGTACTTGTCCATGTCAAACCCCATGTCCGGGACCTTCTTGAACCGGATAAGGATGTTCTCGTCCCCGCCGCCCGTATCCTCCACGACGAAATGGTCGACGTCCGTGAACTTGTCCGCGAGCGGCACGCCCGGATCCGCGATCTTCCTGCGGTCCTGGTCCGAGATCGCGATGGCCATATGATCCAGCGGATCCCAGATGCGGTACCGGAGGTTGCCGCCGGCCGCGTGCCAGACGAACCACCAGCGCATCATGTCGATCGTGCAGCCGGGGAACACATTGTTCACCGCGACGTAGCCGAGCCCGTCGTTCGCGATGCAATACCCCGTCTCGACCTCGTGGTAGCCGGGGTCGAGGAGCTGGTCGATCTCCGTGAGCGGCAGCGCCTTGTCCGGATCCATCGGCCCCTGCGCGAGCAGGCCCATCAGCTCCGGGTTGGGCCGCGCCATCTCGCGGTAATAATATTTTGAATACGGCAGGGCCTCTTCGTACGGCGCAAGCGGCTTCAGCTCTTTCTTGTTTTCAGTCATTCCCGTCACCTCCCTGTTCCGGCCTTAGCCAGTGATCCTTGAACGCAATCGGCTCAGGCGTAAGTTTCGGCATGCCGCCGTCGTTCTCGATGATGATCCAGCGCTTCTCTTCCGGCGGATCCGGATAGTCCTCGCGCACGAACCAGCCAATGCTCTCCCTGCGCTCGAGCGAAGCGCGGAAGAAGAGTTCTCCGCAGATGAGCATCGCTTCCGCCTCGTTGACGCCGAACAGATGGTGTGGCGACTTCGCCTCGACGCTCCCGAGCCGCGACCGGAGATCGAGCAGCCGGCCGATCGCCTTGTCCAGGCGCTCCTCGTGCTTGTAAAGGGAATTCCCGAGCGGCTGCATCACCTTCTGTATCTCGAACACGAAGTCGTTGACCCCGATGCTGCCCGTCCGCGAAAGCGGCGCGTTGAAACGCGCCTCTATCCCGGCGACATCCCCTTCCGGAACCGCGCCCGCCGAAGCCAGGCCCGCCGCGTAACGTGCCGCGGAAGGCCCCGCCATGCGCCCCGCGAACGTGGAAAACCCGATCCCGGACCCGCGCATGCGCCCGGGCGATACCGGCGCCGCCCCGTACCCGCGCGTGCCCGCGTAGCAGATGTCGCCGGCCGCGAACAGCCCCTCCACAGAGGCCTTCATCTCTTTGTCCACCATGAGGTTCCCAAGCTCGCCGATCAGACCCGCAATGATCACGTCGCTGGGCTGCTGCGTCGCCGCGTTGAAGATCAGCTTTCCCCAGAACTTGTTCGTGTACGGCCGCTTGTAGTAGGCGGCGTCCGAGCCGAGCATCGACCGCGTATACGGCAGCATGATGTTCTCCTCGGGGTTGTATGTAAGTGGTCCGTTGCCCGCTTTGACCTGCTTGTAGTATTCTGCGAGGCTGCCCTGGTCGATGTCGGGGTGCGGTTCCGCCGTGTACGGCTTGCCCACGTTCTCGCCCTTGTTGTTGTACAGGGCGTATTCGACGCCCATCTCGGATTCGAAATTGTGCGGGGACGTCCAATTATAGAACAGGCCGAATTCCCCGTTCGTAAAGGCAGCGCCCGCGCGCCATGCCGCCAAAAGGCCCTCGCCGCGCGCGGTGGACCACATCGGCATGATGCGGTAGTTCTGGCACCCGTTCGCAAGCACAACGGCCTTCGCGGAGAACACGCGCGTCTCCCCCGTATCTATATCAAAACCGACCGCGCCGCATGCCTCTCCCCCATCCGATTTCAGCACGTCTGTCACGCCCGTCCGGTCCACAAACTTCACGCCGAGCCGCAGCGCGTATTTGCGCACCTCAAGCATATAGTCAAGGTCAATAGCCGCCAGCGTCCACGGGTACTCATTGTCTTCATCGAAATCATAGACGCCGCCTTCATCCACGCCGCGCAGCTGCGCCCTCCATTTAAGCGTCCTTATCTCCCCTTTTTCGTCCCTGTCAAACTTGCCTCCCGACCACTTGTCGAGCTCCGTCACGCCGTTGTTCAGCTCTTCCGCGTACAGCGTCAGGAAATCCTGATCGTTCATGTACAGGCCGATGTTCTTCACGTGGTATTCCACGAACTCCTGCGGCGTATAGTCCCCGCGCAAAAGCATGATCCCCGCGCCGCGGTTCGCCTTCCCCGCGTACCCGGCAGTGTACTTCTCGGCAACGAGCACATCCAGCGCAGGCTCGGCCTCCTTGGCCGTGATCGCCGCCGCCATGCCTGCTATGCTGCCGCCGACAACGAGTACATCAGTGTTTATTCTTTCTGCCATATCCGTCACCGCCTCTCGCTACTCAATGATATTGTCCATCGGGAACCTGTAGTTCGGCAGGTCCTCAACGACCCTAAGCGCCTCCTGGGGGCAATTGACCTCGCAGTACATGCAATGGACACAATCCTCCGGATAGGCCTCAAAGGGCCTCTTCGCCTCAGCGTCCCATTTGATCACGTCGGCGAAACACGACTTGAAGCAAATCTTGCAGCCGTTGCAAAGCTCCTTATTGATAATTATTTTGTTCATGGCTTACCTCCTGAACCTTGCGATACAGAGCTTGTTTACCTAATACTAACAACATGGCGCCGGGCGGGGCAATATGCAACCTGCTTCAAGTTTCCCCCGCCGCCCCCCGCCCGATTGTGCACTTTGCTGGAACAAGACAATTCGAGCGGAACGAGAAAACACCTCTCCGAAATCTCATTTATGGCTATGCGCCAGGTAATGGCACGGAATTGCGATAAAAGAAGTTGAACAAGCAAACGGCAGCAATCTCAAAATCTATGGGTTGCATACCTCTTTCTTGTAGTGTAAAGTACAAATATGAGATTTTTTCTCGCGAGTCGGCTATTAGGTGAAATAAAGGAAGCGAGGTGATCCCTAATGCTATGCCAGTTCACCGTGAAGAATTTCCGCTGTATCAGAGATGAATTGACACTCGACATGCAGGCGGCTTCTATTACCGAACATGAAAACTCTCTTCTGGCCGATAAAGACGGCGCAAAGTTCCTTCCGGTTGCGGTTCTATATGGACCGAATGGCGGAGGGAAATCTACAGTATTAAATGCGCTGGAAAAACTCTTATGGAAAGTGGCCCTGCCAATTCTCGCTGCCGAAAATGAAAGTATTGAAATGGCAAGGCCGCGCCAACTAACGACGATAAAACCATTTGCTTTCGGCAGCAATTCCGCCAATCAGCCGACAGAATTCGAATTGTTTTTCCGGACGGATTCGGCAGAGTACCGGTATCAATTACATATTAAAAATGACAAAATAGTCTTTGAATCATTGTATAAAAAATTGATAGAGGGTTACAGGTATTCGGAAGCCTTTACACGAAACGGCTCTGAGATTACTGCAAGAGGCGCACTTCGTGGTTGTCAGACATCCGGCTTGGCTGATACCTTGCCGCTGATATCATTCCTGGGAATTACATACAGAGCCAACCCTCTGGTAACGGATATCGTCAACTGGGTTGTGGGGGAAGTACTTATGACAACCCATGGAAACCTCGAGTTGGCTGTACAGTATATGCTGCCCGGTAATAATGGCAAAGAATTAATGCTGAAAATGTTCAACGAAATGGATGTGGACGTTGTCGGTTTTCGGCATGAAACCCAGGAGAATGGCGACCTGGAAGTACATACGACGCACCTGGTTGAGGGTGAATCCCATGATTTGAATCTATTTGAAGAATCAAGCGGCACGATAAAACTGTTTGGCTTATTGCCTTATATTGCAAAAGGCATCCAGGAAGGATGGACGCTTATTATTGATGAATTGGATGCAAAACTGCATCCCGTATTGCTGAAGTATATCATATCCCTGTTTACCAACCCCGCAATCAATAAAAATAAGGCGCAGCTGCTGTTTACATCGCATGACCTGTCAACAATGTCAAACGAGCACTTCAGGCGCGATGAAATCTGGTTTGTCGCAAAAGACAGTTCGCAAGCGAGCATTATGTATTCATTGGTGGAATTCAGGGACGATGGCGGCAAAATCACACGGAAAGACGCGGCATATGGGAAGCAATACCTGGAAGGCAGATATGGCGCCGACCCGTACCTGCAAAAAATCATCAACTGGGAGAATTATTGATTTGGCCGCCCGCAAACGCGACAATCTGATGAAAAGCCGCAAGGCCGGCCTTTATGAGCCAATCAAGAAGTTCTATATCTTCTGCGAGGGTGAACAAACCGAGCCTAATTATTTTGAAGGCTTCAAGAAAGCGATTGAAACAAATCCCATCTATACAAACAAGGTGATTATTTATGTTGAAGGAACCGGCCGTGAAACAACCCGGGTAATTCAGGCTGCAGAAGACTATGCTAAAAAAAACGATATTTCAAATGCGGAGATATGGTCTGTCTACGACAAAGACGATTTTCCGGCGGGCGATTTCAATGCTGTATCGGAGAGGGCAATAACGCTGAGCGCACGCGATAAACCACGGCAATTGCAATATGAAGTTGCCTGGTCAAACCAATGCATTGAATATTGGTTCATATTGCATTTTGATTATTACGATTCGGATAATAATCGAAAATACTACATCAAGTATTTGCGCAAAAAATTTGTGGAACTTGGATTGTCACGTTACGAAAAAAACAATCCGAACATATTCGGAATTTTGTGTGACTCTGGAAGCCCAAAACTGGCAATAAGACATGCAACAAAGCAATTGAAATGTTTTGAAGGTAAAACAGATGCGGAGTCAGCTCCAGCCACAAAAGTGCATTTTCTTGTGGAGGAATTGTCCAGGTTTTTACCGGAGCCAATCAAATCCAAATTCCTGTGAATCAGACAAAAACGGAGAATATTATCGGCGTCGGCGTCACGGTCTTCCCTTGCCTTATTGCCGGTTCTGTGCGCAATGATGGCCCGGCCTACCTCTGCGCCGATATTCCCCGGGAGCGGTTGTCTGTTCCAAAAGACTACCCGCTGGGCAAACCGAAAGGATGGATTGCCCAGCGGATAAGAAAAGCGTACTAAGGTTCAGCTATTTGCGGCCTTCCAGCGCGTCATCCAGTGGCTTGCCGGCTGCCTCGCGGTACTTATCGTCAACAACCTTGACACTTGAAGGCTTGAAGAGCAGTACCAGGATTATGCTTATCACGCCAAGGACCAGGATGAAAGTGAACGTGACAGTGAGACCACTCCCAAACAGCAGTATGGCAACCACCATGGGGCCAATGGCCGCAAGTATGTTTGCGATCGGGTTCACACGGGCGAACACAGAGGGGAAATCCTCACGGCGCCAGTACTGCACCGCTGCGGAAACCGTGAAATTGGAAGAGGCGCCCATGAATATCGCCAGGAAGATAAGAGCGATCACCGTGGTGTTGAAGGTGTTGAGCATGCCGAATACCCCGGAAAGGGCCATTGCGATTACAGCTATAAAGATGGCCCTCTTGGTCCCGAACCTGGTGTCCAGCAGGCCCATCACGAAACTGCCTACAATGGCAACGGCAGCGATGAGCAGCATCATCATCCCGAACTGCTGCGAGTCGGGCCCGAAGCCATACATGCCGATGATCGAGGTTGTCTGCGTCATGATCCCGATAGCGCCCATCAGCATGAAGCCAAGCGGGAGTGTAATGAACCAGAAGCCGCTGACCTTGAACGTGTTCCCGAATGTCCAGACGGTGTTCTTCTTGTTTTCGATCTCTTCTTCCATCATGGCGTTTGCCGCTTCGGGTGTCAGGCTCCTGTCGTTGTCGCGGAAGCCGCCAACCTGCTCCGGATAGTCCTTGAGGAAAACCCCGCCGAGCAGGATGCCGACGCAGCCGATGATGAAGAAGGGCAGGAACCCGCCGGCGACGTTCGGAATATGCGTGGTTGCCATATTCGCGAAAACTGTCTGCGCAAAGGGTGCGAGCAGCGCATTGCCCAGGGGGAACGCTATCGTCACGATACCCATGACGGTGCCTTTCCTGCGCGGGAACCACTGGCCGATCAGGATGCCCAGGACAAAGGTGCACCATATGACAACAAAAACGCATTCGCCGAAATAGACGACCTGCCACAGGGTTGTCATGAACGGCGGGACCAACATGACGCCCAAAGCGAACGCCATGCTTATCATGCCCAGTATTATACCCAGGCGCTTGATGCTCTTGACCTTGCCGATGTTCCGGCTGAGGATGAGCTGGATGATGACGCCGAGGACCATGGCCACGGTGTATAACGTGGAAACCTTCTCACCCCCGCCGTACATGTCGGCGAGCGCGTTCATCGGCCAGTTCGTAAAGGCGACATAAGTCAGGTAGGCAATGAATTGGTACGCAATCAATACCCAGCCCCTGGAACCGAAATTGATACTTTTCTTTTGCTCCATGATAAAAACCTCCTACTAGTAAAAATGAAAAATAAAATAAGCTCGTGCGGGGCCTCTCACGCCCGCATCCAACCAGCCCGACGCCAGTACAAACCGAATACTGGTACACTGCCAGTCCAGCTTCATCCTAACAACAGGCGCTGGATGTGACAATATGCAACCTGCTCAAAAAACACCTTTTTGCGTAATACCCCGTTGTGCACTTTGTGTATAAAGCGGGGGACAGCCGGGACAGGCGTTTTGCCCGCAACCGGCCTTTGGGCACTCAGGCCCCCTTGGCGGCAATGAGTACCTCGCGTTTCCAACGGCGGCACTTCGGTTTTGCGGTAATAGTGCAGTAATTGCCCCGCCCGCCGGCAGAATCACCCCGCCCGCCAGCCCAATCGCCCGGCAGAAAGCCAAATCGTCCCGGCAGCCAGCCAAATCGCCCCGGTGGTCAGCCTTGCCGTTTGTGCATAATGTTGACTTGAAAACCGCATATTGATAGGATGTTTGCAGAAAACGGTTTTTGTGCTTCTTATCGGCTGAGGTGCACTTATGGACATAACTTTGACGATGCTGCTTGACTTGGCGCTCCCCGGCGAAAAAGGCAAAGGGGCGGCGGCGCACGCCGGTGCGGAAAACCCATCCGGGCCGGCCCGGGAAGAACAGGCAGAAGGCCCTGCGCCCTTGCGGCAGGCTTCCGTCCCCGAGCCCTCAAAGCCGATCCGCGGCATCCGCATCTATAGCGGGGCAGCGGCGGCAGGCAAAAGCAGCCGCAACCTCCTCTATCTCAAAAAACAAAAGAACGGCGTGCTCATTTTATTTGACGGCCAAAGCATACCGATTGAAACCCACCTGTCTTTCGCCGAAACCTTCAACAAGCTCGAAGAAGCCTTCAGCACGCTTCGCGACTGGGACATGCTGCTCCATCAGGGGATCATCGAAAACAAGGGGCTCCAGTACATGATCGACGTCAGCGAAGATATATTCCGCCACCCGCTGACCATCACGGACTCCGGCTACAAGCTGATTGCCTACTCGAAACACTGGCTGAACGGCGACGCGGTGTTCAAGAGCGCCGTGAAAAAGGGGTACCTGCCCGCGGACGCGATTGCCCGCCTGGACCAGGAGGGCTTCATATTCGAGAAGAAGGCGATCTTCTTCAGGGAGGCTATCGAAGACATGACATGCCCAATGCTGAACGGCACGATCTATGTTGAGCACGACTACCGCTACATGTTCGCGGTACTCTTCCCGGACAACGACTATACAGAAGGCTATCACGAGCTTTTCGCGTTCCTGCTCGGGCAGCTGACCCTTTATGTCGAAACGAACGGGGATGTGTCACGTATCCGCCATTTTGCGTGGATGTCACTGCTCGCAGACCTGGTGGAAGGCAAATGCAGCCCGGCGGAGCTTGCCGAACGCAACAGGTATTCGGGGCTCCCCACAGGATGCTCCTACAGCCTGATTGCCGTACGCCGAAAAGACGGTACAATGCGCGAGTTCATACAGGAGCGGCTGGACCGTAATTTCCAGGGCCAGATCGTCTTTATCCATGGCGAAAGCGTCTTCGTACTGCTGGCAGACGGCAGCAGCCAGGATGGGCCGGAAATCGACCATGTTGAAAAGGCAGTATATGAAATAGCGAGGATGACGCGCTTTGTGGCGGAAAACCATCTTTATGTCTGCATAAGCGACAGATTCGAGGACTTGTGCGGCCTGCATAACGCATACAACCAGACACAGGCCGCTTTCACCATCGGCCTCCGTATAGCCAGGAACAAGACGCTTGAACGGCTCGGTATCACTAACAAGCTGTATGCCGAAAACATTTTCAGGTATTCCGAATTCTACCCCTATGACCTGATCTCGGGGTCGGCTTCCCTTTTCCCGGCGTTTAAGGCCCTTTTGGCCGAGGACAGGAAGACCGCCTCCGGCAGCCTCCGCCTCCTGTACGCCTACCTGAAAAACGACTGCAGCAAAACGCGTACCGCCGCGGAGCTTTTCATGCACCGCAACAATATCATCTACCGCATCAGCAAGCTCGAAGAAGGCCTCGGCCTGTCCCTGTCGGACGAACAGGTCAAGACGGCCTTCCGCATGTCATTCCTTGCGCTTGAGCTCCTCGACCTCCACGAAGCAGGTTTTACTGCGGCCGCGGCACAGCCTTCATAAAGGCCATCAGGCACTCGGGCTTGCAGTTCATCGGCACCTCGCAGCCGGAGCCGAGCACAAAGCCGCCCTTCATCCCTACGCCTGAAACCAGCTTCTCGCAATACTCGCCCACCTCGTCGGCGGCGCCGAAAGCGAGCATCGTCGCGGGGACGTCGCCGCGCATCGAGTGCCACCCGCCAAGGATTTCCGAAGCCTTTTCCAGGTCGGTCAAGCCGTCGAACTCAAAATGCACGGAGTGCTTCGGCAGGTCCAGGAAGCGGTCGAGCATCGGTATCCAGTTCCCGTCGGCGTGCAGGACGGACCGGTACCCCGCCCTGTTGAACTCAAGGATATTCTGCTTGAGGCACGGGTAGGAGAACTCGTCGAACAGGGCCGGCGAGATGGAATTGGCGTCCGAACGCATGGCGAACATCTGGATCCTTTTCACCTTCGACCTCCCCGCGTTCTTGATCGTGGCCGCGGCGAGCGCAGGCGATTCCTTGTTCAATACGTCATGGACAAGGCCCGGCACATCGTAAAGGTCCATGCAGAACTCCTCAAAGGACCTGATCATCGACATCGCGTCGAAAAGCGGCGACATGGCCGTGCCCGAGATCGGCTCGACGCCAAGCCCGCGCAGGAAATCCGCCACCTTGTTTGCGTTCCCGCCGAGCTTGATATATCTTGAGATAAGGCCAAACCCCGTCTTGATCGGCGGGTTCTGGACCGAGCGGATGAAACGCGAATTCCATTTACCCCACCCCTTCGCCAGTATCTCGCGGTAATCGTCATGGCCCATGCGGCATTTCTCGATGACCTGAAACTGCGCGTCGTCGGGCAGCTCATACCCCGGCCGGCGCGCTTCAAGCCCCTCCGCGAAAATGACGTCCCCAAGGGGCAGCGGCATGCTCAGGTCGGGATAACCGAAGTGGTCGTAAGTTTTCTTCAGCGCCTCCATCCACTTTCCCGGGTCGTCCACCATCTCCTTCTGCGTGATGCCGGCGAACTTGCCGGGGTAGGAAATCAGCATCGGGAATACCGGGATCTCGCTCCTGTCGCTGATAGGCTTACATTCAAAACAGTTTTCCAATCTTTCGGCTGAATTCATTGTGTTCCTCCTTGTGTTAAGTATTCATCTGCCATTGTGAGTGCAGCGAAGCAATCCATTTCATAAAGAACCATGCTTTGGCTGCCCATCCACATCACCGGCCCTTCCCGTAGGCCCGGGCCGTCTCAAACATCGTCTCCAGGTTCTCGCGCCTGATATTTTCCAGCGGGTGGCTCATGCCCAGGATATACCCGCCGCCTGCCGCGCAGCTGTCGACCAGGTATTTCACACGGTCAGCGACCTGCTCCTTCGTCCCGTTCATCAAAAGATGTATCGGCATGCCGCCGTACAGGCAGGCCACATCTTTGAACGTGCGCTTGTACTCAGCAAAATCGCCGTCCTCAAAATAGACTATGCAGCTGCCCGGCGGGAACTCTTCCAGCTGCTCGCGGATAAATTTGTACCTGGTCTTGTACGGCCCCTCGGTGAAGATAAGCGGGGTGACCCCGTTTTCGACCAGGGACCTGAGTATCTTCTGGTATGGCGCCCAGTACAGGTTTTTGTAATCCTCATTACTCATGAATGAGTCCATCCCCTTGTGCATCGGGAAGAAGACGCGCTTCACGGGGAGCGGCGCGTGGTTCATCCAGGAAAGCCCGCCGATCACCATTTTCGCGAATATATCGCATGCGGCCAGGACTTTATCCGGCCGCTCGACCTGGTCCATCAGCGCGCCTGAAGTCCCTCTGAAATAGTCGCTTAGCACATCGAACGGGACCCCGGAGACAGCCGTATAAAACGGCGGGAACCCGAGCTCGCCCAGCCGCCCCAGGAAACCGAAAAACGCCCCATCCGCCTTCTCCTGTTCCTCTCCGTAAGCTATCAGCTTCCTCAGCGCTTCCTGCACCGGCGCCTTGGCAAGCTGGGCAAGGGGCGACGTATAGATTCCGGGCGCTACATTGAACCGGAACCCCTCAAGCCCGGAAAGGCCGCTGTACATCCGCGGCGCCATTTTATTCAGGTAAAAGCCCGTGGGGTCCGCCAGGAACTCGTCGTACTCTTCCGCCTTCATATACTCGATTTCGTGCATCTGGTATATCGACATGTCCGGCAGCGGCGTCCCCGGGCGGCCCGGCCAGTCCATCATCGTCGGCCCAAGGGACTCGCCTGCCTTCCCGGAAAAGAAAAGCACATCAGAACTCACCACATCCGGGCAGAACTCCAGGTGCCATTTGATATGCGCTTCCGCCGCTTTCCCAAAATCGTACATCTCGCTCTTGTGGGAAGCCCCGATTTCGGGGTAGAGCTGGTACGGCATGCCTGCCGCCCACGGCGCCATTGGGACCATGTCAGGCTCACGCAGCGCTATGGCGTCATTGACGCGCTCAAGCCTCTCCGCAAATTTCCGTTGGCTTTCTTCCATGTTCCTTTCCATGTTGTCTTCCATATCCTGTTGGTTGCCCTCCATGTTCTGTCCCTCTGCCGAATATGCCGAATATGAACCGACAAATCACTCCCCGTACCCTTCCGGCTGGTACTTGTACCGATCCATCGGTATCGGGTCGGCGCCGATCTCCATCGCGCCGCCCTCCCCCTTCTGGCAGGTGACCCACCTGAGCATATTCCTGTCGTCGCGTTCAGGGTAGTCCTCG
>Ga0082212_10010652_pt1 | contig 11744 bp, 12 predicted proteins | sample TergutNt197P3_FD_71548 | JGI IMG/M metagenome (GOLD analysis project Ga0082212, IMG submission 71548) | Neocapritermes taracua P3 segment gut microbial communities from Petit-Saut dam, French Guiana - Nt197 P3 | ecosystem: Host-associated > Arthropoda: Insects > Digestive system > Gut ... | reverse complement strand
CACCAGCAAGCCGCTGTAACCTTGCGCAAGAGCATGGATCTTCTCCTCCTGCGTCTCGGAGGAGCTGACATGGAGAATAGGCAGGCCCGTCAACCTGGGATGGGAACGCGTCAGCGCCACAAAATCCGCGCCGGTCATATCCGCCAGTTGGTGATGCACCAGTACGACGTCCGGCATCGCGCTCCGGTCATTCTGTTCCTTGCCGGCCAGAAAACGCGCCGCATAGACGCCGCTGGTCAGCACCCGCACCTGGCCGACGCCGGCTTCGCGCAGGGCACGGCGGTCAATCACGGCAAAATCCTCGCTCTGGGCGAGCAGAAGCGCCGTGGCGGCAACTGAGGACGTGCTGCTCTGGGGCATAAGCGCCGTACCGGGGGCAAGAGGAAAAAAACGCGCCTGGGCATGATCGCGGAACGCAAACGGCACAGCGCGCGCACCGCCAGCTCCCTTACCGGGAATATAGCCGCGCCGCAAGAAGGGCGCAATCCTTTCATTCCACTGCCGCGTTTGCGCGTTGCCCTGCATAATTTCCCTCATGCCCGGAAAAACCTCGCTGCGCGCTGCCCCGCAACAGCTTCAGCATGCTTTTACTGGAAAGCTGAAGGGAATGATTTTCCCCTGACGCGCCAACGGGCCTTTCACGGCCAATGCCGCCTGAGCAGCCGGATCCCGGCTGTGCAGCAAGCCGCAGTACGGGCAACGCCAGACGCTTGTGTGTCTCTCAAGGCGAATGAGCTTTCCGGTGTAGTCGTAACAAGGTTTACAAAAGGGGCCGTGCTTGATGTTGCCTGTTCGCAGCCAGTACTGTCCCCCTTCCGTGCGAAGGTTGTGTGAAAGAAAAAGAATATCTTCAAATTCCTGTACCTGCTTTTTCAGCACGCCGACCTCGTCGTACAGGGCGATGTAGCGCGCTTGAAGTTCCATCAAAATGCGCCGTGCTTCCTCAAAATGTCCTTGATCAAGCAACACATTGATTTTCTTGAATTGCAAATAATCCAACATGCGCACTCGTCCTGTGTATGCAGGACCGCGTCTATCGCGGCAGCCCATCACAAACGTCTATCGGCCGCGCACAGGGAAACTTTAGAGGAAATAGCGGGGGAAGAATGCGAAATACGAAATAAATTTTAATAATTTAGTATACTTATATTATTCTAGAAAAATTTTTGTTTTTCTTGAGAATCTACATCTTCCGCTTTGACTCCGGCTCCAGGGAACGCAGCAGTTCCGAAAAGCGATCCTGCTCCACGCTCTGCCCGGCGCTTGCTTTGGCACCCTCGTCAGCGTGCAGTTTCACAACCAGCTTTTGAATAGGCACATGTGTGGATGCGCCGGGTTCCGCCCCTGAGCGCTGCAAAGCGGCCGCCTGCCGCAAGAGCGTTTTACTGGCGCGTATGGGCACATGGGCCCGCAAGGCCAAGGCCACGGCATCCGAAGGCCGGCAGTCGAGCCTGTGCGTTTCACCGTTCTCCCGCCGCAGCACAAGATCGGCATAATAGGTGCCTTCGCGCACATCAACCAGCTCCACGCCGCTCAAGCGCGCTTGCAGGCTGTGCAGCACGTTGATGCATAAATCATGCGTCAAGGGCCGCTCCATTGGCGCGCTGCCCAAAACCACGGAAATGGCCATGGCCTCCAAAGGCCCGATCCAGATGGGCAAAAGCTCCTGTCCCGCTTCCTCCTGCAAAAGCAAGATGGGGGCGTGGCTTGTCTCATCCAGAGTCAGGCCTAAAACCCTCATGGTCAGCACGGTTTGCCTCCTGTAGGGGCAGGATGAAGCCTTGCCTTGCTGGGAGTAAAAAGTTTTTACCTTTTTGCTCCATCATCGCTACGCCGAAAAACGCGGTTTGCGGCTTGTTCCGCCGCCTGTGGCTTTGCATCGGACGCGAGTACGCCGTTACCGAGATCATAGGGCATTGTGCCGCCGGTAATATCCGGGGACGGCGGAACGTCGGCATGGGCGAGATTGCGGTTCCAGGCGCGTATGGCCGCGCCCTGCGAAACAGACCATTGCAGGGATGTTTGCCCGCAGGTGCCGCAGACAACGCGCCAGACATCCCTTTTCCGTCCTTCCAGACGCATGGGTTCCAGCGTCGCGCTCTTTTGGCCGCACGCGAGGCAGGGCTGGATTAAGGCAGGGTCAAGCTCATGCATAGCGAAAAAATACCAGAAAGCCGGCCAGACCACAACAAGAACGCCTGGCAGACCAAGGGTCAGCGTGTTTGCGATTTTGCGGTCTTTATGGACGCACTCTTCTTCGTCGTTTTCTTCGTCGCCTGTTCTCGTTTCCCGGCGCTTTTGCCGTCGGCGGCCTTGCCGCCGCCCGGATTGTCCAAAAGCGCCAGCGTTGCTCGCGCGTCCTTATCCCCCCCATCAGCGGCCCGTCGGTACCAACGCCGCGCTTCTTCCATATTCCGCGCCAAGCCAAGACCCTCCTCGTACAATACGCCCAGGTTGTACTGCGCCGGAGCATAGCCCTGATTAGCGGCCTGCCGGTAAAACTCCGCAGCTTTGGCGTAATCTTGCGGCACGGCAATCCCTTGGGAATACAGGCTGCCCAGTTCGTTTTGAGCTCTGGCGTCGCCCTGCCCGGCCGCCTGCTGGAACCAGTGCAGAGCCTTGGTTTCACTGCGCCGGGTTCCCTGGCCGTGCAAATGCATCCAGCCCAAAACATACTGGGAAGGGGCATAACCCTGATTAGCGGCCCGTTGCTGCCATGTGAACGCTTCCTGCGGACTTTTCGCCACGCCGCGGCCTTCGGCATACAGTAGGGCCAGATTATATTCCGCAGCCGGCAGTCCTTGATCCGCAGCCTTACGGAACCACCGCGCCGCCTCAGAGGGATTTTGCCCCACGCCGTGGTCCTGCAGCAAAAACGTGGCCAGGCTGTTCTGCGCGCTGGGATCACCCTGAGCAGCCGCCTTGCGGAACAAGGCCGCCGCCTTGGATACGTCCTTCTGGCAACCCTGTCCCGCAGCATACAGGCGGCCCAGCACATACTGGGCCTCGGCGTTGCCGCTCTCGGCCAGAGGCGCGAGCACAGCATGCGCCGCAGCGTACTCTTTGCGCTCAATGGCCTCGGCCGCCTCGCTCAATCCCACGGACGCCTGCGCCATCACCGGAACAGCAAGAAAACACAGACACAGAAGTAACGCGTGCATACCCCAACCCTGTTTTACAACGTTCGTAAGACGCGCATCCATAGCGCGTTGAAGCCGTCGCCCGTACTCAGCGCAAAATGTTCACACCAGCGCAGCCTGACAGTCTGCACCTGATCCGAATGCCACCATGCGCGCGCGTCCGACCATATCCGCTCCACGGCGACCGCCGCTTCCTCAGGCGCAGGATGCCATATGCCCGCTCCGTGCAGCAGCGCCAGCAGGGCTTCGCCCTCCGGACACAATTCCCAAGCGCGCGCATCCCAATAGAGCACAAGAGGCGTATTCGCCGCAAAAGCCAAGTTCAACGTGGTGCCATGGTGATCAAGCACCATCAGACGACAGGCAAGCATGGCCGCGTCCAGTGAGCCCGCGCAGCGCTCCAGCATGGGAAAACGCTCCTGTACCCAAGGCCAGTCGCTCAGGGCGGCAGGCACGTCAAAATACGGGCGATAAGCGGAACGCGCAAGGATGCCTGGTGACAAGCCCGACAAAAAACGGGCTTTCATGCGCCGGTATTCCAAAAACTGCGCGGGCGTCGGCCTGGAGTCCAGCCGGTGAGGAAAAAGCTCCATGCCGTTGCCCACAAAGAGCAGCTTTTCATCCGCCTCGCGATGCGCGCTAAACAACGCTGACGTCTGGGCGTGCGGCAACGGAACAAAATTGCCCCGCAAGGGCGTCTGTCGCTTCCAGCCCCAGGTGATAAATGCGTGCTGACTGTATTCCTCCAGCGGCGTGGTGGCCGCGCAGCGCAACATCCCGTAATTGCCGCCGTGCTGGATATAGACCAATTTATGCCCGGCCGCACGCCACGCGGCAAGCCGCAGACGGTACTCCGTGTCCTGGATGGCGGCCACGCTGGCCACGCGCACCCGTTTACGAAAAGCGGCCTTAATATGCCGCGGCAGCGCGGCGCGCAGGATGCAGCGCGGAATCGCCGCCAAAAATATCGGCCAGGGATCCAGAGGAAGCCGGAGCCCGGCGATGGAGGGCGCCGCGTATTGGCGCGCCAGTTCCGGCAGAGAGACGGAGCGGTCGGCTTGCTCCCTGTTCCCGAGCAAAGCCCAAGAAAATGCCAACGCCTGGAGCGGGCTGAAGCCTTTGATATGCGGAAAAGGAGGCGCATAGGCGATTGCGCGCGCCCATGCGCGCAGGCGGTCGCGCAGACCCGGCGCGGGCTGGACGGCATGTTCCCTCACGGGCGGCAGCATCTCCGCTTCCCAGGCGGGTGGCCGACACGCTTCCAAAAAGCGCGAAAAAAGCCAGTGGTTATACGCATAGCCCTGAAAGCCCTGCTTGATCAGCTCGTAGTCGCTCTCAAAGCTGAATTCGCATTTCTCGGGCAAAAGCGGCGCCCGTAGCAGCAGCTTGCCCCAATGCGCCACCATTGCCTGTATGCGCAGCCAGCGCTCCACCAGCATCTGGCTGACGGCGAGCATGGACGGCATGAGCGCCGTTTCCCAGAACGCGGCGGGCAGGTCCACGCCGCGCTCACGGTTGAGATGCGCGCCCATGAGCGGCAGATAATGCGCCACCAGCGCCCAGGCGTGCTGCTTTGCACGCTCCCGGGCTGAGTGGTCGCCCAAAGGCTCCGGCGCGAAAGCAAAGCGCTCCTCCCAGTCGGGAAAGAGAGCCTCCCCCCCGGCAAAGCACCAAGGACCGGCCGCCAGATGCGTGTCCGGCGTCGCGCCTGCCGGCATGCGCGTAAAAACAAGAATTTTTACTCCAGATCTTTCCATTGCAGTACCGCGTCTTCTTCCAAATCCACGCGCGCAACCATGCCGAGAACGACATCTATGAAGCGGGGGCTGATGCCGTGCGCCGGGCGCTTCCAGGTCAGATCGTCGTGGATGACGCGCGCTCCGGCCCGCACAGGACGCGCCGTGACCAGGGAACGGCGTGCGTTGCGCCGGGCCGGCTCTTCCGAGGCAAAGGCGCTGATCTTCAAGGGACCGACAATGGCAAGCGTGCGCTCCAGACTCGCCCAAAAGCGCTTGAGATCTTCCTTGTCCATGGCGTGGTAATGGTCGTTGCCGGACAGGCTTTTGTCGTGCGTGAAGTGTTTTTCAAGAATGCGCGCGCCGAGCAGGACAGCGATTTCCAAAACCTTCATGTCTCCGGGCAGCGTATGATCAGAATACCCGATGCAGTGCCTCGGAAAATGGCGGCAAAGTTCTGGAATCATGCCCAGGCCCGCGTTCCGATCCTCGGTGGGATAGTTCAATACGCAGTGAAGCAGCGCGAGCGGGTTGCCCTTGGCCTCGATCCATTCCACAGCCTCGGCGATTTCATGCAAGCTCGAAGCGCCTGTGGAAAGGATAAGGGGCTTGCCGAAGTCACAGAGGAATTCGATGAAGGGCTTGTTGGTGATGTCGGAGGATGAAATTTTGTACACGTCCATCAACTCGTTCAGAAAGACGGCGGACTCCAGATCAAAGGGCGTGGAAAGAAAGGCGATGCCCGCGCTGTCGCAATGGCGCTTCAAGGCTTCGAATTCGCCCTTCCAAAAGGCGTCGTGCTTTCGGAAAAGCTCGTACTGGCTCCGGGTGGGTTCCTTGCTGGTGTCCCAATAGGCCGGAGAATCCCTGGAGGCCAGCGTGGCGGCCTTGTACGTCTGGAACTTGACGGCCTGCGCGCCGGCTTCGGCGGCCTCGTCGATCAGGCGACGGGCTGTATCCATGCTGCCTTCGTGGTTGACCCCGGCTTCGGCTATGACATAGGGCTTGGGAATATATCCGCCGGACGAGGGAGAGGCGATGAGTTCCGTCAGTTGCATGATCTTTTTCCTTACTGGCGTGAAAGGGCACACTAAGGCAATAGCGTGTCCGCGCAAGAAAGAAAAGAGGCGCATTGACCTGACGCGGGGAGACGGATAGCCTGAGCGCGGAGGTAGGGATATGATACGTTTGTTGCTGCTGCTCCTGGTTATAAGCGTCGTGATATGGCTGGGGCTGCACCAGTGCACGAATGTCTCCCAGAAAACCCTGGTCATCAATCCTTCCGCATCGTTTCCCAAGGAAAAAAACGCGCTGCTGGGGCAAAGCGTGGCGCGCATCCTGCCGCTCTGCCCGGGTTTCCAGAAATTGGGCGCAGTGCTTGAGTTCACGGATCTTACGGAAGGCGAAGACACCGTAACGCTGCACTTTGCAGCGCCAGACAGCCCAAGCATCCCGGCAGAATGGGGCGCCAAGGGGCAACAGTGTGCTGTGCGCCTGGAAAAGCATGCTCTCAGCCTGGGCCCCAAGGCCGCCTGCCAGGCGCTGTGCCTGGGGGAGCCGGGCATTGAGGGTAGGGATGTACGCAAGGAACTGGGCAAGCAAGACAAGTAGGCGGAAGCCATCCCACAATGTTTGAGCGGCTTCCGCCGCCGCCCGTAAAGACGGCGCAGACGCCGTGCGCGAGCGCAAACCGCGTATTGCGCGAAACGAGCTTCTCATCACGAACCAGCAGAGGTGCGTTACAAGGCGTCTTGCAGGACACACGGAGGTATAGATGGCCGCCTGCCCCAGTCTTCTTGAACTGGCCCATGCCAGTGTGCAACGGGCGGTGACGCCGGGCAGCCTGGCCGTGGATGCGACGGCGGGCAACGGCAATGACACGCTTTTTCTGGCAGGGCTGGTAGGGCCGGCTGGCCTTGTGCTGGCGTTTGACATCCAGCCGGAGGCTCTGGAAAAAACCCGCGCGGCGCTGGAAAAGGCTGATCTGACCGCGCGGGTGCGGCTTTTTCTGACAGGACACGAAAATATCGCCGCCTGCCTACAGGGCAACAGCGTGCCACCCCCGACGGAGCGGCTTGCGGCAAGCCTGACTGCCAGCGCTCCTCCCGATCCGGCCCTGTACCTCTCCGCCAGACCCCGGGTAAGCGCCGCCATGTTCAATCTAGGCTTCCTGCCAGGCAGTGAAAAGGAAATCGCCACGCGCCCGAACACCACCCTTGCGGCGTTGATCGGGCTGCTGCCCGCCATGCAGCCGGGATCGGCGCTGTCCATTCACTGCTACAGCGGCCACGACGGGGGCAGGGAGGAGAGCATGGCGGTGCTGGACTGGGCGGCACGCCAGTCCGAAAAACTCTGGCGCGTCTATCGCTACGAAACATTGAATAAAAAACGCGGGGTTGAAAATCTGATCCTGATGGAGCGCCGGACGGCAATGGAGAGCGGGGCGTCTTACAGGTAAATTGCACCTTGGGCTCCAATACGCCGCTCCGGAACCGGTAAAGAACTTGAACCTGAAACGGCGCAATTACCGGCAAAAGACAGTTCCCCGACAAAAAACTTGAACGGAGAAAAAGGGTGGGCCGCCCGCAAGGCCGCCATAACACTGCTGCATCACTATACTTCTCCGGAAGGCATCTCGCCAGGGCAACATGGCATGTTTCTTGCTGCTTTGTAGAGTACCTTCCTTCTTTTTTTGCACCCAGCTTTCCTTCAGAAACGGCCTGCCATCCCGGCAGGCCGTTTGCTGTTGGCAAAAAGGCTCACCCTTCCGCTACATATTCCGCAGCGAGTCTGCCCCGCCGCGCTGCTTCCTGTTTGCGTTCGCGGGTTCCTGAGGGTCTGAGAGATTCGAACTCCACGGAGCGTTCCTGTAAGCGGCAGAAAATAAGAAAGCCCGTATGAGCGATCATACGGTCGTCCGGACGCAGGCGATCCGCCAAGGGCTTCCAGCGCCGCACAAGCAGTTCGCATACCTCGACATCATCGTAGGGGCCTTGCTCAAGCCCGCGCAGCAGCGCGCTCACCTGCTCGACGGTGGGCAACAGAAAACCGATCTGCGCGCCGGACTTCAGCGCCTGCGGCACATGGCGCAGATATTCCCAAGGCGTGCGCACGTCCAGGAACAGCGCGTCCACGCCCTGAACGGGAAAGCCCTCGGCAATGTCGCGGCGGTACAGCGTCACGTTGGCGCCAAGGCCAGCCCAGTTGAGGTTGCGTCGCGCCAGCGCATAAAATTCCTCCCGCGCCTCGCAACTGTGCACTTCGCCGCTGGGGCCGCAAAACCAGGAAAACGCAAGTGTCAGCGCGCCAGAACCGGAGCCCGCCTCTAGGATGCGACGGCCCGGACCCGCGCCAAGCCGCAGGCAAATGTAAGCAAGATCTTTGGGATAGATAATCTGCGTCTGGCGTTTGACGCCTTTGACGAGATCGTGCAGGCCGGGTTCATACAACCGCAAGGGCAGGCCCAGACTGGTCCGGACTTCTTCGCCGTAACCGGCGGCAGCCACGTCTTTCATGTGCAGCACGCCGTCGGTACTGTGCCAGTCCCGGCCTTCCTCCACGCGCACCAAGCGGCGCCTGCCCTGGGGCGTAACCACAATCACCAGCGAGCCAAAAGGAGGCATGCATACTCCATCAAGCAAACACTGTCTTAGCGCAAACGCACATCCAGCCCCTGCGGCGAGGTTTTCACCAGCCGATGGGATGCGGGCGTCCGGTGGAGGTCGATCACCATGCGCGTGGAATCCGCTTGCCTCCCCACCCGGATGGCCTTGATGAGCCTGTTCTGCGGCACGCCAGGAACATTCACGTTCCAATGCCCTTCAAAATCGAGCACCAGTCTGTCAGGGGCGCGCAGCAGCATGGATGTGTACTCAAGCGGCTTGTCTCCGGCAAGGCGCAGAGTAGCGCCTTCTTGGGTGGCATAGACAACGATGTGCGTAATGTTGTTGGTCCCCCCGCTCGTTTGCTTGGCGCTCGGCTCCTGCATGACCGGGATTTTGGGCGGCAGGGGAAGGGAAGGCGTGGCCGTCTGCGACGGAACGGCCGCAGGGGCTGTCTGGCCGGCGTCAATCTGCGCGGGCACGGTTTTTACCGTAACGCCCTCGGCGGAGGAAGGCCGGGCGGCGCTCTCCGCCGGCTGAGGCGCGGCTTTCGGGGGAGACGGCAGCACGGCGGCGCTGCTCTGGGCTTCCGGGGCGACCGGCGCAAGCGCGGGAGCAGGCGCGGGCCGGTCCGCAGGAAGACGCGCAGGCGGGGCGTCCTCCTGTGGACGCGCTTTTTCCGTCACGGGCGCAGGCAGAGCATGCCTTTCTTCCGTCTTGAAGGAATTGAGCACCATAAGAAGCAGGGCCAAAAAAATGACCCCAATAAGAAGCAGGGTAATAGTTTTATTCATCGCCAGCCACACAAGATATACGGCAACCGCCTATAAGGCAAATAAAAACCCGGCGCGGCGCAACGCATCACCAGCGCTGCCCCCCGCTGCGGGCAGCCAATTTCATCCGATGGCGCTCCTTGCCGATATACGCAAGAAAATCCCTCGCGAACTCAAGATCCGGCGAAAATTCCAACGCCGCCAGCAAATGCTGCTCCGCTTCGCCCAGCATGCCAAGCGTGTAATAAATGCGGGCAATGTTAAAATGCGCGTTCCCGTCGCCCGGGGCCAGCGCCAACACGCGTCTGGCATGCGCCAGCGCTATTTCCGGCATGCGCCCCTTGCGCAGGTTGATGCCGAATTCCGCAAACATAAACTTGTGCTCCGGCACAATGCCTTCCTCCACCTCCGCGAGATCCTGCAGGGCTTTGCGCGTGGCCGGCAAATCGTCGCCACGCCGAATCTTCAACACCAGTGCGCCGAAATGCGCCCGCAGGAAGCTTTCCACCTCCGCCTGCCCGGCTGCCTGCTGTTCCGGTTGCGGCCCGGACGGAGAGGCGGGAGCAGAACTCCGGCGCACGGGCGTAGTGAGAATGGTGGGTTCCGGGGAAAAGCTCGCGCGAAATGTCGAGGACTCAATGGCCAAGACCTCGCCGTGAGGCGTAAAGGCGCCGTCAAGCGCCTGCACGCTATAGCCCGCATCCCCGTTATCCCAGACAAACCAATACTGTTTGCGCTTGGCTGACGCGCGCTTGTCTTTCTGTCCCGTGGTCAGGGAGGAATACACTCCGATAAAGGCGGCAGTGCTCACGGCTTGCCTCCTCTGCTGGCTTGCGGGTAACGGTAGCGTAGCGCCTGCAAAAATGCAATGCGCCGCTCCGCCTTGCCCGCATTGCGCCATGACGCGCCCGTGCTGGACGCAAGGCCGTTTTTGGGCTATTTTCGCGTGATGCACGAAATGTCCATCGTTACTAGCCTGCTGTCCCTCGTTGAGGAAGAACTCACGAAACGCCGGCTGGCAAAACTCCTCGTGGTGCGCATTCGGCACGGCGCGCTCGCGAACGTCATACCGGAAGCCCTGTCCTTTGCCTTCGAGGCCCTCACCCAAGGGGGACCCTTCGAAGGCGCGCGCCTGGAGCTGGAAGAAGAGCCGGTCATCCTGCGCTGCTCTTGCGGCGCAAATTTCAGCCCGGAGCAAAGGCGCGAGCTGCTCTTTGCCCCCTGCCCCGCCTGCGGGGAAAGACTGGGGCATGCGGTGGAAAAAGGACGCGAACTGTACCTACAGGACATTGAGGCCGAATAAGCCGGGAAACACCCATGGAAATACCAGTCATCCGCAACATCCTTGAAGCAAACAACAACCTTGCCGAAGAATTGCGCGCGCTTTTCACCCGTCACGGCATTCTTGCGCTGAATCTCATCAGTTCTCCGGGGGCGGGGAAAACCTCGCTGTTGGAACGCACCCTGCGTGATCTGCAAGGCACATTCCGCATGGCCGTCATCGAGGGGGATCTGCAGACGGATAACGACGCCCGCCGCGTGGCGGCCACCGGCGCGAAAGCAGTGCAGATCAACACCGAGGGAGGTTGTCACCTTGATGCCGCCATGATCCGGGCCGCGCTGACGCACCTGGATCTGGCCGAACTGGACATCCTCTTCATCGAAAACGTGGGCAACCTGGTCTGTCCCGTGGAATTCGACTGCGGTGAGGACGACAAGATCGCCCTGCTCAGCGTGGCCGAAGGTGACGATAAGGCGGAAAAATACCCCCTGCTCTTTCACCTCGCCTCCGTTCTCGTGCTCAACAAGCTCGACCTCCTGCCCTATGTGGACTTCGGCCTCGCCCGGGCTGCGCATTTCGCTACCCGGCTCAACAGCGGCCTCGCCGTGTTTGAAGTCTCCTGCCGCACCGGGCAGGGTTTGCCCGCCTGGTACGACTGGCTGCGCGCGCGGCGTGCTGCGAAAAAGGCCGGGCAGGAAACGCCGTGACGCGCTTTCTTGCCTCCGAATACGCGCCCGCCGCGCCGGAAAACGCCTTGTTCCACATCATCCCCGCGCCGCTGGAGCATACGGTTTCCTATGGCAGGGGGGCCGCGCGCGGCCCGGAGGCAATTTTGGCGGCTTCACAGCAGCTTGAGGCGTGGGACGGCTATTCCTGTCCCGGCGCTCTCGGCATCCACACGGCCAAGACCGTGGACTGCAACGGAGGCGTCGAAGCGGCATTGAACCGTATCGAGCAAAGCGCGCGCGAGGCGCTGAGCTGCAACGCCCTGCCGGTGCTCCTGGGCGGAGAACACAGCGTCACCCTGGGCGCGCTGCGGGCGCTCAAGGATCAATACGGGCATTTCGGCATCGTGCATATAGACGCCCATGCGGACCTGCGTTCGCGCTACCAGGGCTCAATATATTCCCATGCTTCGGTTATGCGCCGCGCGACTGAGGATCTGAACCTGCGCCTCGCGCAGTTCGGCGTGCGGGAACTCTGTCTGGAAG
>Ga0082212_10010651_pt1 | contig 11744 bp, 12 predicted proteins | sample TergutNt197P3_FD_71548 | JGI IMG/M metagenome (GOLD analysis project Ga0082212, IMG submission 71548) | Neocapritermes taracua P3 segment gut microbial communities from Petit-Saut dam, French Guiana - Nt197 P3 | ecosystem: Host-associated > Arthropoda: Insects > Digestive system > Gut ... | reverse complement strand
CCGCTTCCAAAGGGGCGGTAGTTTCATTCGGCATATCACTTGCAAAAGAGGTAGCTAAATATAATATTTTTGTAAACACAGTTTGTCCTGGCATGCTGCTTACCGAGCTTACTTCGATTACCTTAACCGATGAAGAAGCGGTAAAAAAATACACCCAGAATCTGCCGCTGGGAAGACTGGAAAATGTGAGCGAAGTAGGCGAAATGGTTGCGTACCTGGCCAGTGATGTGTCGTCCTATTCAACGGGGGCGGTCTATGATATTACCGGCGGTATGATGTCACGGTGAGGTTTTTTACAACATATTTTTACTACATGATTGAGGGGCTGTATACATGAAGAGAATTGTTTGGCATGGCATTAAAGATGTACGACTGGAAACCGGTGCGGAGATTCCCAAATGCGAAGAAGGGGGAGTCCTTATTAAAACAGAGGCGTTTTCCATTTGCGGTACCGATATAAAAGCATACAATGCCGGCAATACCCGCCTTACTCAGCCTCAAACCGTGGGGCATGAATTTGTAGGTCATATCGAAGAAAGTAAAACACCGGCTTTTTCCAAAGGGGATCGTGTGGTAATGGCCTCCACAATCGGCTGTGGTGAATGTCATTACTGCAAGATCGGGAAGCGCAATCTTTGTGCTACATCGCGATCCATCGGATTTCAGATTCCCGGTGCCATGGCAGATTATTTAAGTATTCCTTCCGATGCGGTAACAGGCGGCCACCTTATCAAATGCCCGGAAGATATTCCCGCACCGGTTGCGGCAATTGCAGAGCCGTTAAGCTGTGTTATTAACGGCCTTTCGCGAGCGCCGGTAAACACAATGCAGGACGTTCTGGTAATCGGCCTGGGGGCAATTGGTCTGCTCCATGCCATCGCGATCAGAAATGCGGGGGTAAAAAACATTATCACCAGCGACTTCCCCGGCCATAAAGTTGATATCGCTAAAAGCCTCGGCTTTACCGTGGTAAGCCCGGATGAACTTACCGAAAAATGGAAAGAGCTATCCGGCGGCCTGGGTTTTGAACTGGTAGTTATTGCGGCGCCGGTTCAACGGGTTCAGGAAACCGCGCCGATGTATGCCAGAAAAGGCGGTCATGTCTCATACTTTGCGAGCCTTACCCCCGACAACGAAAAAATTAATCTTTCCAGCCGCATGATTCACTACAACGAATTGGTTCTTTACGGGACTTCCGATTCAACACCCAGGCATGTGGAAGAGGCGGTTAAACTTATGTCCGAAAGCAAAGATGATTTTGCCAAAATGATCACCGTTCTGCCCATGGAACAGTGGCTGGAAGGGTATCAGGGTGTAATGGAAATGCGTTATGCCAAAGTTGTATTAATGCCGTGAAAGGAAAAAGTACAGATAGATCGATGAAACTCACCATTGCCGCCGGCATTGCCATTGTTGCGGCAGCAGTACTCGTTGTCTGCCTGTATCGTTTTACCGGGGTTTTTACTCCCAAAATTACCGAAAAAGCCATTGCAAATAATCTGGATTTTAACAATTCCAGGTGGGTCGAAGACCTTATCGAAATTTCACTGCCGCCGTATAAAAAGGATTTTTCCATTTACAGCGCTTTTTCCGCTTCAAACGGAAAATATTATATTACCCATGTTTATGCTACAAGGGCAAAGCTTGATGAAGTAAGGAGTCATTACAGCGATCAACTGGAAAATCCCCGGTTGCCTCTAAATAATGATGTTGCCATTCTGGAATTAAACGGAACAATTAACGGCAGAAACGTTTCGGTAGTAAATTATTTCAGCGAGGTAAGTAACCTTATTCAGGTAGAAATGGAAATGTCCGGTGAAAACGCCCAATTAATATGGCGAAAAATAACAGACGCGTTTCCGGCACAGGCTTTATCGGAAGCGCCCGAAATTGCCGCGTTTGCAAGCGGAGAGAGCTCGGAAGGCTATGTGATGTATAACAACGATGAATTTGCATCGGATGTCTATGCCAATGTACCGCTTTTTTCCCGCGCGTATTCATTTAACGGAACCATGGAGGAACTGGAAAACAAGATCAATTCCCTGCGGGAATGTTTTAAGGATAATGCGGTAATAGAAGAAGGCGCCGCGGCAATACAGCATAATGCGTGGCTTTATCAGATAAAGGCGCTGGAAAGTTTTTCCGGTGCCAAGGTGGCTCTGGTTATTCAGAAAATACCGAAAAGCTGAGCCATTTTCGAAACTAACAGAGTTTTGAAAAAGCCTTAAATAATAGATATATCATTTTGGAGGATTTTATGCGTGAAGACAGATTTACCGGAAAAGTTGCGGTTATTACCGGTTCAGCCCAGGGCATAGGTTTTCAGCTTGCCCAGGATATGGCAAAAGAAGGGGCTAAGGTAATTATTTCCGATGTGGTTGAAGAAACCTTAAAAGAAGCGTCAAAAACACTAAAAGAAAAGGGCGTTATTCACCTGGCAGTAAAATGTGATGTTCGGGATCGCAAGCAGGTAGACGATATGGTAGACAAAGCCTTTAAAGAATTCGGCCGTGTTGATATTTTGGTAAATAACGCGGGAATACTTAAGAATTTTCCCATTGAAGAAACCACAGATGAACTTCTTGACGCTACCATCGGCATCAATGTCATGGGCGCCCTGTATGCGATCCGCGCGGTTACCCCGATCATGAAAAAGCAGCACTATGGCCGGATCATCAATATATCTTCGATATGCGGCAAGATGGGGGACCATTCCACCACATATGTATACGGCACTTCCAAAGGCGCCCTGCTCAGTACCACACGCTCGGTGGCATATCAGCTCGGCCCCTTCGGTATTACCTGTAACAGCATTGCCCCCCATGCGGTTATGACACAACTTATGGCTTATTGGGATGAGGGCAGAAAAAAAGACGCCGCTGAAAAAATTCCCGTCCGCCGCCTTGGAACCGTAGAGGATATGTCATATTTAATGATGTTCCTGGCTTCCGATGAAGCGGGCTTTATTAACGGCGAAAACGTTAATATCAACGGCGGCTATTACATGGATTAATCGTCCTGTATATTTTTCGTAAACAAAGGGAGAAAAAATGAATTTAAGCCCGATTTATACCAGAGAAGATACGATTTTGGATAAAGCGATTTTTCCGTTTTTTAAAAATGGCATAACCCAGCTCGCATGGGTGGTGGAAGATATCGACAAAACCATAGAAAATTTTCATCACTTTACCAATATCAGCTCCTGGCATTTTTATGCATACGGACCCGAGATATTAAGCTTAATGCGGCGACACGGGAAAGATACGGAATTTGGGTGGATTTGCGCTGTTGCCAATTCCGGTCCGTTACGGCTTGAGGTAATACAGCCGAAATACGGCGATACGGTTTATCAGGATTTTGTTGATAAATACGGCTACGGGGGAATTCAGCATATTGGAATTGCTGTTGAAAACATGGAAGAGTCACTGGAAATTGTCAGGAAGGCCGGAATAAACATAGTAATGGAAGGTGCTGGATACGGGCTTGACGGTGACGGGTATTTTGCCTATCTGGAAACTGAACCTGTTTTTGGAATAATGCTGGAATTAATGTGCCGTCCCAAAAGAAGACGGGAACCGCTTAAGGTTCTTTTTCCGGAATAAACAAAGAGGAGGATATCAATGTTAGCGTTTGTATATGACATCGGAGGAAATCTTGCGCTGAAAGATGTGCCTGAACCAAAGGCAAAACCCAACAGCGGAATAGTAAAAATTGAAGCGACATCAATATGCGGAACAGATATACGTTTGTTCAATTTTGGTTCGTCAAAAATAAAGAACCCTCCCAAAATAATCGGCCATGAAGGCGCCGGAACCTTTGTTGAAGTCGGCAGTGAAATAAAGAATTTCAGGGAAGGAGACAGGGTCCAGATTGCTCCTGCATTGGGCTGCGGAATCTGCGGCTTTTGCAAAAAAGGTCACACAAACCTGTGTGATAAACTTAAAACCATAGGCTGGGAATTTGACGGTACCTTTGCTGAATATATGGAAGTGCCCGCAGAAGCTTTTGCCCTGAATCATGTAAATAAAATACCGGACAATTTAAGCTTTTTGGAAGCAACGCTGGCTGAACCCATTGCCTGCATTATAAATGCCCAGTCGTACCTCAATATCGGCAAGGGAGATACCGTAGCGGTATTTGGTTCCGGTTTTATCGGGAGCATGCATGCCGCCCTGGCTTATGAGAAAGGGGCCGGAAAGGTATTTATGATCGATGTTGTCGAAGAACGTTTAAAGATGGCCCGGCAATTCCTTCCCTCCCTTATTGTCATTAATTCCGCAAAAGAATCATTAAGGGATATAATTTTCCAGAAAACAGATAATCTGGGTGTTGATGTGGCTATAACTGCATGCTCCGTCGGTTCTGCGCAGGTTGATGCTATGAATATTATTGCAAAACTGGGCCGCGTAAGCCTTTTCGGCGGCATTCCCACTGAATCAACAGGTTTTATCGACAGCAACATTATTCATTACAAGGAAGCATCTGTATATGGAGCCAGCGCCTCTGCAGCTGTCCACAACCGTGAAGCGCTGGAAATGTTATCCGCCGGCAAACTGACGGTAAAGGAATTTGTCAATAATCCCTTCCCGCTAAAAGATATTAATAAAGCCTTCGATGCGCTCAAGAAGGAAGAGGTAATCAAGGCAATTTTGCAACCTGGTATTCTGTAATATCTTGGATGTTACATGGATTAGCGGCTTACACAAAGTCAGGCAGCGATAATCAGCTTGATTCCTGCGTTCCTTATGCACTCTTCGTATTCGGGAGGAATTCCTGAATCGGTAATAATCGTATGGAATTCCGTTATGTCCGCCAGATGCGCGGAGCAAACTTTGGCGAATTTGGAAGAATCAAGCAGCAGTATGCTTTCCATGCTGTACTTAATGGCCGACCTTTTTGTTTCAACTTCGTAATGATACGGGCAGGTAATGCCAAGATTTGAGTGCAGCCCCCTTGCGGAAATAAAGGCTTTGGAAGCGCGGGAATTTTTTATGATATCCATTCCCTGGTTGTTTTCGAACATCTGTGTTTCGGAATGGTACACACCGCCCTGAATTAAAATATTGTTCTGAGGCTTTCGGATCAATTCTTCAATAATATTCAGCGACCAGGCAATGATCGTTAAATTCTGATTTTCCGGAAGAATTTGCGACAGATAAAAATTCGTTGAACCTGTATCAAGCATAATGGTTTCCTGGGGAAGGATGAGTTCTGCGGCCTTTGCGGCAATGGCCATTTTTTCCTCCTTGTGAACCATGGTTTGCTGTTGAAGGTAATAATCGTTTGGATTCGCCGCTTTTTCCAGAAAATGGGGATTGTAAATTGCCCCGCCATGGTAAATTTGGACAAGGTTTTCCTCTGCAAGAAACTCAAGATCCCTTCTGATTGTCATAGTGGAAACCTGTAGCATTTCGGAAAGGGCCTTTATGCTGAGCATTGAGGTGGATTTTAAAAACGACACAATCTTTTCTCTTCGACTATCTAATTTATCCATAATCATTCCCATTGATGTTAAGATATTATCATTATTTCAAAAAATATCACATAATGTCAAGAAAAAATGCAAAAATTTAACAAAATTTTAAAAAAAACGCTTGACAATGGTTGTTTTTTCACATAATATATTGAAATATGGCAGCAACAGAAAAAGAATTAATCGAAGAAATCACCAAAAAAGTGCTGGAGCAGATCGCTAAAAACCCTTTGGGGGCTGAAACAATGTGTGCAGTGGGCGCAGCTTCCGGCTCGTTGGGCATTATGGATTTACCCAAATACATTGATCACACACAGCTTAAAGCCGATGCAAAGCGGGCGGATATAGAAAAACTCTGCGGCGAGGCAAAGCAGTATGGCTTTTTTTCGGTTTGTGTAAACGGCACGTATGTTCGTCAATGCGCAAAGCTTCTGGAAGGCAGCGGCGTTAAGGTTTGTTGTACTGTGGGCTTCCCTTTGGGTGCAATGGTTACAAAAGCAAAAGCTTTTGAGGCAGGCGCTGCCATAGAAGACGGCGCCAGGGAAATCGACATGGTGATGAATATAAGCGCCATGAAGGATGGCAACCTTAAACTTGTGGAAGAAGATATGGCAGCAATCCGAAAAGTATGCGGCAGCACTGTGCTTCTTAAGGTGATCATAGAAACCTGCCTTCTTACAACAGAAGAAATTATTAAATCCTGCGAAATTGCAAAAAGCTGCGGTCTTGATTTTGTTAAGACATCAACCGGCTTTTCAACGGCGGGTGCAACACCTGAACATGTTGCGTTGATGAGGAAAACAGTGGGCTCAACAATGGGCGTAAAGGCTGCGGGGGGAGTCAGGTCCTTTGCAGATGCGGTAAACATGATCAACGCAGGGGCAACGCGTCTTGGCACCTCCGGCGGGGTAAGCATTATAAAAGGGCAAACCATAAAGGGGTATTAAAACCAGGTTGCCATAATTAATAGGAGTAAACCATGGATATTAACGAAATTGTAAGAGAAGTAACCAAAAGCGTTATGGAAAAAGCCGGCGCTCAGCAGGCTGCAGGCCCGAAAGTAATTAAGGCGGGCTATGATGCCAGTTATGCCCAATACATGGACCATACTGTGCTTAAGCCGGATACCATTAAGGCCACCTTAAAAAAATTCTGCGACGAAGCAAAGCAATACCATTTTGCATCGGTTTGTATTAATGCGGCCAATGTCGCCTATGTTGCTTCCCAGCTGAAAGGCTCGGGTGTAAAAACATGCTCCGTTATCGGTTTTCCCCTGGGGGCAACGACTTCCATGGTTAAAGCCGTTGAAGCCGCGGAAGCCATTAAGAACGGCGCGGAAGAAGTAGATATGGTGATCAACATCGGCGCGCTTAAAGACAAGGAATACGACGTTGTGTACAACGATATTCTGGCTGTGGTATCTGCCGCGCATCCCCAGGCAATTGTAAAGGTGATTATAGAAACCGGTCTTTTATCGGACGAAGAAAAAGTCGCCGCCTGCACCCTGGCAAAAAAAGCCGGCGCGGACTTTGTAAAAACCTGTACCGGTTTCGGCCCCGGCGCGGCTACGGTAGAAGACATACGGCTTATGAAACAGACTGTCGGAGAAGGGATACGGGTTAAGGCTTCAACCGGAATTAATGACAGGAAAATCTGCGACGAAATGCTTAAGGCCGGCGCAACGCGAATGGGTACCAGCAAAGGCATAAAAATTGTAGAAGGCGAAATTGAACTTAAACCGGAAGACTGCGAAAAGTGCGGTAACTGTACATCCAAATGTCCGACAGGGCTGGTAACGATAACAAAACAGGCTTATTAAACGATGAACGAAGATGCGCTGAAACGGCTCATACAGACTTCCATTCTCTGTGAGTTTGCCAAACGGGGTACATATTATTTTCCCGTGGCAATTTCAGCGCGTCATGTACACCTTACCAAAGATCATTTTGAACAGCTTTTCGGGCAGGGAAAAAAAATGACCCGCTTCAGAGAACTTTCCCAGCCCGGCCAGTTTGCCTGCGAAGAAACAGTGGAGGTATCCGGGCCAAAAGGCTTCATAAAAAAAGTACGGGTACTTGGACCGGAGCGGAACGAAACCCAGGTGGAAATTTCCGTCAGCGACAGTTTTACGCTTGGAATAAAACCTGAAATCCGGATGAGCGGAAACATCGCCGGCACTCCGGGCTGTACCATTACCGGTCCGGTGGGAAAAATCACCATAGACAGGGGAGTGATTGTTGCCGCGCGCCATGTTCATCTTTCGGCGGATCAGGCAGCCCTTTACGGCGTAAAAGACGGGGAATCGGTTTCGGTAAAAACTCCCCCTCCGCGGAAAGGCGTTATTGATAATATCATTGTTCGTGTTGGAAAAGATTTTGATCTGGAAGTCCATCTGGATACCGACGAAGCAAACGGAAACGGGATACTGTGCGGAACCATACTGGAAGCGTCCGGCGGCAAAGAAAATTTCTCAGCCGCTGCGCTTGATCTGATTACAGAAAACGATGTAAACAGGGCTTTTTCAAACGGCGAAAAGATTTTGTATTATGCCGCAAAGGGTTTTATTAGCCCGGCTGCCAGAGACCGGGCAAAAGAAAAAGGAATAATGTTATGCAAATTGCAAGGGTAATCGGTACGGTGGTAAGTACCAACAAATCGGATAAACTCAACGGATTAAAACTCCTCCTTACAAGGACAATAGACCTTGATACCTGGACGGAAAAAGGCTCTCCGGTGGTCAGTATAGACGCGGTTGGCGCAGGAGAAGGGGAGGTTGTAATGCTCGTAGGCGGATCATCTTCGCGGCAGACTGACGTAACGGAAAACAAACCCGCCGACAGTACGATCATTGCAATAATCGATTACATTGACATGAACCAAAAGCGCATTTTCGACAAACATAGCCAAATTTAAAACTTTGTTAGTTTTAAATTTAAGGAAGTTTTTTCAAAACTGAAGTTTTGAAAAAGTTTAGAAAGGGATATTGAGTTGACAAAAGATGAAATAGAAAAAATTGCTTCTCAAATAACTGCAAAACTGACATCCGGTTCTGCTGCCGGGAGCGGGGGAACCTGGATCTTTGATACCGTCGATGAAGCGGTTGCCCAGGCACAGAAGGCGCAGTTACTGCTTGGAAAATCAACACTGGAAGAACGCGGAAAATTTATCGAAGCGATGCGTCAGGCAGCCAGGGACAATTCGGTGCTGCTTGCCGAAATGGCTCATAATGAAACGGGTTATGGTCATGTTGAACACAAGGTATTAAAAAATCTTCTGGCTGCAAACAAAACTCCCGGCATAGAAGATTTGCGTACCGAAGCATGGTCCGGCGATTACGGCCTTACCCTTGTGGAAATGGCGCCCTTCGGCGTTATTGGTTCAATTACCCCGTCGACAAATCCTCCGTCTACGATCATCAACAATTCAATCAGCATGATCGCGGCGGGAAACGCCGTCGTGTTTAACCCTCATCCAGCGGCAAAAAAAGTTTCCCAGGAAGCCATGCGTGTCCTTAACGATGCAATCGTTTCTGCCGGCGGGCCGGCCGGTCTTATCGTTACGGTGCGTGAGCCGACGCTGGAAACCGGAACGGCCATTATGAACCACAAGGATATTCCCCTGCTTTCCATTACAGGAGGGGAGCCGGTGGTAAAGGCCGCAATGAAGACCGGTAAAAAAGTTATTGCCGCAGGGCCCGGCAACCCGCCGGTAATTGTGGACGATACGGCAATACTGGAAAAAGCGGCAAAGGACATTATCGACGGCGCATCATTCGACAACAATGTGCTTTGTGTTGCGGAAAAAGAAGTTTTTGCCTTTGCCAACATAGCTGATGCGCTTGTTATGGAAATGGTACGCAACGGCGCTTTCCTCGCACGCGGCGAGGACATAAACAAGATCCTTGCCCTTACCCTGATAAAAAAAGACGGAAAATATGTTATTAACCGGAACTATGTGGGCAGGGATGCTGCGGTAATTCTGCGCGATGCGGGTGTGGCGTTTTCCGAAAATCCCCGCCTGATTATTGCGGAGGTGGATCCCCATCATCCCTTTATCATGACGGAGATGCTCATGCCCGTATTGGGAATTGCACGGGTAAAAGATATTGACGATGCCGTTGCCCATGCGATTCGCGCCGAGCAGGGCTGCCAGCATTCGGCCATTATTCATTCAACCAATATTAAAAACATGAGTTATGCCGCCCATGCTCTTAATACGACGATTTTTGTTAAGAACGCCCCTTCCTATGCGGGGCTGGGTTTTAACGGTGAAGGGTATACAACCCTTACCATTGCAACTCCCACCGGAGAAGGGCTAACGGCAGCCCATTCGTTTACACGGCTCCGGCGCTGTGTGCTGTACGGAGATTTCAGAATTGTTTGATGTAAAGGATGTAGTGCAAAGATGAGTTTTCTTGACCAGGTACGTGAGGCAGGCATAGTCGGCGCGGGAGGCGCCGGATTTCCCACCCATGTAAAACTGGACACCCAGGCCGAATACCTCATTGCAAACGGCGCAGAATGCGAGCCCTTGCTCCGCGCCGACCGCCGTATCATGGAAAAGAACGCCGGCGATATTGTGCGCGCCATGGTTGCAGCGGCGGAACATGTTGGGGCAAAGAAACTTGTTATTGCAACAAAAAGCCATTACGAAGAAGCGGTATCATCACTTAAAAAAGCAACAACCGGAACAAAAATAGAACTTCATTTAATGAAAAGCAGTTATCCTGCCGGAGACGAACAAACCCTTGTGTACGATGTAACAGGCCGTGCGGTACCTGTCGGCGGACTTCCCATTGATGTAAAGACCGTGGTTTCCAATGTTGCGACCCTGGTAAATATTGCAGGCGCACTGGACGGTAAACCCGTAACAGAAAAAGTAATTACCGTTTCGGGAGCGGTAAAAAATCCCGTAACTTTGGAAGTTCCCATCGGCACATCCATTGGCGCATGTATTGAAGCGGCAGGCGGTTTTGAATCGGGTAATGCCGGCGACTATGAAGTAATTATTGGCGGCCCCCTGATGGGAGCGCCGGCCCTTAACCTTGAAGAAAGCGTTACAAAAATAACAGGGGGCATACTTCCCCTGCCTAAGAATCACAGGCTTCTGTCGTATAAGCATGTTGATTTACAAAGACAGGCAAAACTTGCAAAGGCTGTATGCTGCCAATGTTCTGTCTGTACCCAGCTCTGTCCGCGCGCCGTGCTGGGGCTTGGTGTAACACCTCATAAGGCAATGCGCGCGCTTGCATCAGGCAGGGGGAAATTGCTTGGTAATACCAACAGCTTTTTCAGCTGCTGCGAATGCGGTATCTGCACTTACTATGCCTGTAACTTTGGCCTTGCTCCGGGAACGGTAATGGGAAATTTTAAAAAAGCTTTGATAGGAGAGGGAGTAAAACCAGTAAAAGAAAAAGCAGGCCCGGCGGATCCCGGCCTTGGCACAAAAAAAATCCCGTTAAAGCGGCTTATGGCCAGGCTTGCACTTGTTAAATACGATCGGGATGCCCCGCTGGTTCCCTTTACGGTAAAGGTAAATGAGTACCGCATTCCGCTGAAAATGCACCTTGGCGCCCCGTGCAAAGCCGTTGTAGAAAAAGGAACTGCTGTAAAAAAAGGAACGGTTATCGGAAGGCCGGAGGGGTTGGGTGCGCTGATTCATGCGCCGGTTACTGGAAAAGTTACCGACGTAAGGCCGGAAATGGTAACAATAGGGACGGAGTAAGGAAATGAGAAATGCGCTGGGAATGATAGAAACCATGTCCATACCTCTTGGAATACAGGCAGGAGATGCGATGCTCAAAGCTGCCGAAGTGGAACTCGTTATTTCCCAGGCGGTTTGCGCGGGAAAGTACATTGTTATTGTAGAGGGGGAAGTTGCGGCAGTGCGCGCCGCCGTAGATGCGGGAAAAACGTCCTCGGGGTCTGCCCTTGTAGATTCTTTGGTAATTCCCGGCATCCATGAACAGGTAGCCCCCGCCATTGGAGCAACGGCAGAAATAGAAAACGTAAACGCCCTTGGAATAATGGAAAGTTACAGTATGTGCGCCGCCATACTGGCTGCGGATACGGCGGTAAAGGCAGCGGCAATTAATTTAATCGAAGTGCGGCTGGGCAGGGGACTTGGCGGCAAGGCTTTTGTAATACTTACAGGAGAAGTTGCCGCGGTGCGTGCCGCAGTAGAGGCGGCGGAAGCGCTGGAGGAAGTACAGGGAATGTTTGGGGCAAGTACGGTTATTCCGTCGCCCCATAAAAAAATAATTGAATCAATT
>Ga0082212_10010650_pt1 | contig 11745 bp, 8 predicted proteins | sample TergutNt197P3_FD_71548 | JGI IMG/M metagenome (GOLD analysis project Ga0082212, IMG submission 71548) | Neocapritermes taracua P3 segment gut microbial communities from Petit-Saut dam, French Guiana - Nt197 P3 | ecosystem: Host-associated > Arthropoda: Insects > Digestive system > Gut ... | reverse complement strand
ACCTGCGCAAGTACTGCTTGGTCCAACACTGGTCTCATTTGAAGTCCCCTGGTCTTGAACAAGCGTCTCAGGGGCGTGAAGACGGCGTCTAACTGCCTGATTTATGACATTCATCTCAATCCATAAAGCATGACATTTATTGTTGACTTGGTGGTAGCTACAGTTTGAATATTACTAGTTTTACGAAAATTTTGGCCGCCTGAACACAAAAAGAACCCCGCTGTGTTCTTAAGTAATACTGTCGCGCGAACGACGCGTATTACAGCAGTAACCCAGCCAAAAATGACAAAACATTTAGCGCGATCACGCATATTATAAAAACGATATGTGATATGCCTTTCTTTCCCTTAGTAAGGTTGCTATTCCATATCAGACCGAAGATAATATAGCCGAAGAGACCGTTCAAAAAGGAAATAGTATTCGCGCTCTGCGCTTTTGGGCTACTCGTGAATAGCGATGGGTATACCACCGCCGCGTAAACGATACTGATAATTGCATACACAATCGCGATAATCGCTATGGCAATTGCAGCTCCATAGGATGCATAGTCGTAGCTAAAGACAAGCCTGTCCAGAATCAGATTTATTGCTATACCTAAAATGGTAAGCCCGGCATTTGTTCGCCAATTATCTAAGAATTGCGTTTGCGTTCGCCCCCAATTATTGTTGAACGCGGTGGGCGGGGGACTATAGTTGTAGTTTGGCACGGCGGGCGGGGGACTATATGATGTGGAGTAATCCGGCACGCTTGGAGTAATGCCGAAAACGCCATCGCCGTTGGCTAATATCCGCGACCTTTCTCGCTCATATTCGATTGGCGTAATCGCGCCATCGTCAAATAGTTCCTTCAATTTTTTTAGTTCATCAAGATAACTCATACTCGCCTCCTCAATGTTAAGTCAAAATCTAAATGTCATTGGTTAAAACATAATATGCTTCATCGACTATATTACGGACGTTAGAATCACTTGGTTTAATAACGGCTATCTTCCGGTAATATATTTCGTCGATTTCTTTTGGCGTTGCATTTCCAGAAATGTTAAAAATCTTGCGGGCTTTCTCAATCTTCTTTTGAGTTTCCTGCCGTTGGGCTTCCGCTTTCTCTTCCTCCCTCCGCATTTCCTCAAAAATTTCCTTCGCTATTTCCCGTTCTGCTTCAGATTTCCCGGAAAAAATATTATAGTGTTTTAAGCGTTTAATAAGTGCGCTGTCGCCAAAACGCACAGCTTTTATATAATTGCGAGATTCTTCCAATGAGGTTGCGGCCTCCCCCAATTCTTCTTCGAGACTTACCCCCATTTCAATCATAAGCAAGCCCACATAAGCCTCGGCACATTCCGGGTCATAGTCCAAAATTCCATTTAGATATGCTGTGGCTTTTTCTATCTCCCCGTCCTCAATATACAGAATAGCTCGTTTAAGTGATGCTTTGAATGTTGGGCAATTCGGAGGGTTTATGTCTCCCTCTGGCAGCACGCCAGATATAGGTAATATCCGTTTTTTATGCTCTTCGTATTCGCCAGAGGTAATAACGCCTTTGTCCAATAGTGCCTTAAGTTTTCGCAATTCATCAAGATAACTCATACTCGCTCACCTTTACTCTTTATACAACTACTTCAAACCGTTGCTTTTCAAATAGCGCTCATCATTTTTCCCGATATTTTTGCCCAGCACAGAGAGCACGAGCCCGGCGACAACGGAGCAAAGGGCGATAATCAAAACGGTCTTCAGCATGAAATCGAAATTGGCGAAGAACCCTTCTTCGTATTCTTCGAGATAATATTCCGCGCCCCATTCCCCCTCGTACCAGCCGAGGAAGAAGCGCGCGATTACACCAAAGAGGCCAAAGCCCAGGAAGTAGCCGCCAATCTTCTTGATATCCCCGAAACCAAGCTTCGTGCGCGGATCTATCGGGTAAGCGGCGGGCTGATTCACAGTCGCTCCCTTCCATATCTTCTTGCAAATGATATACGCGATCGGAAGTATGAGAATGATGATATAGCCGCCCACGAAGTAGTCGGTGCCATTGAGCAGGACCACCGCGACGCAGAAGAAAAGGCAAAGCCCGATAAAGATATTGTGCATGCGTTTGCCGCCTGGCGCCTTGAAAGGCACTTCTTCATCCGGTATGCGGCGCTTGAGTATATACGCGGAAACCACTGTCAGCGCGCACACAATTACCGAGAAGAACACATCAAGGACCACCAGGAAGGTAAATTCGATCTGGTTGTCCGGCGTGCCGAGGAGCAGAGCCGTTACCACAACAACAACGATCAGGCTGACCCAGGGAGTGCCTCGTTTGCTTGTAAGTTTGGCAAGGCCGCGCGGCCCCAGGTGCTCATCGGATAAAATGAGCGAAGACCGCGCCGCGACCGCGACGCACATATTGAATATAGACAGCTGCCCGAGTACCGCGACCACGATAAAGAAAATACCGAATCCTAGCGGCGCGAAGTCAAACAAAACGGTGTGATATCCAAAACCGTCCGGTTCCGTGGTCCAGCTCTCCCACTCGCCAATCGAGGCAAGCCCGCCGAGAGTGGGCAGGACATAGGTGATAATCATGAGCGGTATCACGATCATCAGCGCCTTCGGGATGACTTTGAAAGCGTTTTTTATCTCGCCCGCGACCAGGCTTATCTGGTCGAAACCGGAATACATCCATATGCCGATCGCGAGGCCGGCGCCGAGTGTCGGGAAGAAAGCCCCGTCGTATTCGTTGCTCATAAAGGGCTGCATCGGGCTGGCGTCCCAATTGGCGAGCCCCACAACGGCGACGAGCATAAAGGCGATAAACACCAGTATCGATATGATCGTATTGACCAGGCCGACTTCCTTGATTCCAAGCACATTGATAAAGAAGAAAAAGAGTATCATTCCGAGTTTAATAACATAGGCCTGCATATCATTTATTTCGACAATGGTTCCGAGATAGCTGACCGCGAGCACAACATATACCGTGTTTGCCACGAGGCCCCAGAGGAAGTTTGTAAAGACCATTATCCCGAACCAGAATTCTCCGAGCGCCTCCTTGACCCAGATAATGTTGCCGCCTTCTACCGGCCTCGCGGAACCGAGCTCGGCGCATATAAAGCTATAGGGCAGCGCCCAGACAAATGGCAAGACAATGAGCATCACAATCGTGAAGCCCGGCCCCATTACAGGAATCATCTCTTCGATCCCGAAGGCCCCAGCGCAGCACATGGCATAAAACATGCCGACGACAGAGAACACACCGACACGTTTTGTGATTATGTCCTTCACACCGATCCGGTTTATTTTTTCTCCCATGATACCGACTCCTTTCTCCCCTCCCACAGGGACGGTTTCCTCCTGCCCGCTCTTACAGGGCGACCACTCTTTTTTCCAAAGTAATCCCCAGCTCAGCCGCGCATTTAAAGTAATAATCAATCTGCTCTTCCGTAAGCATGTCAGATGAGATAAGCCCGCGTTGCTCAAACTTTCCTTCGCATAATAGCTTGGTGAAGAGCCCGCCGCCCTGTCCGGTCAGGTACATTTCAGCGGTAATGCCCGCGCGTTCGAAAGACTCCTCAAGCCCCGGGGCGAAGACATGGACTTCGGAGCGTACATCCCTGCCGTCTTTTTTGCCGATGGCTTCAATGACCATGCAACCGGTATCAGACACAAGGCCCTCTTCCAGGATTTCCGCGATCTCTTCTTTGTATTTTGGAGCGGGGGGAACATGGGCGAGCATTACATCAAAAGGCCGGACTTGTTGCCCTTTGATTTCCCGGGGCTCGAATGAGAGCAAGTCCGCACGGAAGAGCGGCTTAGAAAACTCGACTCCCGCCCCGCCATATTTGAACCAGATGTTTTTCGCGTTCATGAAGTATTTCTCGCGGTTGAACCAGTAGTATACCGGCTCGTCATGGCAGTGCTCTACCATCGTTACAGGATGTCCCAGCCCCATATAGTCATACTCCCGCTCGACCGGCAGCGAGAAAGGCACGGTATTTATCAGCTCACCGTCCACGACCGCGTAGGCCTCTTCGCCCATATCGGATAAAGCGTTTATCGGCGACCACCAGAACGGCAGGAAGCGTTTTGCTTCTACCCCTTCGTAGACCATATTGTAAATTGTGTCGCAGGTGTCGAGCTCGCGCAGCGCTACCCGCGTGGCGCAGCAAATAAGCCCCGGAGCCGAGCCTGTGCCGGTAATCGCGAATAAGTCTTTCGCCGCGAATTTTGGCCCGTAGTCGTCAAACAGGATTTTGATGCTGTCTATCCACGATTCCGCGAGCGTGTCTGTAGCGGCAAAGTCCTGATAGTTCGCTCCCACTTCCACCGCCGCGTCGAGCACGTTTACATGCCACTCAAACGGCAGGCCGTTCACTATCAAGTCCACGCCCCGCGCCGCCTCTATAATACTGGCCTTGTCCTTCGCGTCTATCCGCGCGCCTTTGCCCTTTGTTAGGCGGGTTGTGAGTTCCTCCACCGCTTTCGGGTCGCGGTCGGCGCAAATTATTTCGCCGACAGACGGGTCTTTATCCATTAACAGAGCTACCGTCGACCCCTGCGCGCCAACACCGAGAATCAGAATCTTCTTGCTCATGCTATCAATTCCTTTCGATGCAAGCATTATATATCATTGCCGGCGAAAATATCATCTTCTTTGCCTCAATTCCGCCGGGCGCGCGGCGAAATACATATTACATATGATATGGGACAAACGATCCGGTTCGGCGCGCGGCGCGGGTCGCGGGATGAGAGAGACCAAGGGGACGGTTCATATGGCTTGACACTTAATCGTTTTGTTGTTATTCTTTTGCTGAAGGAGGGTATTGATATGCCTCGAATTGAAAGGATAGCAAGTACTACGAGCATATATCACACGATGCTTCGTGGTATAAACCATCAGCTCATTTTTGAGGAATCGGAAGACTTTACGAAATTTCTTTCGATTTTGTCAGAGGTCAAAAAACTTTCCGGGTTCACTTTATACGCCTACTGCCTAATGGGCAATCATGTCCATCTGCTGCTTAAAGAAGGGAAGGAACCTATCGCGCAGATTTTCAAGCGCATCGGTGCTCGTTATGTTTTCTGGTTTAATTGGAAATATGGGCGAAGCGGGCATCTCTTTCAGGATCGATTTAAGAGCGAACCGGTTGAGACAGATGATTATTTTATAACGGTTTTATTGTACATTTATCAAAATCCCGTAAAAGCGGGAATCTGTAAACGCCCGCAGGACTATGTATGGAGCAGTCTCAGGCGGATCGGAAAAAGTGAGATTGCGGATGATGACGCTTTGTTTGAGATTGTCCCGCTTGAATTGATAAAGCTTAAAGAGTGCGAAGAGATTGATTGTGATATTCTTGAACCAAAGTTTGCCCGAGGTAGAGCCATGACTGATGAGGCGGTACTGACGCTGATAAAATCTTTCGGTAATGTGACTGGCGTTTCCGGATTTCAGTCGCTCAGCCGTGAAAAGCAGTCAAGCGTCATAGATACGTTACAAGGAAGAGGAGCGTCAATGCGTCAGATTGCGCGTGTTTCCGGGTTAAGCCGCGGACTTATCGCACGTCTGTGCCGGAAAGGCGATGCCACATGAACCGTCCCCATGGTCTTCAGGTGTTAGATCGGGCGATTCTTTTCTCCGTGAATAAATGGTTTATTAACGCCATCGGCAACCCGACAAATGCGTCAAGACAAATGGGAACGGTAAGGAACGCCTGCCATTCACTCATCAATGCCATAGTCTTATCAAATCCCAGACACCCCGTTCGGTTTGGTGCAAGTATTTCACGAAAATATGGTAAAATATCTATTTGTATCGGACTGCCAATTGGCTTCAGGAGGGCTAATGAAAATTATTCTGGACGGAATGGGCGGCGACAACGCGCCGGGTGAAATCGTCAAAGGCGCCGCGATAGCGTCAAAACTTATGGATCATGAAATCTGCATCCTTGGTGATGAAGAGCAGGTTTATAACGAGCTTTCCAAACACGAATACGAAGTAAAAAACATGAGTATCGTGCATACCACTGAAATCATTACCGGCGACGATAAACCCGTGCAGGCGATCAGACACAAAAAAGACTCTTCTCTCGTCAAAGGCTTGATGATGGTCAAGCGCGGCGAGGGCGATATGCTTTTATCGGCCGGCAACAGCGGCGCGTTGATGACAGGCGCCCTGCTCTTACTGGGCCGTATAGGAAAGATAGAACGACCGGCGCTTGGCGCCACCTACCCGTTTGTTAAAAGGGGAGACGTTGGATTGCTGATCGACGCCGGCGCCAATACGGATTGCCGCCCGAACAGCCTTTTGCATTTTGCGGTAATGGGAAGCCTCTATGCCGAAAACGTGTTCGGCATCAAAAATCCGGCTGTTGGTCTTGTAAATATGGGGACGGAACCCGGCAAAGGCAATGCCACATTGCAGGAAACTTACCGGCTCCTTATGCTTGTAAAAGAGAAACTCGGATTGAACTTTATCGGGAATATCGAAGGGCGCGATGTTCCGGCGGGTTTGGCCGACGTCATCGTATGCGACGGGCTTGTCGGCAATGTAATACTCAAAGTAACCGAAGGTCTCGGAAAAACGATATTGAGCCTGATGAAGCAATACTTTACCGACGGCGCTTCCGCGAAAATCGGCGCCTTGCTTCTCAAATCAAAATTGGGCTCAATGAAAACGGCATTCAATTACAACAGCTATGGAGGCGCACCGATCCTGGGAGTCAAAGCCCCGGTGCTCAAAATTCACGGCTCTTCCAACCATGAGGCCGTTGTCAGCGGGATATTAAAGGCTGTACCATATGTCGAAAACAACCTAATAGGGCAAATCGAAAAAATGGCTTTAAAACTGGATGAGATTTTGGCGGATGAGCTTGCTCTTGACTGAACTTGAATCCAATATCGGCTATTCCTTCACGGATATCTCGCTGCTTGAAACCGCGCTCACACATTCATCGTACGCAAACGAACACGACGCCCGGGAGTTTTGCTCAAATGAGAGGCTGGAATTTCTGGGTGACGCCGTTTTGGGGATGGAGGTTGCCCTGCTGATTTACGAGAAAGGCACTGACTTGTCAGAGGGAAAAATGACCCGGATCCGCGCGGCGCTCGTAAGAACTGAAAGCTTGGCGGAAACCGCGAGAAATATAGGACTCGATCGTTTCCTGAAGCTCGGAGTGGGGGCCGACAAGACCGCCGTACGCAAAAACGATAGCGCTATGGAAGATGCTTTTGAAGCCATGGTCGCGGCTGTATTTCTGGACGGAGGCGTCTCGGCGGCGCGAGAGTTGGTTCACAGGTGTTTTTCCAAATCAGCTGAAAACCTGATCCGGGATTTCCCTGATAACGCCGCCTGCGACTATAAATCACGCCTGCAAATTATACTTCAAGCAAAAGGACCCGCGGATATTCAATATGTGCCGCGCAGTGAAAGCGGCCCCGATCATGACAAGCTTTTTACTGTGGCAATTAAGGCCGGAAACAAAATCCTTGGTACCGGCGAAGGTAAAACCAAAAAAATCGCTGAGCAGCAAGCGGCAAAAATGGCTTTGGAGGGACTTACGTGTACTTAAAACGAATCGAGATTCAAGGTTTTAAGAGTTTCGCGGATCCGGCGGTCATAGATTTTAAGGACGGCGTCACCTGTATCGTAGGCCCGAACGGAAGCGGCAAAAGCAATATTTCTGACGCTATGCGCTGGGTGCTTGGAGAGCAGCGCGCGAAGGCGCTTCGCGGCGGCAAGATGGAAGAGATAATATTCGCGGGCGCCGGAAACAGACGAGCGAAAGGGATGGCGGAAGTCACGCTTGTGTTTGACAACAGCTCCGGCATTCTGGATATCGACTATGCGGAAGTCGCGCTGAAGCGACGCCTTTTCCGTAGCGGTGAAAGCGAGTACTTCATCAATGACAACTCATGCAGACTTCGCGATATTCGCGAGCTTATCATGGATACAGGTATAGGCGTAGACGGCTATTCTTTTGTCGGACAAGGACGTATAGACAGGATCGCGAGCGAGAGGCCGGAGTCGCGCCGCGAGGTCTTTGAGGAAGCGGCCGGTATTATCAAATACAAAACAAAGCGGGCTGAGGCGGAACGCAAACTCGAAAGCGCGGGCACAAATCTCGATCGATTGAGCGATTTGATTTATGATATCGAATCACGTATAGACGGTCTGCGAACAGAAAGCGAAAAGGCAAAGGAACACCAGGAATTGAGCAAACGGTATCGGGAGCTCGAAATCAATATCACCCTGAAAAACATTGAAAACCTGCAGAAAAGGAACCGGGAGCTTACCGCCCAGTTCGAGGAAGCCGGAACATATTTAGAAACGCTGCGAGGGGACAGGGTGGAGTTTGAAACGAAACTGGCGGCTTTGCGCTCCCTCGATACCGATCTTGAGCTTCGCGCGACCGAAATCAGGGAAAAACTCGCTTCGAACCAAACGAGGCGGGTGAGCATCGCCGGAGAGGCGGCAATCACAGAAGAAAAGCTCAAAAATATAGAAAAAGATACCATTCGGGTGCAGGAGGAAATACTACGCCTCACCGGACGTGTGAACGAGCGCGAGGCTACGCTTAACGAATACCGCGCCAAACATGCCGGCTTTGTAGAAAAACTCGATCGCTTTGCCCCTGAACTGGCTTCCCTGCTCACAGCGGCTGTCGAAAGAGAAAATATCTACAATGGCAAAGTAGTTCTTATCGATGAGCGTAAAGCCGAGCACTTCGAACTTTCCCGCGAACATTCTTCCAAAGAAGCGGAGCTTGCTTCAAGCGAAAGCCTGGTCGCCAATTTCGAGGAAACCGAAGCAGCTATCAAGAGAGAGCTTATCTCCGGCGAGACCGAACGCGCTGAACTTGCGAAACGGGTCGCCGATCTTGAAAAAGACACTGAAATAAAAAAAGAAGAGGTGGCGGCGCTCGAAAAACAAGGCGAGGTTCTGCAGGAAAAATACGCAGCCACCGAAAAGGCCCTGGCCAATGATCGGTCAACTCTGGACTCGATCAGAATAGAAATCGAAAAGAAACTCTCCCGCCAAAAAACCATCGAGGAGATGATAAGGAATTATGAGGGTTATGCCTCCGGGGTGCGTACGCTAATGCAGTCGAAACGGCCCGGTGTGATAGGCGTTGTGGCCGAATTGATAAAGGCCGACGCCGGTTTTGAAGCCGCGATCGAAACGGCGCTCGGAGCAGCGGCGCAAAACATCGTAACGGAAGATGACAACGCGGCTTGGCAGGCGATCGAATTTCTGAAGAAAAACAAGGAAGGCAGGCTGACTTTTCTTCCGGTCAAAACCATCCGGGAAAACGCGCTTGAACCTGAACCCGTGCTTGAAAAGACGCACGGTTTTTCCGGCTACGCGATGGACCGCGTTACATATGACAATAAATATAAAAACGTCTTTCGATATTTGTTGGGAAGAACTATTATCGCGGATACTTTGGACGACGCCATCGCGATCTCCGCAAAAAAAACGTCAGGATGGCTTATCGTTACCAAGGAAGGCGAAGTGATCAGTCCCGCGGGCGCTTTGACAGGAGGGACTTTCGGCAATAAAACGGCAAATCTTCTCGAAAGAGGCAGTGAAATCGACATTCTGAAAAATGAAATCATAGCGCTCGATGAAAAAACCCTGGAACTACGCGAGGCCGCAGTCAAGCTTACAGACGAGAGCGAAACGCTGCTGGTAAAGATTCGCGAAACCGACTTGGAAAAAAGAGATGGTGAGACGGCGTATATACGTACTCAGGAAGAACGCAAATCAGCTGAATATATGCTCGCCCGGCTGGACGAACGTCTTGAAAAACGCCGGGCCGAGCTTACCGGCGTCGAAAAAGATCGCGGTAACAGTGTAGATTTGATTGCCGGTTTGCGTGGAACCATCGAACGTCTGCGCGCCGGAATGGAAGAGATAGCGATCGTGATCGAAGATGAAACAACCAGTCTCTCATCGGCAAAAGAAGCAGGCGAAGCGGCGCGGGCGGAAGCAACGGAGCTCAGGCTGAAATCGGCCGAAGCGACAAGGGACAAGGAGAACGCCGACCAAACGCTTCAGGCCATGGAAGACGACTTGGAAGAAACGCGCGACAGGCTGGGCGCGGTTTTGGCGGAAAAGGCTGCAATTGATAATTTCTCACCGGAACTGTCAGAAGAGGAAACGACCGAAGAACTCAAAACGCTTAGCGAGGCGAAGATCGGTCTCGATGAAGAGCTTGCTTCTGTCCTGTCAGAGAGGGAGGGCGTTCGTTCAAGGATTGAAGATATAGACATCGCTCTTGAACGTTCGCAAGAGAAAATCGAAGCACAGGTTTCTTCGCGCGGCGGGATGGAAGTGGAGCTCGGGCGGCAGGAAACGCGCCTGGCGACATGGAAAGAAAAACTCTTTGATGAATTTGAGCTCTCCTATGTCCATGCACTCGAGTATAAGAACGAAGATTTCGTGATGAGTACGGCCATGAGGGACAATAAGGAGGTCAAGGATCGGCTAAAGGAAATCGGAGAGGTCAATCCCAGCTCAATCAGGGAGTATAGCGAAACCAGTGAAAGATACAGGTTCTTGACAGCTCAGCGCGATGATATAGTCGCGTCCATGAAAGACTTTCAGGATATCGTTCGCGACATGGACAAAATAAGCAAAGAAAAATTCCGGGACACATTTGAAAAAATTTCCGAGGCCTTCAGCGAAACATTTACACTATTATTCGGCGGCGGCAAGGGCCGGATACTCCTCGAAGAGGAAGACGATCCGCTCGAATCCGGCATTAACATACAAGTCAGCCCACCGGGCAAAAACGTACTCGCGAATATCGATTCTTACAGCGGCGGAGAAAAATCGATGATCGCTATTGCGTTGCTTTTCGCGATACTAAAGACCAGGCCAACGCCGTTTTGTATGCTCGACGAGATTGACGCAGCGCTTGACGAGGCTAATATCCATCGTTTCGCCCGATATGTCGCACGGTTTGAGGGGACCCAGTTCACGCTTGTTACCCACCAGCGTTCGACAATGGAATATGCCGACACGCTCTTTGGGGTCACAATGCAGGAGCAGGGGGTCACTACGGTATTATCTCTGAAGCTTGGCGATGAAGAAACCGAGGCGTTCGCGGAAAGCCTGAACGGTTAGAGCGGTATATAAACAATGGAACCTGAGCAAAAAAAAGGCTTTTTCGGAAAACTGGCGCAGCGTATCGGCGACGCAATCCTGTTGCGACCGAAAATCGGAGAGGAATTTCTCGAAGAGCTGGAAGAGATATTGATCACATCCGATATCGGGATGTCCACATCGATGCGGATCGTTGAGATGTTGCGCGAAGCTGTGCGTATGGAACGTCTTGAAGACCGCGAATCGATAGAGCGAAAGCTGCGTGAAATAATCGTGTCGCTGGTAGACAAAGGTGAACAGCATCTTATGAGCCCGAATTATCCGATTTGTATCCTGATGGTTGGCGTAAACGGCGGCGGCAAGACGACGACGATAGCAAAGCTTTCTCATAAATATAAGAGCGAAGGAAAAACCGTGCTTATCGCCGCTGCGGACACTTTCCGGGCGGCGGCGGCCGAACAGATGGAAATATGGGCAAAAAGGGTTGGCGTACCGATCATAAAACACCGCGAAGGCTCGGATCCCTCAGCTGTTATTTATGACGGAACACAAGCAGCGTCGGCCCGGGGAATCGATGTACTCATCTGCGATACTGCGGGGAGGCTTCAAAACAAAAGAAACCTCATGAGCGAGCTGGAAAAGATGAACAGGGTCGTT
>Ga0082212_10010649_pt1 | contig 11745 bp, 17 predicted proteins | sample TergutNt197P3_FD_71548 | JGI IMG/M metagenome (GOLD analysis project Ga0082212, IMG submission 71548) | Neocapritermes taracua P3 segment gut microbial communities from Petit-Saut dam, French Guiana - Nt197 P3 | ecosystem: Host-associated > Arthropoda: Insects > Digestive system > Gut ... | reverse complement strand
AGGTTCATTATTTTTCAAGTATGTTGCTCTATAAAAAATTGGAAAACCAGGATTACCATCGGCATAATCTGCCCCTTTTTTTATTATATCAAATACAGCATCTATACCATCTACAACTTTCGCCGCATCAGTCGCCTTACCACCAATAACTTGTGCTTTGAATTCATAACTACTATTAAAAGCACTATTAGTTGTTTCAAATTTGGCGTTACCACTATTCGTAAATTTTATTCCTGCTTTTACAGATTTAATAATTTCTTCATAACTTTCTGTAGAAGTTATTTTAACCATAATAATTCTACCATAATCAACTTCATTAATAACACACAAAGGATTTCCCTCGCCTGTTTTTGAATGTAATTGACTTACATTTATGTTGTTTGCAAACAAATCTGTTGCACTTCTATTATTACCAATAGTCATTGTATAATAAATTTGTTTGAAACAAAGAAATACCGAATTTCTTTTATCAAACATATTCGTGCTATACATAGCACCTGCACTTAAAAATCCCCATCCTATATCCAATCCAAATTCCATAAGTGCTTGTTCTACGGAATACATTTCTGTTATTTCATAATCAAGTATAGCAGGTATAGGAGATTTTTGAGCAATTAATTCGTTCATTGCTTTACTTATTTCGGCATACGATGGATTTTCTATTGTTTTACTTCCACCGCCATTAGCCATTGTTATTGTGATCGGTTTTCTTCCAAACTCACCAATAGAAACAGCACGCCCCTCTAATAAATATTTTCCTTGAACTATTGAACCAGGATAAATATCGCTTTGATTTGCATTAAGATTAATAGTGGCTTCAAAACGCTGTGTGAATTTATATGGTGCTGTAACGCTCTGCCACCATTTTTCGTTTAATGTATCTAAATCCAATCGCATTCTATCTGGGTTTGAACTTGGATCAATAACTTTATTATAAGTGCTTGGCTGAGGAAATGTTTCAATACTATTAATAAGTTCTATTAAATCAGTCGGCATTTGTTCATTTGGCTCATTTGGATTTGAGCAGGCATTTATTGTTATTCCAATGATAACAATATAAAGTAGTTTAAAATACTTATGCATATAATTAAAAAAAATTGATTAAATAACTAAAAACACAAAAATACACTTTTTTTTTGAAAAAAAACATTTTTTAAACCTTTTTAATAATATTTTTGTCTACTAAACAGTATTATCAATTATTAATAAATATTTTTTTCAATTTTTGATAAAAAATTTGGAAAATACGTTTTTTTTTATTATTTTTGTATTTCTTTTGTGGTGCATTTGTAAAATTTTAATAAAAAACAGAAAAAATAATAATAGTTAAAATTCTACAAACATAATGGATATAATGTTCCACAGGAATTTAATAAAATAATTATAAAATAAAAAACATTTGAAAATCAGTAAATATACGGAGTTATAAATAAATATGATTAGATTAAAATTACCGCCAGATGCTTCAAGGTCGCTAAACATAAGGTTACGCAAGGATGAATATGAGTTTATAGATAAACAATATCATTTAAATCAAACATATTATCGTTCTTTATCAGGTGTCGTAAAAGAAGCATTGAAATTATATAAAATGAAAAATATCAAAAAAATATCAGAGGAAAACATAAACAGGAGTTCATTATGGATGTAAATGAAATAGCAACAAAACAAGATATATACAGATTAGAAAACTTGCTTCATAAAATACTAATGGGCAAGAGCGATGTAAAAGAGATATCAGATAGTCCGACAGATATGGTATCAGAAAAGAAGGCAATAGAAATATTAGGTATAAAGAAATCTACTTTGCATTGTATGAAGAGTATGGGTAAAATTGCTTTTTACAAGCCAGAAGGTCAGCGTAAAGGAGTAAGTTATTACAAGATTTCAGATTTGGAGAAATATATGAGTGGAATAAAACACCAAAGCACTGCCGAAATAGAGGCAGAGGCAGATAAATATATGTTAGAACATAAAATAATATAGATTTGTAATTAAATATTGATATAAATTATTGTTTTAGTTATTGTGTTTTATGAGTTAAAATCAGTAAAATTACCACTTTAATCAATCGATGGGCTTGAATATAGTTGAATATGCTTGAAAATATTAGAGTATAGTTGAATATAATAGAGTATGCTTGAATATATGTTAATAAAAGGCATAAAACGATAAAAAATAGCCATAAAAGGCAGGTAAAAATATTAATAAGGCAATAACTTACAAAGAAATCTTAAAAAGTATATAATAAAATAATAGAAAAATGAAATCAAAGCAGGAAGAAGTAATTGAAAAAGAGTTTATAGAAGTAAAACCGATAGAGTTGGAGCGTATTTTAAATCTTTATGGTATGACGAGGAAATATTATTGCGAATTAAATAATAGGAGTAATAGTTGGTGGAACAAGGTTTTCTTAAAAAAGAGATATTTAACATATAATGATATAAAAGTATTGACGGATGCTATAGGAATAGATACATTTGATATTCTTTTATTAAAAGTAAGGTCGCAAAATAAAAAAAAAGAAATTAAACATGAATAAACAAGAAGTTTTTTAATTAAATATTATAACAAGGAGTCAGAAGATGACAACTAAACTAAAATTACAAGATATGAAAACAATAGTAATATCAGACACAAAAGAGATAGATGGAACTATTAGATTATTATTTATTATATCAGTTGTAAATATGGTTTTAGGACTTTTAGGTCTTATATTTTTTGATATAGATATGTCTCTACCTCTAATTAGTGCAAATATTTTTGTGATATGGGCTTTCGTTTTAAAATCCATAAAAGCAGTAAAATTAATGGCTGTTTGTCGTGTTAATATTATGAGTAACAACAAAGAATTAGAATTAGATATAGATAATGAGGAGGGAGAAAATGGAAATTAAGACAAAATTTAACATAGGTGATAATGTATGGTTATTTTGGAATAACCATATAATAAAAGAAACAATATTTAGTATAGATATTAGTGTTAAAATGTGTGATAGTCCGGAAATACTATATGGAATATCAACATTTAAGTCAAGTTTTAATGAAAAAGCCAATAAACTCTTTTGTAGTAAAGAGTCCCTACTGAGTCATTTAGAGGAATTAATCCGAGCAAATATTTCATAAGGAGGAAATAAAATATTTTATGGGGAAGCAAGATAAACATTTTTTCAAGCATGATTTGGGTGCGCGTAACGATGAGAAGATAAAGAAGATTCGTTGCAAGCATGGGATGGCAGGTTATGGAGTATATATGTCATTATTAGAGATGCTATATGAGTCATCGGATTGCTGTCTTGAATATGATTTAGATTTACTTATCTTTGATTTACGTGCCAGTAAGAAATTGATAAGAACTATTGTAGAGGATTTTGGATTGTTTATAATAGAAGGTGGTTATTTTTATTCAATAGAGGCATGTCGCAGGTTGAATAAAGCAATAGAAAAATCGGCGAAAGCTAAACAAAGTGTTAATTCCCGGTGGGAAACCGATACGAAACCGATACGAAATGAATACGAAAATGATACGAAACCGATACGAAATGAATACGAAAATGATACGAAACCGATACGAAATGAATACGAAAATGATACGAAACCGATACGAAGCGTGAACAAGATAAGACAAGATAAGATGGAAGAAAAAGATGAGAATCTGTGTGAACAGGAAGATGTAGGTATAAGTGAAGGTGAGGTCGGCACACAGGATATTTCTTTTGTTTATCCAAACTCGGTTCAAATTGATACGAAAGATGAAGTTTTGAATACAAATTTGGATACGAAAGGCGAAAAAACTAATACGAAAGATAGTGTTTTGAATGTAGAAACAGGAGAAACTAAGGAAGTTTTGAGAGGTAAAAATATCAAGAAGAATCAATACAATTCAGACAAGAATAATTGTCTTACTAACGATTTTGATAGTTGGTTTTTGAAAATGATAACAGATACGCCGAACAAAAGCAATGTTTATGATGTTTATGATATTTGGAAACACAAATTAAGTGAATTAGATAGAGAACGTTGTTTGAAAGTAGTGGATATTTATACGAGTAAATATATTACAAATAGGTTTAATGCGGTTAGTTATTTGGAGCATCAGAAGTTTAATGAAGATGGTTTGCACGATGCACGTAATAAGTCATCGCCTAATCGTCAGGATACAAGCAGTCGTTATTTTGCAACATATAATTCAAATGGCGAGGAGGTAGCATAATGATAGAAAAATATTTAGAGGAGGAGCGTCAGCGCTATGAAGAATTAGTGGCAAAAAGTAATTTGCGTCTGTTAGAGTTGCGTGATTGTAGTTTATCTTATTTGCGTAGTTGTTTCATACATTATATGGATAATTATAGCGATGATAAAGCATTAGAGGTCTTTGATAATAATGATAATCGTAAATTAAAATTACGGACTAAATATGTGGAAGAATTAATTTATTACTTTGGCATCTATAATGATAAAGAACTTCTTACAAATACCACTAAAAAATGTAATTGGTTCTGTCCTTTAAGTAAAGAAGAGGCAAAAACGGGATTATCGGATTTAAATTTTTCTAATCATTCGTTGGGTATAGATTGTGATTGGGGACGTGGTCGTTTTGAGAAGATAAAGCGAGATATTTTTAATGCATATATAGTGAACGATGGTGTAGGTGGCTTGAGTTATTACTTTTATGGCAATATAGGGGCTGGCAAGACGACTTTATTAACAGCGATAGCAAGGATGCTATATATATGTCTTAATATTAAACCTCGCTATATAACGATGACTAATTTAATAAACTTATTTAGTGCAAGTAGAGGTTTTGATAATAAGGATGCACAGAATGAATTATCTAATATAGAGAATAGTTATTTTTTGTTTATAGATAATTTGGGCTTTCCGCATTATACTGATAAGCAAGGTGAGTGGGCATTAGATTTTATGTTCGACAGGTATAGAAATAATAAACCCGTATTTTTAGCGACTAACAAGGATATACGTTGCGATGAACTACAAAAAATAGCATTTAATCAGCAATTAAATAGTTGGCTAAAAGATAGTAATTATTTTCATATACCTATATGTTTTGACTGGAATGATAGACGAAGTTAATTGAAATATAGGTGGCAGGAACTTCCTCAAATAAATAAATAAAAAAAATGATTCCTTCTGATTTGTTATCTACCTGCCACCTTTTTATAAAAAATAAGGTTTATATATAAATAAAAATTAATTAAAAAATAAATAAAATTATTGTTTTATTTATTGGATGCATAAATTCTCATACGTATAGCAATATACGTATTTTTGAAAATTATTAATAAATACATATATATATAATATTTAAATTCTCTTACGCATAGCGATATGCGTATTTTTGAAAATTATAATAAAATATAGATTATGAAAACAGAAACAGAAAATAAAATTGTAATAAAATGCATTAGCGGCAGTATTCTTTATAAACACACACAAGAAAATAACACATTAAAAGCGACAATAGAATTGGCAATAAAAAATGATGCTGATTTGCGTGATGCTAATTTGGATGGTGCTGATTTGCGTGGTGCTAAATTGCGGGATGCTAATTTGCGTGGTGCTAAAACAGACAAACGATATACATCTGTATCTTGTGTCGGTAGCCGTAAAGGAATGACTACATATTGTTTTGACGATGACATTATATGGTGTGGTTGTTTTAAAGGCACGTTAGTAGAATTTGAAAATCAAGTGAACGAAACACATAAAGATAATCCACAATATCTTAAAGAATATTTAGGTTTTATAAAATATATTAAATTTTTACAAGAGGAGAAATAATAATAAATGAAAACAGAAAAAAATATGGAAAATTGTTTAGATAATAACAATGTTGCAAAATGTCATTATTGCGAACCTAATAACAAAGTATGTTCAATAAAAGATTTTGAGCCAATAAAAAATACTATAATTATAGAAAATTGCTCGGATGAAGTTTTATCAGATTGGAATCACTTGTTAAATATAGCACACAGAGAAAATGGTGAGCGTCTGCTACCTGATGAACTACTAACGATGTTATTTCATATTTTTAAATGTTATTCGCAAAATAAAAGAGATGATAACGTTTCGGTTCATTATAAAGAATAATGAGTATGAAAAAAATTAAAATATTGGGGCTTGTTCAGGCATATCTTTTACAATATTAAATTTATTGGTGTAGATATTTTTTATATCGGCTTTTAGTTCTTTAATATCTATCTTTTGTTCCTTGAGTTCTGATTTTAGTTCTTTAACTTCTTCTTTGGTATCATCTACCCTTTTGTTAGTGTTTTTATAACTAACATCGGATATATCAAGTTTGGATTCAATTTTAGATAATCGGGTTGATACTTCGATTTTAAAATCGGTAATTTCATTATTTAAACTATCAATCTTATCAAGAACATTATCGTGCTTTTTAGAAAGGTTTAGAAAAAGAGCCAATGGAACAGATTGTGCCGTGAAAATAGCAATTATAATAATAATAGTATTGGTATCCATTTTTGGAGTCCTTAAAAATTTATTTACACAAAAATAATAAAAAATTATGAAAAAACAAAAGAATATATATAAAAATGAAAAATTATGAAAAAAGAAGGTTCATTACAACTTGTTAGTTTAGAACAAGCAAAAAAATTAAAAGAGTTAGGGTTTGATTGGGAAGTGGATACAAATTATAATTACTGGAACACTGATGGTAAAATAGGATATACGAATCGTGATTTTAGTAATACAAATTGTGAAGAAGATTACATCTCCGCCCCCACCATCGCCCTTGCTTTGAAGTGGTTTCGGGATGTAAAAAAGTCGATAGCAACCATTGTTAGAGGTGATAACTGCTATTTCGGAGAAGTTTTTGAAGACGATAAAACTTTAATGACAGCGGGACGTAGTAATAAATTACAAACTTACGAGGAAGCGGAGTCCGCCCTTTTAGATGCGTTGTTGGAATATTACGGGGAGAGATTCAAACCAAACTACTATTGATAATAAAGTAGTATATAATAATGAAAAAAATAATAATTGTAAATAAAAACAAAATATGCATCATAAAATAAAGAACATAATATTTGGAATAACAGCATTTATGCTATTGTTATTCGTATCAATTTTTATAGATAATATGAAATCACAAGACGCTCTGCGGTTAGATATAAACTACCTTGAAGCAGAAAACAAGCGGCTAAAGGCAGAACGGGATGCCGTTTATGAAGAGTTAGAAAATAAAGATAAAGATAAATTGAAGTTATTTGAGGATTTGGTAATATCGGTAATAGAAGTAGAAAGTGGCGGCAATCCGAATGCAGAAAATGAAGGTTGCAACGGCTTGATGCAAATCAAAGGTGGTTCATTTAATCCGAATGAAAACGTAGAAGCAGGTAGCAAGATATTAGCAACTTTAATAGCAAAATCGGTAAATGAGGCAGATGCCGAAGCGACTGCTGAAGATATATTACACCGCAGTTTAACTGCATATAACAGAGGATGGGCAGGTGCGAACAGATACAAAGCAGCCACAGGCACGTTCACAAGCGGATATAGCAATAAAATATTAGATAGATTATGGAATAAAAAATAATTTTGTAATAAGAAAAAAAAAGTGTAATTTTGCAGTGACAACACCTGCAATGCCTCTCTTTTTTAATAATTGATGCACACTTTTGCAGGTTTTCTTTTATTTTGCATAAAAAACCATCCTAAAAATTGTTTATAACATTTTTAAAGATGTTAACAATTTTAATTCATAAAAAAATAAATAACTTATAGGCAGTTTGGTTAACATCTTTCCGTTTTTTTTTTTTTGATTTTTCTATTTTTCTAAAAAAAAATGTTATATTTGTATTTTATATTTATTAATTATTAAAAAATATTATGACAGAAATAAAAACAACTCACTTCAAAGAAAATGATAATGTTCTTTGTGCAAAATATCATAATATTCTCAAAAAACCTGAAATATTAGCAGTTGTTAATAATAAAATGTCAAATACTGCAGAACCTACTGATGATAATAAAGTATTGGAAAGTGCTGTTAGATTAGCAAACTCTAAAACATATCAAGATATTAGGCAATCTGTTTATACAAATTTTAGAACTAATGCAGTTGGTGAGAATGAAAAATAACATTCCGAAATTTTCTGATATAAAAGAAAGAAACAAGAAAATGAACGAAAAGATGGAGTTGAAAAATTATACAAAAAATTATTGCCTGAACTTGAAAAAATACAAAAATAATTTTTTTTCTTATTCATATATACTATATAATTAATAAAAAATGAAAATATTTGGTAAAACAATTTCATACTGGATTGAAAAAATTGGCGGGCTGATTATTGGATTAATAGTTAGTTTGATTGTCCTGTTTTGTATAAAATTTGATATAAACAGTTTAAACGCTTTTATTAACTCAATACCAACAATTAGTATCTGTATTTTTGGTTTTTTATTAACAATGTTGAGTATTATTTTGCAAAGTAATAGTCCAACAATAAAAACATTTCTTTCCGAAACACATAAAAAAACATATAAAAAATTTGTTCTTTTTAGTCAAAGAGTTGTATTGCTTTCACTTACTATTACAATCTTTTCATTAATGATAGGAAACATTAAAATACCGACATCATATTTTTCCGAGTGTGTTATAAATTTGTTTAATAATGTATTGATATTTGTTCATATAACCATTTTAATATGTTTGTTTTTTGATACATATCAATTTATAAATATGTTTTTTAATTTAATGAAAAATATTAAACATTACGACAAAAATTAAAACTTATAATTTTATACAATTAAAATAAGTTATATGCCCTAAGCCGCTGATGACAGTCAGTGCTACTAACCATCGCTCTACGTTTTCCTTTCTTGGGGTGCCAGAATCAAGCCGACACAAGGCAAAGCGGAACAGTCCACCTACAGACTTGACAGAAACTTACAAACACAACAGCCGTGGCTGATCGTAATTTCCTATCAATTGTATCGTTCTGACGGCACAACGGGATGTCATCTGCCTAAGAGTGCGCCTACACTATTGCACACTAATAAAACGTGATTTTTAGATGGGGGACAGGAAATTACAACGTTCTGGACTCAAGGATAATAATAATAAAAAAAAGCATCCTCCGAAATTTATCTGCTCCAAGTTTTTTGAAATGTAACTTACATTTACATCTATCGTTCCCAAAGATCCTGATAATCTACAATCAAAATGTAATACATCGAGGGATAAACCCGGGACTGGACTTCTTAAAATGGATAACCAATTAAATTTTTCATGACCGCTGCCGACTAACATTTTTGGAAAAGGGAGCGTGCATTATGATAGCGAGACGAAACAAGCCGGGATCAAAACAATCATGTTTGCGGCCAGCAGACGACTAAAACCCACAGAAGCCGCAGTCAGTTCAAAACCGCGGATGACTGTCCCTATATTAAGAGGTTCTATATTTAACACGATGCCTTGTTTGCTGGCGTACAGACGGAATTTTATTAGCAGCTGTTCGTACGCATATTAACGTAACGTCGAGGCCGACAAAATGAAGTGGCACAGTAAGTAACAAAATGCAATGTCAGCGACACTTAAAGTGGCAAGTTTCAATTACTTGGGAGCAACAATATCTAATTAAAATTATCTACAGGCACTCAAGAGGAAGGGAAACCGAAATTAAATTAATTACGGTCTCACGATGACAGAAAATATGAGAGCGGGTTGGAGCCAAGTGACGTTGCCCCTGCGGTTAATTAAACACCACGACATGCAGAGGTGGTAGAAGCATGACTCAAGGCATTCTTAACATCGGCGCTAAGTAAAAGTGCAAGTTGCATGCCCCGACCACTTCACCCCTGGTCCTCCTTCGACAGTAGAGTTGTGGGGCCCCAAAGCCGATATACAGCCGATGTAGAGAAGAACATATCTCTTGCCACCACAAGATATCAAACCCTGACTCCCAGGGCACCCAGTGATCACACCGATTGAGTCACCTCGCTGGGAAAAATGCTGAGAAAAACACATGGGATTAGTAAGGTAAAGTACACCCTTGTACAGGCACTGACGTTCTGTACAGGCCGTACGGCCTGCAGGGGGAGTAGAGGTATAGCTCTACCCTTTAATGACCACGGCACTAGAAGGGGATGAGGGGTCAGCGTCACGCACCGGTCGCTCTTTACCCCCGGGAAAGACCCGGTACCCATTGTACAAGGAGGCTGGGTGGGACCCAGGGCCGGTGTGGGCAGGTGCGGAAAATCTAGCCCCCCACCGGGATTCGATCACGCACCGTCCAGGCCGTAGCCAGTCGCTATACCAACTACGCTACCCGGCCCACACCATAAGGAAAAGCGTTATATAACAATGAGATTAACAATGGCAACATGATAAATTCGAGGTGGGCGAGATGGCCTGAACATGCAGCAGAACGTGTACCAAATTTTGTTTCGAAAACCTCAGGGGAAGGTTTTGTAAAATATTCTCAGTGGGTTTATTATACCCAAGAACGTAGTTATGGTAATCAAAATATTTAAATAAAACTTAGAGCAGAGTCCGCATGGGCCGATATTTGTCTGATGCATTCCCTTTTCAGAATAGTCTTAAACTAGACTATGGCACTATGCAGGTACGAACAACTCAGGATGAACTGAAACTGAGTGGGAGACATCAGCTTGTGGTCTACACTGACGTTAATTTAATGGGTGAAAACATACAAACGGTACAGGAAAGCACACAAGTCTGGATGAAAACTCTAGACTATAAACAGAAACATGAAAATTGCATTGGTCGCTAGTAAGGAGGTTGGTCTGGCGGTGAATGTGAAGATACTAAATAGATACATTTTGTTGCCGAATGAGTGTACGGAAGGAGAAGAGCACAACATGTGGTTGGAGATTAAATTGTGTGGAAAGGTGACGGCCGGACGGCCTTCAGATATTTGGGAATTAGACCTACAGATAAGAACCAGACGCACGGAGAAACTAAGGGCAAATTGAATTTGAGGATTGCCTCGTGCCATTCGGCGCAGAATATTGGTGTGTTTGCTGTCTCAGGTTATAAAGAATTAAACATAGCAAATCATAATTTTGCCTGTTACTGCTTACGGATTTGAAACTCGATCTCTTAAGACTGAGTGACATAGGCTGAGGGGATTCGAGAATAGGGTGCTGAGTAAGGTAGAAAAGGGTGCAGATAAAGTAACACGAGACTGGAGAAAACTGCATAACGAGAACCTTCATGATTTGCACTCCTCAACAAATATAATTCGTGTTATCATATCAAGGAAGATTATATGTGTTGGGCATGTGGCACACATTGGAGAGGAAAGGAAAAGGAAGGAAGGAGACCACTTGTATAAGGTAGACGTAGATGGCAGGATAATATTGAATTAGAACTTCGAGATGTATAATAAGAGTGCGTGGAGTGGATATAACTGGCTCAGGATAGGACCCACTGACGAGTTATTAACAATGTAATAATCTTTTGAATTCCATGCAGTACCGGGAATTGTTGGACAAATTTAGGAGCTATTAGTTTCCAAAGAGGGATTCTGCTCAATGCAATTAATTGATCATTTAGTCTGTTTGTTTGTTTGTTTGATAGCTTTACATGCGAAACAGCCAATGAAAATGCTAGCCCCTTGGCAAAGACTCTACGTGATTGTCCAGTCCATTGTATCTTCGCGGTAGCGCGATGTTCGAGGGCGCTTATGTTAGCTTACGTTTACATTACCCACCTAACAGCATTTTAAATCAGTA
>Ga0082212_10010648_pt1 | contig 11745 bp, 5 predicted proteins | sample TergutNt197P3_FD_71548 | JGI IMG/M metagenome (GOLD analysis project Ga0082212, IMG submission 71548) | Neocapritermes taracua P3 segment gut microbial communities from Petit-Saut dam, French Guiana - Nt197 P3 | ecosystem: Host-associated > Arthropoda: Insects > Digestive system > Gut ... | reverse complement strand
CAACGAAATCAACACCGTGCGCAAGCAACTCAGCGGCGTCAAAGGCGGGGCATTGAAACGCTTCTGTCGTGGCACAACGCTGGTCGGACTGATTCTTTCCGATGTGCTGGGCGACCCGCTCGACATCATCGCGTCCGGGCCGACGGTCGATAACGAAACAACGGCACTTGACGCGGTCAATGTACTCGAAAAATACGGCTTTGTTCAATCATCGCAGTATGCGGAACCAGCACGAAATGTACTTGACCTCTTACAAGAAACAGCATCCGGAAACGCAGTGAGTGAAACGAACGGAGTAACCGAATCAGATGGTTGGGTTCGTAACCTCGTCATCGGCAACAACGCAACGGCCGTTGACGCGGCGGGGCATGAAGCGGTCAAACGCGGTTATTCGCCCACGATGTCGTGCGCAACGCAATCGGAAGGCAATGTTGAGGAACTTGCGGAGTGTTTCGTCGATGTGATTCATAGCACGCCGCGTAAGCTAGTGCCTCATCCGAGCCCGCCGCATAAGCAAGGGGCACTAGCTTACTCGGCGTGCTCTGATTATTTATCCGACTGTCTCATCAGCGGCGGTGAGCCGACGGTCAAGTTGGTTGCTGAGAATCAACGCGGTTTGGGCGGGCGGAATCAGCACCTTGTCTTGGCGGTGATTTGCCGCCTCTTTGCAGATGAAGCGTGGTTTGCCGCTGTGCGTGAAAGTCCGGATGCTTGTCAGTTTGCGTTTCTTTCCGGCGGAACCGACGGCGAAGACGGCCCGACCGACGCGGCGGGGGCGTTTTTCGACGGGCATATTCTTCATCAAATCGCCCAATCAGGCATTGATCCCGGCGATTATTTGAAGCGGAACGACGCTTATCATTTCTTTGAGCGGTTCGACGCTCTTATCAAGACAGGTCCGACGGGGACCAATGTTTGCGATATTCGGGTACTAATGTTGCAGCGCAATTCACCAGGGTAGTACATAGTTATCAAATCATCCTTCATCAAGTTGCGACTCTTCCCCCAAAAAATATTTCGCGCAGAGACGCAAAGAACGCAGTAAATTTTAAATATTGAAACCAATCTCTGCGTCCTTTGCGCTCTCTGCGCGAAATAAAATCACGAAGTGCAATTCGGTAACTTTGTAGTAGGGCGGTCACGGCGTTCGGCCGGACATTCGGGAGATTTTTGAAAGCACTGGCAGGAACGACCCGGAAAATCGAAAAAACAAAACAGCACCTTTGACGTAACGAATTGACCTGCCGACGGTTGCCGTGTATAATGTAACAATGCAGAGATATCAATCAATGCGGTTCGATTTCTGCAGGAAATAAAACTCGTGAACAGTGACAAATCTTCAATTGCATGTTATTCTCCGACATCATCGTCAAAGGGGCGCGGGAACACAATTTGCGGGACGTGGAACTGCGGTTGCCGCGGAACCGGCTGATTTGCTTTACCGGGGTCAGCGGCAGCGGGAAAAGTTCGCTGGCGTTCGATACGCTGTACGCCGAAGGGCAGCGGCGGTATGTAGAAAGCCTGTCGAGCTTTGCGCGGCAGTTCTTGGGACAGCTTCCCAAGCCGGATGTCGATCAGATTTCCGGCCTCAGCCCGTCGATTTCGATCTCGCAAAAGACCGGCGGCCAGAACTCGCGCTCGACGGTCGGCACGATCACCGAAATTTACGACTTCCTGCGCGTGTTGTATGCCAGGGTGGCGACGGGTTACTGCTACCAGTGCGGCAAACTGATCGCAGCACAAACCCGGCAGCAGATCATCGATCGGATCGAAACCTTGCCCTGGTTCGCCACTGACCAGGTAGCCGCCGACCTTCGGGCAGCTGGGGCGGCGGATCGAGACAGCCGCCGGGACGTCGGCTGCTACCTGCTTGCTCCGGTGATTCGCGGGCAAAAGGGCGAGCACAAAGACCTCTTTGCCGACCTCCTCAAAAAAGGGTTTATTCGTGCGAGGGTCGATGGCCAAATCGTTCGCCTGACGCAAGACCTGCGACTCGACCGCCGGATGCGGCACAACGTCGAAGTCGTCATCGACCGCCTCACGCAGAGCGGCCCCGGTAATCGACAGCGACTGTCCGAAGCGGTCGAACGGGCACTCGTTATTGGTGAAGGACATCTTGTTATCGCGTTTGATGACGAGGCAGTTGCGGACATCAGCGTTTCGGCTCATTACGCCTGCACAGATTGCGGGATCAGTTTCGAGCCGCCCGGTCCGCAGATGTTCAGCTTCAACTCACCGCAGGGGATGTGCCCCAAGTGCGACGGTTTGGGCGACGTGCATTCGTTCGATCCGGTGTTGTTGATCCCCGATCCGTCGAAAAGTTTTCAGCAGGGCTGCATCGAACCCATCGGCAAGTGGCGCGACATGGGACGCTGGCGGCGGCACATCTTCAACGGCGTCGCCGAATGGCTTGAACGCAAGCACGAATTTCCGAAAAGCTATTGCCTCGAAACGGCGTGGGAGGAACTCGACACGAACGTGCAAAACGCCCTTTTATGGGGAACGGGCGACAACCATATCACGTTTACGTGGCGCAACGGGCCGAACGGCCACAAATGGGGCGGCCAGTACGAGGGCATCATCCCGCGCATGATGACGCAATTCCGCGAAACGAAGAGCAAAATGCAGCGGATCGCAATGGAAAAGTACATGAACGTCATCCCCTGCGAGTATTGCCGGGGCGAGCGGCTCAACCGTCAGGCAAGGGCATTCAAACTCGAAACCTTTTCCGATGTACCGGCGTTTCAAGACAAGAAGATGTTTTCGTTGCCGGAAGTCTGCAACCTGCAAATCACCGACTGCGCGAATTTTTTCTCACATTTAAAGCTTTCCGAATCGGGGCAGAAAATTGCCGTCGAAGCCCTCAAGGAAATTCGCAACCGGCTTGGGTTTCTCGTCAATGTCGGGCTGGATTATCTGTCGCTCGGACGCACGGCACCGACGCTTTCCGGCGGCGAATTGCAGCGCATCCGGCTGGCGAGCCAAATCGGCAGCGGACTGGTCGGCGTGCTTTATATATTGGACGAGCCGTCAATCGGCCTGCACCCCCGCGACAACGAACGCCTGCTCGCAACGCTGCAACGACTGCGCGACCTCGGCAACACGGTCATCGTGGTCGAGCACGATGAGGAAACGATGCGGGCGGCGGACTACATCGTCGATTTCGGCCCCGGCCCCGGAGTCCACGGCGGTCACATCGTTGCCCACGGCGGTGTCGAACAGATCATGGCGAATCCCGACAGCGTCACGGGACGCTACCTGAGCGGCGTTGAATGTTTAACCCGACGTCCTGAACGCCGGATCGGTTCGGGAAAAAAGCTCATCGTGCGCGGTGCGACGCACAACAACCTGAAAAACATCGACATCGAAATACCGTTGGGAAAATTCGTCTGCGTCACGGGCGTCAGCGGCAGCGGCAAAAGCTCATTCGTCAACGACATCCTGGTCGAAGCCTTGATGCGTGACCTCAACGGCGGCCTCGGTAATCCCGGCGCACACAAGGCAATGACCGGCCTCGAACATCTCGACAAGATGATCGCCATCGACCAGGCGCCGATCGGCCGCACACCGCGGTCAAACCCCGCGACGTATATTAAGCTGTTCGACGAGATCAGAAAATTATTCTCCGAACTGCCCGACGCGAAGGCGAAAGGGTTTGCACCGGGTCGTTTCAGTTTCAACGTTGCGGGCGGACGTTGCGAAGGTTGCGAAGGCAACGGGTCGAACAAGCTCGAAATGGACTTCCTCGCCGACATTTGGGTCACTTGTCCCGTCTGCCAGGGGCACCGCTTCAATCTCGACACGCTCTCCGTCAAATTCAAGGGCAAATCGATCAACGACGTGCTCGAAATGGACGTCGAGCAAGCCATCGTACATTTCGAAAACGTCCCCAAAATCAAACACAGGCTGCAAACATTGGAAAATGTCGGACTTGGCTACATGAAAATCGGCCAGCCGTCGCCAACGCTTTCGGGCGGAGAAGCACAACGGATCAAACTCGCCCGCGAACTCGTCAAAAAAAGTACGGGAAAAACGCTCTACCTCCTTGATGAGCCGACGACAGGTTTACACTTCGCCGACATCAAGCTGCTGCTCAGGGTGCTGCACGATTTCGTCGATGCTGGCAACACGGTGCTGGTCGTCGAGCACAATCTCGACGTCGTCAAGACTGCCGACTGGATCATCGACCTCGGCCCCGAAGGCGGAGCCGCCGGAGGGGAGATCGTCGCAATCGGAACACCGGAAGACCTTTCCAAGTGTGCAAAATCATATACGGGAATCGCTCTGGCGAAAATGCTGAATGGAACAGCAGTCGGGGACAAGAAACAACAGCCGGGAACGCAGTTCGCTGAAAGCGAACGGAGTGACCGGATTGGGGGCGTGTTCTCCGGTCACTCCGTTCGGCCACTTCGTGACATCACGGCGTTCCCGGCTACTGTATTAAATTCAATCACGGTGAAAAATGCCGAAGAGCATAACCTCAAGGCTGTTTCGGTCGAAATCCCGCGTGACAAGATGACCGTCTGCTGTGGGCCGAGTGGGTCGGGTAAATCGTCGCTGGCGATGGACACCGTTTACGCCGAGGGGCAGAGGCGGTACGTCGAAAGCCTCAGCAGTTATGCGAGGCAGTTCGTCGGGCAGATGCAGAAACCGAAAGTTGAGCATATCGAGGGGCTTTCCCCGGCAATTGCCATCGAACAGAAGGCAGCCAGCCATTCGCCGCGTTCGACCGTCGGCACGGTCACGGAAATTCACGACTACGTGCGCGTACTGTTCGCCCGGCTCGGCCAGCCGTATTGTCCTGAATGTAACGTTCCCGTCGGAACACAAACGCTTGATGAAATCGTTGCAAAGATATTAGGTTTTAGGCTTCAGGATTCAGGATTTAGGGATCAGGAGTCAGAAACCCAAAACCTAAAGCCTAAAGCCTATAACCTACAGTCCGAAGTCCGATTGTTAATCACCGCGCCGTTAGCTGTTGAAGTGGGACATCAGTACGAAGAGCTTTGGAAACGGCTGCGAACCGGCGGTTACAACCGAGTGCGCATCGACGGGACGAGTTATACGCTCGATGAGGTGCCGGAGATCGACCGTCGCAGACGGCACCAGGTGGAAGTGGTCGTTGACCGGGTCGTCGCAGACAGCAACTCGCGATCACGTATTTCGAACAGCATTGAAACGGCTCTCGAACTGGGCGGCGGGGTCATGTACGCAGTCGTGGTTGACAGCGAACGCGAGGAGCCGCGTTGGGAATCGCATCGGCACAGCCGTCATCTCGCCTGCGAGAAGTGCAGACGGAGTTTCGAGCCGCTCACGCCGAATCATTTTTCGTTCAATTCGCCGCTCGGCTGGTGCCCGCATTGCGAGGGACTCGGCGTGCAGACCGGGGCGAATCCATCGCTGTTCCTGCATGATCCGAAACTGACGTTGTCTCAGGGTGCTGTGAAACTTTGGCCGCAGATGTCGGGCAAACTTGCCGACGCAATGCTCCGGGCGTTCAGTCGGGCGACCGGTGTGCCGCTCGACGTACCGTTCGAGCAGCTCGACGCCCGCCATAAACGGGTGATCTTTCATGGAACGGGCGAAACATGGATCGAATGCAGAATGAATTTTCAGTTTCAGTATAAAGGGTTGTATCCCGCTTTGGAGGAGGCATCGCGGTTGGTACCGTCGCTGCGTGGGAAACTCGAATACATGGTTGATGAAGTGGAATGCTCCGTCTGTTTGGGAAGTCGTTACCGGGATGACGTTGCCGCCGTGCGGTTCATGGACATGACGATGGATCAGATGTGCCGCCAACCGCTGGAACAGCTTTTGCCGATCATCGACGCCTGGCAGCCGAACACAACCGAAAAGAAAGTGGCAGGCGACCTGCTTGATGAAGTGCGGCATCGTTTGCGATTTTTGATCGACGTGGGGTTGGATTATTTGACACTTGCGCGACCGGCCCCATCGCTTTCGGGTGGAGAAACGCAACGCATTCGCCTGGCGGCTCAAATCGGCAGCGGGTTGGTCGGTGTTTTGTACGTGCTGGACGAACCGACAATCGGATTACACCCGCGCGACAACACGCGGCTCGTCGGGGCGTTGAAGAAATTGCGCGACCTCGGCAACACGCTGCTGCTCGTCGAGCATGACAGGGAAGTGATCGAAAACGCCGATATGCTGTTGGACTTCGGCCCGAAAGCCGGACGCTTCGGTGGCGAGATCGTCGCCAATGGTACGCCGGATGCCGTCAAGAAACAACGCGACAGTGTCACCGGCCCCTATCTTTCCGGCGCAAAAACAATCCCCATCCCGTCCAACCGACGGATGGGGTGATTGCGGCACATCCTTGGGATATGCAATGGTTGAAACTCAAAAATCCGTATCCCCGAAATCCATTCCCCAATCATCGTCGACCGGAGTGGAATTTTGCGGTTGTTGGACGGTCGGCGTTGTCGTCACAGGCGTTTGGAAACCAAATCCGCCGTCAAATGCGTCTGATCGCGGCGTTGATGAAACGTTATCATCGTCAAAAGTCGTGCTTTCTGTGACACTCGTTGGTCGCGGTGCTCCAACTTTGGGAGCCTGTCGCGGTTGCTGTATGACACCATTTGCGATTTCCGGCATTTCGGTTAACAGCCGGCGTTCCTCGTCGGTTTCCTTATAATCCAAATAGGCTTCCGAAAGATACACATGCCGGGCAGGCTGTTTACGTCCCATTTCATGCAAACACTGGATCAGCCCCGAATCCGTAATGAGATAGATCCGGTCATTTTCATTGTTGTAATAAACGTCTTTGTAAGCCTTGAGGGAAAAGAGCGTCGTTTTGGCACCGTCCCGACAATTGACGCGTGCCAAATCGCCGGAAGAATTTCTGACATAAAGCCAACCCGGAGATGCGGCAATAAACGAGTCAACTCCGTGTGAATTCCACAGACCATTGCCGTTATTGGAGTCAAGACACCAGAGGCTGCCATCCATACAAGGGACATAAATCCTGTCCTTGACCACCGTGATGCGATCGTTGATCGGCGATCCGACACTTTGCCACCAACGGGTCTCCATGGTTTTCGAATCATAAGCAAAAACAAGCCCCGAAGCACTGCCGACAACGGTCAGGAATCGCGAAGCGTGATCGTCAATGTCTTGAATATTTTTTTGAACGATTGCCGGTTGATGAACGATATCCCGGGCGATGCTCCCTTCATAACGACTAGTTTTCACCATTGTTCCGGTTCCACTTCGGGACAAGGTTGATTTTCGTTCCAAGGGGGGTTCATAAAGAAAGGTTTTTGGCTCTTTTTTATACGACAACACGGGACTGACGGCGATCCGGTGCTGCAATGCGAATGAGGTGCTGTTGAAAACGTTTGTTTCCGGAGTCGTACCGTATCCCCCATCTCCCGCACCAATCATCTCCCAGCGTCCGCGAAAGATGACACCGACGCGGTCGCCGGCCGTGCATAACGGCGTTCCCCCGCTTTTCACATACGGGGCATAAATGAAAAAGTCATCGCCATGTGCCGTATCGAACACGACACGCTTTGCTTTTGCAATATAAGCGTTGGATCCGTCGTCCCGTATCCAGCCGCCGGTCAATTCCACGGCCAACTCTTTGTCATGCAATGCTTCCGCGAAAAACAGGTAGCCGCGATCCGTAAACCATGTCAAAACTTCAAGCTTTGCCGAATCATAAGAAATCACCGGTTGAACCATCGTTGTCCCAAACGAGTAACAAACCATCGGTACGCTCTTGTGCGGCTTCAGGAAATACGGCGCATTATCCCCCCTCTCCGCTTCATCCAACGATTTTGCCGATCGTCCCTGACGCAGGTTTCTACCTGTTTGCTGCAATTCCTCCTCAAGTAACTCGTCCAATTCCATTTTGCCTTTCAGCGGTGCATTGGCTTCCTGAATGTTGTCCCGCCACCAGGAAGCGGTAGTTTTGTCGGCTTCCCGTACTGCTCCGGTATAGGGATCAAGAACCATTCCGATTTTTGCGTATTCGGGAACCAATTCCAGCAATCTCTTGGACGGAGCCGGCTTTTTTTCGCCCAACTGTGACTTGACGAATGCTTCGGTACTGACGGTTTGGCTGCTGCTTTTCGTGACTTTGCCGCTGTAAGGATCAAGGGTATAGCCGATGGCCTTGTACTGCTTAACGAGTGCCAACAATTCAGGTGACGGTGCCTTAAGCTCTTCCATGGGAAAACAGGCCATGCGGTTGTCCACCAATGGCACATAGAGATAATAATCCGACAATTGACAGGCAGCAGAGGCTGCCGCCGGCAACTCCTGATACCAGAGCAGACGACCGTTGCGCCGGTCGAAAACCTGGACTTCACGACCACAAGCCACGGCCACCGTTCTCGTATTGGCCGCCGGAGCGTACGGCATCATCCCGGAGCTGCCGATGTATCGGGACCAAAGGGTTTGGCCGGTTTCGGCGTCCAGGGTGATCAAATGGTTGTTGTTCGTGACGATGAAAAACAAATCGCGATCCAAAAGCGTATGTTCAATCTTTGCCAAGCGGCCATCTATCGCGATTTGGCTGTACCAAGCGCGTTCCAAACCATAGCGGTTAACCTCGGCCTCCGAAAGAAAGGCGGGACGATCGGCGGCATGGCAGGTCTGCACAAATGCGGTAATCAAGGTCAGAGTGATAATGCTCAAGAACTTATGTTGCATTGGAATCCTCAGTCTCGAAGTGATCAAATCGACAAGTCGGTGTTTTTCCATGATATGTGGCGGCACGTCCCGCATTCCAGAGACTGCCACCCACTATGATAATCGGGTTGGGACGAAAAGTTAAGAAAAATTTGTAAGAAAAAATGAAATCCGTGTTTTTCTCTTGCGGAAAAGCTGGAGGTATAATTATTGCACTGAATTTCTAAAGACAAGTTTGCTTTCCGTTACAACAATATCCACATATTGGTCAGTTTCCGACATCGGAATGGCATCAATCAACTGCCAATCGAATGCCAAGCCGATTTTGAGGATATTTTCCGGTGTTTTTTTCAAAAAACGGTCATAAAACCCTTTGCCACGGCCTAATCGACCGCCATGTGAATCAAAAGCAACACCTGGCACAAGAATCAAATCCAATTCTTCCGATTGAACTTGGCGGTCTGATTTCCGGCGCAGTTCGAGTTTTGGCTCCAAAATTCCAAAACATCCCGGTGCCAGTTCCTTCAGATTTCTGAGACGAAAAAGGTGTATTTCTCCGTCCGTACAGAAAGGTACAATGATGCGTTTTTTTTGATTGATCAATTCGGAAATCAGAGGAGCTGTTCTCACCTCTTTACCAAAATCGACATAAGTCATTATTGTAGAACAGGTTGTAATTTCCACCAACGTCATCAACCGGGTTATCACCTGTCGGCTCATTTCACTTGTGTCGCCGATGGCCTGTTTGCGTCCGGCGATCATTTTGCGAATTTCTTCTTTGGTCTGCATGAATACCCTGCTCTAACGACAATTGATGACCAGTGCCGGATAAATTAGCGATGATGATTTCACAATGCATAAATTATACTATAATAAACGTCTCTCGTTCACAAGTCATGCGAAAAAACGACCAGCTTCCAACCGGAGGCAAGCCCGCGCTAACTCCACATTCAACACCCCAAACTAAAAATTAACAAACCAACTCATGTCAACACTAACACAAACTCCTCCTCATGAAGCCATGACAGACAACATTTACAAACCGGACCTGATGGAAGTCATCGACGTGACGCAACATACGGTGGACGTCAAATCGGTCAAGATACGTTTTCGCGATCCCGAGCGAGCGAAAGATTTTTCGTTTCGCGTCGGGCAGTTCGGGTTGTACTCCGTGTTCGGGTACGGCGAATCGACGTTCAATATATGCAGTAGCTCGAATTGGCACGATTTCATCGAGTTCTGCTTCCGCAAGACAGGCCGGGTCACCGAGCAGATGTGGAACGTCAACGTCGGCGACACCATCGGCTTTCGCGGACCTTACGGCAACAGCTATCCGATGGAAGCCTGGGAAGGCAAAGACCTGGTCTTCGTCGGCGGAGGAATCGCCATGCCGCCGATTCGTTGTGCGATTTGGTACGCCCTCGAAAATCGCGAAAAGTACGGCAAAATCAGCATCGTTTACGGTGCCCGAACCGTCGGCGATCTCGTGTATCGCATCGAGCTGAAAGATTGGGCAACGCATCCGAACACGCAAGTCATTTCAACCGTCGATCCCGGCGGCGAGACGCCTGATTGGGACGGCAAAATCGGCTTCGTGCCGACCGTGCTCAAGGAAGCGAACATCGATTGCAGCAACGCCGTCGGGCTGGTCATCGGGCCGCCGATTATGATCAAGTTTTCGCTGCCCGTGCTCGCCGAAGCGGGTATGAAAGACGCCGACATTTACACGAGTCTCGAAAACCGTATGAAATGCGGTCTCGGCAAATGCGGTCGCTGCAACTGCGGCCCGTTCTACGTTTGCAAAGAAGGCCCGGTCTTTACGCTCGAACAAATGAATTCGTTGCCGGATGATTATTGAGAAGTGGTTCGTGACGAGTGATTGGTGACTCGTTAGCCGCGTCGCCCTGCGACGCGCATGATTGTGCGGTCACGGCAGGAGGAATGAGGAATGACGACATGCTTGGTGCGATCATCGGCGACATTTGCGGTTCGGTTTATGAGTGGAAGCCGTTCAAGACAGGTTTCCCTGACGAGGTGCCGCTCGTCAATGCTGATGCGTGTTTTACGGACGATTCCGTATTGAGCGTTGCGACGGCGGAGGCGATCCTCATGCAGCAGGATTACGCGACGGCTTACAAAACATGGGCCAGGCGTTATCCTAATGCCGGGTATGGCGGTAGCTTCTATCAATGGATGATGATGGACGACATAGAGCCTTATAACAGTTGGGGAAACGGTTCGGCCATGCGGATAAGTCCGATCGGTTGGGTGTTCGAGACACTTGAGGAAACTCTGGCTGAAGCAAAACGTTCGGCGGAAGTCACGCACAACCACCCGGAAGGAATCAAAGGAGCACAATCCGTCGCGGCGGCGATTTACATGGCCAGGAACGGTGCAAACAAACAGGAAATCAAGCAATATATCGAAACGGCATTCGGTTACAACCTGGACACCGCGACACAGAATATTTGGCCGGTCTATTATTTCGAGGTCAGTTGCCAGGGTTCCGTGCCGGAGTCGATCATCTCGTTTTTGGAAAGCCGCGATTACGAACATGCCGTCAAAATCGCCATTTCCCTCGGCGGCGACAGCGACACAATGGCCTGTATCGCAGGCGGAATCGCCGAAGCGTTTTATCGAACAATCCCGCAACACCTTGTCGATTTCGCCCGGAAAAAACTCAAAAAGGAAATGCTCGACGTGATTGACAGGTTTTATGAAGCAACTTTTGTATCTGAATAACCGCGTCGCAGAGCGGCGCGACTACCATTTTACCCTGATCCATGTCCTTTTTAATCAACACGCTGATTCGTTCGTTTCTCGCACAACAGGCGATTGACCTTGTGCAGCGCGAGGTCACGACGCAAGTGGAACGCGAAATCAAGGCACGTCAGGAAGCGGCGGAACAGGCGGCTTCAATTCGCGACGGCAGATCGGGCAACGTCGATTTCGCGATTGTCTTTTCGCAACCGCATGAAGCGGTTGGCTTGCTCGACCGTTTTCCAGACGCGGCAATCACACGCGGGAACAGCAACACGTTTTATGCGTTCGCGTATCGGGATAAGCATGTCATCGTGGTACTGCCCGCCGATG
>Ga0082212_10010647_pt1 | contig 11747 bp, 9 predicted proteins | sample TergutNt197P3_FD_71548 | JGI IMG/M metagenome (GOLD analysis project Ga0082212, IMG submission 71548) | Neocapritermes taracua P3 segment gut microbial communities from Petit-Saut dam, French Guiana - Nt197 P3 | ecosystem: Host-associated > Arthropoda: Insects > Digestive system > Gut ... | reverse complement strand
CACGGGAGCGATGGTGTCGGTGACGAACACAACGTATATCAACTCGTCGAGTGTGGTGGAGTTGTTGAGTAAGTTATCGCTCCTTCATCCAGAGGGCACAGTGAAAGTGATATTGGACAATGCCGCGTATCAGCGATGTTATTGGGTCAGAGCGTTTGCAAGTCTCATTGGCATTGAGCTAATTTTTTTGCCGAGTTACTCACCGAACTTGAATTTGATCGAGCGTTATTGGAAGTTTGTCAAAAAGAAATCGCTTAACAATCAATTTTACAGCAACTTCGAGGACTTTTGTGCGGCAATTGATGACTGCATCAACAATGCCAAAGAAAAGTATCACGAAGAAATAGAATCGCTCATGACGCTACGATTCCAAACGTTCGAAAACGTGAAATGCCTCGCCGGGTAAGGTATAGCGGTACTCCATTGGAGAATATCATGTCAACAGCAACGATTCGAGAAACACTATTGCGGGAAGTAAACGTCTTGCCTGCCGATTACTGTCCAGAGGTATTACACTTCATTGAGTCCCTAAAAATAAATCGGCAACCGGCGGTTCGGGACTGGGACAGCGAAGACGTGGACGATTGGGACGACAACGATTGGAAAGCATGGTTGGAAAGTAACCCGCCGATTCCCGTCGAAGACGATCCGACAATCACTCCCGAACACTTGGAACGTTTGCGGCAACGGTTTAAGGATATAGACGAGGGCAAAACAAAAGTGATTACGTTCACTCCCGAAGAGTTGGAGGACTTTTGGCAAGAAATGGAACACTCCCCCGAAGAAGCCAAAGAAAAGGCAAGAAAACGAGCATACTATCGCACCCCAAAACAGTCATGAAATTAACTTTTGAGAACTCGGCGGTGGTAGAAGATTTTTTTGCTATTGCCGATGACAGACAATTATTTAAGAGTCTAAAAAAATTGTTACGAGACATTAACCGCCACCCGTTCTCTGGAATCGGCAAGCCGGAACGTTTGAAAGGCAGACCGGGGCAGTGGTCACGACGAATCGATGACTATCACCGACTTGTCTATAAAATTGAGAATGACGAAATCAAAATACTTGAATGCGGAAAACATTATGAAGGGTAAAACGAATCGCGAAAAAACCACACTACGCCTCGACATAGCCGCTTTCGTTCTGTCGTGCTTTAGCGTAATGCTCTCGATATTTGCACTGTGGATTGCTACAGAGAACCGTCACGGGCCGCGGCTCTCTGACCAACCCTTCAGGGTCACGATACCAATGGCTGTTAGCGAATGTTTGGTTAATCAGGCAGCGTCTACTCAAGACGGCGACGAGAAACCCGAATCCGGCGAGTCCGATACCGATGCATGCGAATCCGATGCAGGCGTACATGAAAAATAATGTTGTCATCATGACACCATCATAATTCAAAACTGTTCTTTGACAACTGGGTGAAGCAAATAATATCAATCCCCTCGGAGCGTGGGCACCTCCGAGGGGCGGCGTGGGGGATTTTTCGGGTTGCTTTTTGTATTGCCGAGTTATAATGACCGCAATGGGTAGGGGCGTTATAAACCCCGCTTGCCTTGACCGTTCCTTTGTCCCTTGCAAACGAGCGGCGAGGCAGCCTATCTAACTTTACAAGGGAGTCTTTGGGGGCGATTTATGTCTACACTGGACAGGAGACAACTGTCTACTACAATATACGTTAGTTTCGGTGTTGGAGTAGTCCTTTGGTTTTTGCAAACTGTGATTGATCTTGCCTCAATTCTCTCTTCGTGTTCGTTGTTTTTTTCTCGTTGGGTTGCAACGGAGTTTCGTTGGTTTATCATTTGCCCTGAAAAGGCAGTCTATTCTTATCCTGGTGTTGTCTCGTGGTTGTTCAATGCTGTACTTTTGATGATTTGCATCTATTGTATTATCAATATTTGCCATGCAGTAAAACTGAACAACAGTGTAGCACGATTGGACACATTGTTTCTGTGTTTTTCGGCATTTTTTTTAATTCTTTTCTCTGTTTCGCTTTTTCAGACACGTTCTGCTGTCCGGTTTTATGAGCAATTTTCTCTCATCCACTTTCGTGTTTCGGAATTTGACCAAATCGAGGCGAGGAAATTTCAGATTCGAATGTCAAAGATTGAATCTGTTCCCGACATTGAATCCGCATTATATGAAATGCGGAAGTACGTAGACGATCAACAAGCAACCGTACATGAAAATTAGTGTTTGTGTCATGACATCTGCAAAATGGCATGATCTGCCAACATCGCCAGCAGGCTCACCGCACCGGCATAGAGCGGTATTGTCAGAAAATAATCTGCATAGACCACTCCACCGAACCAGCCCATCCAAAAGCCCATGCATTGTGGGCACGTCGACAAATACCCCAGATCGTCGGGTCGCAACAGTAACAGCCAATCCCGAAGATCATGAAAAACGGCTCCGCGGACGATAATCAACGTAAGACCGGTCAAACCGGTCATCAATAACAACTCTTGCATCATAAAAAACTTCCTTTCATGAAAAACTGATATTTTTTCCGCACCCGCCGCACCCGCTACGATTGTGAGCAACCGCCGTATTTACGGACTGCCTTGGCGAGGACTTTCGGCGGTTCGGCGGCTCAAACTCGACGACCGGAGCCGTTGCGACCGGTTCGGCAACCGGCGGCTCGCTCGTGCTCTCGACCACATTACAATATCCGTCCAATACAATCCGTTTCATACGTGCTCAATGTGCAACTGTCCATTTCCCGACCAAACGGTCGTGCGGTGCAATTCTGCGTCTGGGTGATTCCAGTGGATTCCCACCGGCTCTTCGTCAATTTCGGAAACTTCCGGCAGGCGGTCATACCGATACCATGATTCTTTGTCATCGACAAAGAGCCGCAAGTTTGCGTTCGGGTGCTTCCCTTCCGCCACATGGTCAAAATCCAACTCGATTCCTTCTTTGAGATCGCCCTGTGCGTCAAAATCTGGGTTTGCTGTCCGGGTTTCCCCTTCCATTTTGGCATAAACTCCCTGCCGTTTGTGGTTCCGCTCCAAGGCTTTGCTCCGATAGGCTTCTGCGGAGTGACGGATACGGGGAATGGTTCCTCGCAAACGGTGTCCCGTGTAAAACTTGTGATTGTCTTTGACCTCGTTTCCGACTGTTTCCGTTGTAATTTCGCCGGTCGATGGGTCTTGTGTTTGCCGGACCACCCGCTCGTGAAGTGCACCCTGTGCCCCAAACGTGAGAAACGCACCGTCCCGGCTATTGTTTCCCAGTCCTTTGACGGCGACTGCGGAGGCTTCCTCACCGCCGTACTGATGTGCCCAGCACGTCACGTCATGGAGGGTATCGTCTTCGACAAAGGGTTCGATGTCAAGACTCACGTCCGTTCGGGTTTCGGCATAGACCGTGTAATCCCCGCTTTTTTCGTATTTGAAGGGGATATAACCATCGTTCGGGAAAACCCGCTCCACCCCTTCGGAGTCGGTAAACTTCCATGCCGATATTCGGTATTCCGAGGGATTGGTCGGCGGTAGGAAGGAACCATCAAGGCTTTGGAGCAACTCTTCGCCCGTGATTGTCCCGTCGAGGAACATCAGGACATGGGTAATGTTTGTGCCGCCTTCCGTGACGTAAAACGCAATGGCAGTGTATTGGTCGGGTGTTAAGGTTCCATTGTTTGCCCTCTCTTCGAGCAATTCCAGAATATCGAACATTGCCTCATTGATGTCGGTATCCGGTTCCTGATATTTGTGCTCGACCATCATGTCGGCGACCGTACAGACGGTTCCGTCGTCTAGGGTACAGGTGCTCTCTTCAATCGGGTCGGCAATGTTGACCACCGGTTCCCAGCCGTCTCACTGTACTACACAACTTTTTATTGTGTTGGAGCCTCTGGTCCGAATGTTTCCCATCCCCACGCCAAATCTCTCATTCGTTGCAATCCCTTCCAAACCGTTTCCACGCCTGGCGGATCAGAGCGATTCGGTCGATCCACATAACCGCCCAAACAGGCAATCAATCGTACCATCACCGATAACGGTGGTGGCTTCGCCGGTAACGGCATGCCACGATGCGTTACACTCCATACCGATTTCCACTCCGACGGATCAACTATCAACTCGCAATCAATGTCGGGACAACTCCGACCCAATCGACACACATACAACGTCCGCCAAGCAACAATCATGTAGATTGCCGTACACGCCAACATCCGTGGAAGCGTTTCAAATCGCCGCTCTTCAATCCGACACCCCGACTTTAACGTGCGAAAATAAATCTCAATCATCCAACGAACTGCATAATAGCGAATCACATTTCGCACGTTTTCCGCCGTTGAAATTGTCAGTGTCGTCAATAAAATCCATTCAATGGGATGTTCTCCTTCAGGCGGGTTCGGTTCTTGAACAAGAACAACATTGACCACCACAGAAGGCACCGCATGTCTGACACCATAAGGAACCTTTATCGTCAGCGTCCCTGCTCGAACCTCCACGGTGGCTTGACGGCTGACACGAGAGGTGCGACGAGGATTCTTCTCGCAAGCAAGCTTCTGCTTCCGTCCTTGTACAGAGATTTCGTTCGTAAACAACACCGGCAACTTCAGTAAAGAATCGCGGATCAAACCGTTCGTATTTCCCTGTTCATCAAGGATGGCTCGGTCGTGGTAGGCACGAACGATCCAATGAAAATTATTCGTCCTTCGCGGCTCCACCAACAGGTCGTATATATCACTCTCACTATCGCTCAAACTAACGCAAAGAGTATCGGGACAGGCGATGGCAAGTTTTTGAACGGCTCGAATGCCTTCGATCCATCGAATACTTTCTTTTGCTTCGATGGGAATAGAGCGGCGTTTTTTTTCCTTTTCCCCTTTGGAAAGTTTGGCGTGTGCTCGATCAGGTTCTTCGCGTGCCCAAATCTTTGCATCAATGGCTCCGAGAGGAGTGCCATCTTCGGTGAAGGCTTCATTGAGGTGCAAAAATGCTCCGCGTCGACTTCCACCATCAAGGGGGCCGGCACCGACGACTTGTTGTTGGGGACGAGAGAAGTCGAGTTCGCTGGTGTCTTGGGCACATAAAACGACTTCCTGTGGGCGACAACGTTTCGACGTGGCGTGAAAATGGGGTTTAAGAATCTTTTCGGGAGTCACCTTATCGTTATCGCAGAAACGATAGGCGGCTTCGAGTTCGGCACGTCCACCGAGGGCAGCAGGAATGCTGGCGGTAGGACGAAGAGAAAAAGATTCGAGAATCTGTTCGAACCGCTCGTTTAATCGTTGGTCACCGAGATCGGCGGTTTCTAACTCTTCCTGACACCACGTCTGACTCATTGCAGCACTCCTTGCTTTGAGGGAAATCCAGAGGAAGGCATTGTAACAGACGCCCCCTATGTATCCAAGGTCAAAAAGTTGTGTAGTACAGTGAGCCCAGCCGTGTCCCCCTTCGCCGACGAGCAGGTGGTTGTCACCACAGCAGAGAGCCCATTTGTAGTTTGTGAGTGTCGAGCCGCGATAAACTTCATGCCATTCTTGCTCTCCGATCCAAGCCCAGTAAACATTGAGCCCGCATCCGCAGGAAACGTCGGCTCCAGCGTCAATCCAGTACGTGTGGACGGCATCGGCACCGGCATTGGTATCGACGTAGTGATAGGCGTAGGTTTTGCCCTCAAAATACTTGAGGACTTCCCCTCGGACGCTGACCCAAATGCCGACCGTCACGGAATAGACGGTCAACGATTCGTCTCCGTATTGCTCACTCAAAACGATGTCATGCATTTCACGAATGGCAAGCAGTGCCATCATATCTTTACAGCACCAGAGGTTATTCCAACGTCCCTGTGCTAATAGGTCGTGCAGGGGTTCATCGCCAAGTGCCCAGACTTCATCGGTTACTTCGGGGATGTCCACTTCCCAACCGCCGGCATGGACATGTTTTCCGCCGTCGGGAGACGCAGTGAATGTGCCAAATCGACAAAACAGTCCGGGGGCACAACCTGGGCAAGGACACCCATAAACGGAACCGCCGCCCGATAAAAAACGACCTGGTGCTATTTTGTACCCCGTGCTATATGCACCGCCGTACCCCCAAGCCCAAGTACCATTGTCTGTCGGCTCACCATAATAGGTAGTCTCTCCACAATAGATACTATCGCCATAAGTGCCCGGTTGAACACCTGCACTTGCCGCGCAACTGACTGCTTCTAACGACGTGCCTTCCCGCACTTTCCCATCGGTTCCGATTTCAAAAACGAGACTATCAGATTTTTCACTGTAACGGTCTCCGCTGCCAACAAGAAGTATCGACAATGCGGCTTTTGGAGCAAAACCCTTTTTATGTTTGAAAACGCTGTACCGGGTGGTTGCACTATCATTGTCACATTGAGAATTTCCACACTCGACAAACGGCAAAAGAGCGGGTAAAGAACCAAGACCGCAGGATGTCTGACCAAGATCGCCGTTTTTGATAACGTAACCTGTACCATACGAACTCAAATTTCCTGACAGTGTAACGTCGCTATCGCCAATGCTTTGAATTGTGGTTGTCATTGGCACATGATAAGCGTCAAAGCCGTTGCATACATCTTCATCAAAGATGAAACTGCCTGGGTTCCCTTCCCCCGGTATCAGTGCTTTCCATGTACACAGGGCTTGCTTTATCGAATAATGATTGCACATGACTGCCAGGAGTTTTTTGTTATCCGCCGTGCCGTAATCAAAATTTGTTTCCTGCAAATTTTTTGTAAGAATTGTTGCCGCGAGAACGCGGCTAACAGTATCATTGTAATCAACGTTATAACCCGGATGATGATAGGACAACTTTAGTTGCCAGCCGGTGACACCGCCTACTCCATGAATCGCATAGATGTCCACTGTTGCGGAGACATCAAACGAACCCGCTGGCGTTCTGTAGATACCGCTGTAAGAAGCCGAAGGCTTGCAATCTATAAATGCGAGTAATGAGCCTGCACCGATAAACTCGTTGTCAATCCAACCTGTTGTATTACCGTGAACAATAATGACACCGCCAGACTCATCGTAGGGACGTCCTGCCGGATTGCCAAAATCTGCGTCGCACTCGCCAAAATCAATGACATCACAACCAGAGATGACAACCCACTTGCCGTTCATATCTTCAGCATTCACGACTGTAGGAAGGTAAACTCTCCCGTCAGGCTCAAGTCCGTCAAGGTAAATTCGTGCCGAATGGGTGTTACTGCCGTAGACGTACTGATCGTCTCCGCCGGGATAATTCCAAGTGCCGACAAGCCCCGTGCAACAAAAGACCGATACTTTCCAGGGATTCTCATCATCGCCATAGACAAACACAAGGTTTTTGAAGTTTTCTGGTTTTGCTCCGGCGGAGGAGCCTGGCATGTTCACCGGTGTTGTAATGCTGCCTGCCGGTGTGCCGGTGCTGCCGCAATAGACGTGATAGGTGTAGCGTCCATTGTTAAGAATTTTGAGAACGGCAAACTTTCCCATACAAAGCAGTTCCGCCGAACCCGTTCCTTCGGCAAGTTTCTTTTTTGTGTTAAAGAAGTACCATTGGTTTTTGTCCGTATCCTGATATTTTTCATCAAAAATCAGACAAAATCCCAATTCGCAGTAAGACCAACTGGTGCCGGTCACAAGCCATAACGGTTTGCAAGGTTCACAGTCATTGAGATTGTGTGCGGATTTTTCGGCAACCATCGTAGGCAAAATGACGACATGCCGATTGAGACAGCCTGCCTCGTATCGTGTTTCTTGGTAGTTGGTATGCTCTTCCCAGCCATTGAATCCGAGCCGCCAGAATTTATCCGCGTCGGGACTGAAAAAACAATCCCCTTCTTGCAAGCCGGTGCGGATCACGCCTTCCTGCTCGCTACAGTCGAGCGATTGTTTGATTTGATATTCCCGGCACACATCCCAGTCGGTGAGAATGTAATCGCCGCCGTTTCCGGCATATCCGGGCAAGTTGCCGACACCGGCAACCTCTCCCAGCCACGTATGCTCCTTTTTATCGCTCACGCTCCACGTATAGGGAAACATCGCAAAACCGCCGCCGATGTTATACAGATAGGCTCCGGCAGGCGTATCCTCTTTGGCAACCAAGGCACAGCCCGATTGCGTCCAGCATGCTTTCCAAGAGTGATTGGGGTCTTTGAAGCCCGGCGGGTCTTCATCGGGGCGGTCGTCGCAGAGGAAGTGAGGACGTTCTCGGACTCCCCATACATTACCGACATTCCAAGAAATATCCTCGTTGTCCGTGACCGGTGTATCGGGAGTTTTGGAGCATTCTTTTGACGATTCACCGGTATTGGGGTCTGTCCTGACACATCGCCACTCCAAATGTCCGACCGGTTGGACGGCGATGTCAGAAAGACGTTCGATCTGCGGTACAAATCCGTCCCAAGATTTGACTTCGGTACCGTACCGGCTCACTTGATCGTCCGACGCACACTGTTTTGCCAGTAAGGCTTGATACGGGTTGCGGTTCTGGCGATAGACCTTGTCGTAAGCAATCCATTTTTCGACTTTACTGTCCTGTGCGGTATAGTTTCCATTCTCATCTTTGAGCCATGCCGCTGTTTCCTTCAGTGAGATGGACTCCGGTTCCTCTTCGTTACTGCGGGGCTGTTTTTTCGCAAGAAGCCCCCTCCCGTCATACCAACCTTCGTAGAGAACCACACCGCGGCGGACGTAAATGCACGAACGCACTCCGGTCATGATAATGAGGTCGGTATAGGTCATCGGCGACAAAGTCCCGACACAAAGACCGCCCACTTGCACAATGGGAACCCAGGGCAAAATCTCCAAACCGCCGTGGGGACACCAGACCCGCGTTGCGACTTCGCTGTCAAAGCCGACGAAAAAGAGATGTCCCAGCGGGGAGACAAGATACACGTCCCCGTTTTCGCACATGTAATAGTACGATGGGTAACTGTGTTTTTCGACTGACTCGCGGGTGTCAGGATTCGCAAGTTTCAGCGTGTCGTGTCCATTCAGGTGGTAAGGCATTCTCCTCTCCTTTCTCCTTTCTCCTTTCTCCTTTCTCCTTTCTCCTTACTCCTTACTCCTCTATCCGACATCGTATCGAAGGTTTGTAATCGACATTCAGGAGGCTGTAAACATTGTTTTGCTCAAAATCACCGAGGGCAAGGGTGTATTTTCGGTTGTTATAGACGGGACTGCAATCGTCGCAGGCAACTTTGACAAGCGACGTGATCGTTCGGAGCGGGATACAGTAGCCGTAGGGCACGTTTTCGCAGTAGAGCAGTTGCGGGTACAAACCGTCCTTCCAGAGTCCGAGGAGCACCTTGCCGGTGCAGTTGTTTTCAATGCTGTCGGTATCTTTGACTTTCGGCTTGTCGTTTTGATACTCTGGAATAAAGGCGTAAATACACTCCCGATCAACGGCTAAAACGTCCTCAATGGATTCGAGTTTACGGTTGTGAAGTCCGGTTACAACGCTCTGTCCGCTTTGAATCTGACCCGTTTCGGTGATTTCATAGAGGTCGAGTTCGATTTCGGCAACGATGGGCTTGTTAGCCTGCTCCTTTTTGACGATGGGAATGATGACCGGCACGGGCAACATACCATCGACCGCGTCATAGCGTATCGTTTTCTTTTCGGAAGGTTTATGAGTGCATTCATTGCCGAGTGAATATCCGAGCACTGTGTGCGGGGCGATGACTTGATGCCCGCGTTTCAATGCTTTTTCAGGGTCGGCGGTGGTTGCCCACTGTGCCGAATAGTCCACCGGAAATTGTGCAACTGTGCCGGACAGCGACGCAAGATAGGAAAGCCAAAGGTAAGACGAAACGAATCCGGTCGTTTTTAAGCCGGGCCGCGTCAAGAGCGGAACATCGGTGCCATTTTCAAAAACGAGTTTCCAAGTTGCCGGAAGTTGTGATGTTCGGTTTGTATCGGGCTGTGCAAACTTTTCGCGGACGGCGGGTTTGACATTTTGGTAGTAGAGCGGATTGCCGCCTTGTCGTTTGGGTGTGACTACGTTCCCGGCGGCGAGTTCCATGACAGGGAGCGGTTGTGTTCCTTCGTCGGTGAGTCCGCAGGCGCTTGTAAACCATTTTCCGAACGTATCAAAATCCTGCTCGCCGGCGGCAATCCAGAGCGGCTTGAGTTCGTTGCCGTCGATAGACATTTTTGAAGTCCACTGCCGGGCAGGGTAGAGGACGGGCACCGTGATTTCGGTGGGTGTGGAACCGCCGGAACCACCGACACCGGAGACCAATTCCCAGACTCCGCGAAAAACGGCAAAAACGCGTTCGCCGACTCCGAGTGCTGGTTGCTCCGAAGCCGCCGGGTGGTACAGGTCAAACTCGATATTGTCCGTAATCGGCTGATAGGTGCCGTTGATCCGATAGAGCCGCCGTGCACGACATTTCCAAGTATTCTCGACTTGTGTCCATCCGGCAATGATTTCAACCGGCGAGGAGTAACCGGCGAGAATTGTTGCTCTGTTTTCCGGCGGCGGTTGTGTTCCCGATAAGGCTTCGGTATTTTCGACGGCACTCTTGATGCGTCGTCCGAAACGTTCGGAAAAAAGGGCGATGTTGTCAGTCATACTAGAGAGGCGGAACCGCGATGATCGAACACGGATCGGGAATTTTAAGGTCTGCTATCGACGAAAGCGAATACTTATGGAAGGGTCCCACATTATAGACATCATTGGAATTTTCTGGTACGGGGACTCCGTGTCCGTTGAGTCGAGCGGGTTCACTGATGGGCGTTCCGTCACCGCTGTTAAGAATGGGGAAAATCCATCCGTTGACCGGGTCTTTGTAATGGTATCCGGTGTCCATGATCAAATCCAACCAACCCTCTGCATTGATCTTGACATTATAAGTCACCGTCCATATTTTTCCATCGAATTGCGGGATGATGCTGTCAATCAAATACTCCCCGTCCACCGTATTCGAATACTGAAGTGCCTTGTGAACCGGATTACCGTATTCTTTTCGGGTCATGGAGATGACGGGTATCTTTTTTCGTCTGAAAGCGGGCGTACTGAACGGTAGCCCTGCGGAATTGACCACCGGTTGCAGTGTTACCATGTCCACATCCAAAGGAACATCCACCCATTCGTAAGAGACGCTGACAAGAAACTTGTCGTCTACAGACGGTTCAGAGTTGATGGCTTCATCGTTTTTCGAGGAGTACGTTTGCCGGACCCGCCATTGGACAAGCGGATGAAGCGGATCAAAAATTCCAACGATCTCCAGATTCTGTATCGTAAAATCGCCTTTTCCTCTGATAATCTTACGTTCGAACACTTCGACTTTTCCGGCGAAAATGTCCTCATCACTGTCATTTCCGAGGCTATAGGGTGTTCCGTGGGAATACCATCCGGCTGCTTTTCCATCTACGATCAGCGGACTGCCGGGTGCAATCTCACCTTGCTTGACGATCCTTTTCGCATAGTCCAGAATCACATCGGAATAGACGAGCCACTCCAATACGGTCTCCGACTCGTCCTGATCAAAAGAGCCGGTCGTGTCCACAAGATATTTGTCTATAAGTGCCATGTGATGGTTTGGAGGTTAGGAAATTCTTGTTATGCGTCGGTGTTTTCCGGGTTAGGATCGGCAGTTTCCGCAATGGGAAGGGATGGTCGTGGACTTAGCATGCCCAAAAACTTTTCGGCGACTTCTTTGTCCGCAATAATCAGTGTACCGATGTTATACGTAACCGGATTGTGGATGTGCTGGACATTCTGGGTCTTTTCGGACATGTCGGTGTTTGTGTTAACGGTGGTGTCAACAGTGGGTTTGATGAGTCCTTC
>Ga0082212_10010646_pt1 | contig 11747 bp, 13 predicted proteins | sample TergutNt197P3_FD_71548 | JGI IMG/M metagenome (GOLD analysis project Ga0082212, IMG submission 71548) | Neocapritermes taracua P3 segment gut microbial communities from Petit-Saut dam, French Guiana - Nt197 P3 | ecosystem: Host-associated > Arthropoda: Insects > Digestive system > Gut ... | reverse complement strand
TCCCGGCGTCGGGTTCGCGAAAACACACGGGATGGATCTTGAAGTTATCCGAAAACTTGATTTTATCATAAATATGGGGTTTCCTGTAATGCTCGGCGCGTCGCGAAAGAGCTTTATCGGGGCCGCGCTCGGTTTGCCCGTGGACGAACGCGTCGAGGGTTCGCTGGCGGCGGCTGTCATCGCCGTGACGCGCGGCTGTTCTTTTATCCGGACGCACGACGTCAAAGAGACGAAACTCGCGGTCAAGATGGCTGAAGCGATTCTTGATAGAGGAGAGAGGAGAGAGGAGAGAGGAGAGAGGTAAATGGACCGCATCAATATTAAGAACTTTGAAGTGTTCGCGCATCACGGGGTTTATCCGGAGGAGAATATACTCGGGCAAAAATACATAGTTTCCGCCGCGTTGTACACCGACCTGCGAAACGCGGGCAAGTCGGACGACCTGGCGGAATCCTTCGACTACAACCGGATATGCCGCGATGTAAAGGGCTACATCGAGAACAATACATTCAAGCTGATCGAGACTGTCGCGGAGGGGCTTGCGGAGAAACTTCTGACAGAGAACCCGGCCCTGCATAAGGTATGGCTCGAAGTTAAGAAACCATGGGCGCCGGTCGCGGTACATCTTGAGACAGTCTCCGTTGAGATAGAGCGCGGGCGCCATACAGCGTGGATAGCGCTCGGATCAAACATGGGGGACCGTGAAGCCAACATGCGGTTTGCGCTGGAAGAGCTGGAAAAAGCGCGCGGATGCCGCGTCGGCCGGGTTTCGGGTTTTATAAACACCGAACCGTACGGGGTCACGGAACAGGACGATTTTTTAAACGGGTGTCTGGAGCTGGACACACTGATGAGCGAGTATGAGCTGTTGGAAACGCTTCACGATATCGAGAACAAAGCCGGGCGTGTCAGAGACGCGCGCTGGGGGCCGAGGACGCTGGACCTCGACATAATCCTTTACGACGATTTAGTCATGTCCTGCGATACTCTCAGAATACCTCACGCTGAAATGCATAAAAGGGAGTTCGTCCTGCGCCCTCTCGCCGAGATAGCGCCGAATAAGCTCCATCCTGTCTTCAATAAAACAATGACGGAGCTTCTGAGCGAGCTTGAGGGCGCATAGGGGCAGGCAGTCAGGAGTTGCGGAAAATGGGCATTACAGAAACGCTTGATTATATCCACAGCGTAAAATGGCAGGGAAGCAAACCGGGGCTGGAGCGGACGCGCGAGCTGCTGGCCGCGCTCGGTAATCCCGAGCGGTCGCTCAGGTTCATCCACATAGCGGGGACAAACGGAAAGGGTTCGACGGCCGCGTGCATAGCGGCTGTGCTTCAGAAAGTCGGGTACAAAACCGGCTTGTACACGTCGCCGTACATACTTCGCTTCAACGAGCGTATGCAGGTCGACGGCTTGCATATATCGGACGACGAGCTTATACGCTTTACGGACGAGATACGCCCTTATGCCGACGCGATGGAAGACTCGCCGACCGAGTTTGAGCTGATTACAGCGCTCGCGATGAAGTACTTCCTGTCCAAGGGCTGCGATATCGTAGTTCTCGAGGTCGGTATGGGCGGAGAGCTGGATTCGACGAATGTGATAGATACTCCGGAAGCCGCAGTCATCACGGCGATCGGATACGACCATGTCCGGGAACTGGGGCCGGCCATTGAAGATATCGCGAAAGCAAAGGCGGGGATAATCAAGAGCGGGGGAGACGTAGTGATCTACGGCGGTGAAAAAGCGGTGGAAACTGTATTCGCGCGCGTATCGGAGCAACAAGGCGCGCGTTTAGTCAAAACTGATTTTTCACGAATCACACAACCCGCGTACTCGCTTGACGGCGTCAGGTTCCGCTTTGAACCGTACGGGGATATAGTCCTTCCGCTGGCGGGCGCTTACCAGAAGGAGAATGCCGCAGTCGCTGTTACCGCGCTCGAGTTATTGCGCGGAAAAGGATATGTAATTACTGACTCTGATATCGTTTCCGGCCTTGCCGAGGTCAAGTGGCCGGGCAGGTTTGAGGTACTCGGGCGCGACCCGGTTTTCATTCTTGACGGCGCGCATAACCCTCAGGGTATGCAGGCGACCGCGGACAGCCTGTCGCGCCATTTCGGCAGGCAGGCGAAGATAACATTCATTATCGGAGTTATGGCGGACAAAGACGCGGACGCGATGCTGAGCTGCATCGCGCCGTTCGCGAAAGTATTTTACGCGGTGCGCCCCGACTACTACCGCGCGATGGATGTCGACGCGCTCGCGGGGAAGCTGTCGCGCTTCGGAGTTCCGGTCCGCGCCTGCGGGATACTGGGAGAAGGCGTCGCCGCGGCCATTAATGAGGCAGGGAAGGGCGGTATCGTCTGCGCGCTGGGTTCGCTGTATTTTTCCGGTGAAGTAAGACAAGCGTACGCCGCTGCGCTGCGCGACCGGGCGGTTGAACGCCTGTCATAGATCATTGTCGAATAATTCCAGTTTTTCAAACATGTCGGGGCGGCGGTCGCGCGTTCTTAGGAGCGACTGCCTGCGCCGCCAGTTTTTTATGTTCTCATGGTGGCCGGACAACAGCACTTCAGGTACCTGCCGGTCATGCCAGACCTCAGGGCGCGTAAACTGAGGGTACTCAAGAAGCCCGTCCCAATGGCTCTCGTCGGTGAAGCACTCTTCATCGGGCAGGACTCCCGGAATGAGCCGGCAAACAGCGTCCGCGACAGCCATAGCAGGTATCTCGCCGCCGGTCAGCACGAAGTCGCCGACAGACAGTTCCTCATCCGCGCACTCTTCGATGAAACGCTCGTCGACGCCTTCATACCGGCCGCATACGATTATCAGCCTGTCGTGTTCCCGGCTCAGGCGGCGGGCGTCTTCCTGCGTGAAAACCTTTCCGCAGGGCGACATGAAGATGGTGTGTATACGCCTGCCTGCTTCGGCGCATATTGAATTCCAGCAGTCATACAGAGGCTGAGCGAGCATTACGCAGCCCCGCCCGCCGCCGTAAGGGTAGTCGTCCACTTGCTTTTGCTTGTTTTTGGTGTGGTCGCGTATCTGGTGACACTCGATACGGATGTATCCGCGTTCCTGACCGCGCCCCAGTACGCTTTCGCACAGCATATCCCCGACGACGTCAGGGAACAGCGTCATAATGTCAATTCGCATGCAACCCTACATTCCTTCAAGTAAACGTACTTTAATATATCCGGCGCCGGGGTTTTTCTCAATTATGAACTCAGGGACGGCCGGGATCAGTATCTCGCGCGGGTTCCCGCCGGCCGTCCCTGAGTCCGGTTCACCGTCAGTCCTATTTACAACATAGACGTCATTTGACGGGAGCTTAAGTATATCGGCGACTTTGCCGAGTTCATTTTCTGTTTCAGCATTTATCACACTCAAGCCAATAAGGTCAACGACAAAGCAGCGGCCTTCTTCGAGCCGCGCTTCATTCCTGTCAATGAAGACAGTACCGCCTTTCAGTTTCATCGCGCTTTCGACGCCTGTAATGCCTTCAAGGGCTGTGATGACACAGCCCTTATGAGTTCTTGAGCTTACTATATTCATCTGAACGCCGTCGATATAGAGACTTTTAAAACCTGTTAAAAAGTCAGGCGTGTCCGTCCAGGGCTGGATCTTGATTTCACCTTTAATGCCGTGTGTGTTCACGATCCTGCCTGCTTCGAGAAACCTGTTTCCCATAAGCCTTTCTCAGTCGACGATGTCTACGCTGATGCGTTTACCCTGCCTCTGGGCGACTGAGCGCATGAGAGCCCGTATTTCCTTTGCGATACGGCCCTGCCGCCCTATCACCTTTCCCATGTCGGAAGGGTTGACGCGCAGTTCGTAAACTGTCTCGGCCTCTGTTTCGCGTTCCGTGACGTTCACATCGCCGGGGTTGTCGACGAGGTTCTGCGCGATATAGATCAATAACTCTTTCATTATTATAGCAATTCCTTCCTCATGTATCCTGCTTTTCGCCGGCCTTCTTGAGGAGCGCCCTTACCGTGTCGGTAGGCTGCGCGCCGTTTTTTATCCAGTACTGCGCGCGATCAAGGTCGACCTTGACCGTCGAAGGGGAAGTAAGCGGGTCATAAGTCCCGATCTCTTCGATGCATCTTCCGTCGCGCGGGGACTTTGAGTCCGCGACGACTATCCTGTAGTAGGGATTCTTTTTCGCGCCCATCCTGCGAAGCCTGATTTTTACCATGTGCTTTTCCTCCGGTTGTATAGTTTTTTTATCGGTTGATCTGTCGATGTTTACATTCCGAAAATACTCTTTCCGCCTTTGCCCTTCCTGCCGCCGAGCATCGCGGGCAATCTGCCTTTTGAAAGCTGCTTTGTCATAGCCTGCATCGACTCGAACTGTTTGAGCAATCTGTTGATGTCGACTACGGCTGAGCCGCTCCCCGCCGCTATACGTTTTTTTCGGCTGCTGTTCAGGACTGACGGATTATCGCGTTCATACGGCGTCATTGAGAGAATAATGGCTTCTGTTTTGCTCAGCATGCTGTTGTCAATGGATGCGCCCGCGAGCGCTTTGGAGTCTATTCCCGGCAGCATACCCGCTATCTCGGACAAGTTGCCCATTGACTTGAGCTGTATAAGCTGGTCGTAATAATCAGCCAGCGTAAACTTGTTTTTGGCAAGTTTTTCAGCCATTTCCCGCGCTTTTTTCTCGTCGAAAGCCGATTCCGCCTTTTCGATAAGCGTCAGTACATCGCCCATGCCGAGTATCCGGGACGCCATCCTGTCCGGGTGGAATGGCTCGATCTGATCAAGCTTCTCGCCCGTTCCGGCGAATTTTACCGGTTTTCCGGTGACTGCCCTGACCGACAGCGCGGCTCCGCCCCGGGCGTCGCCGTCGAGCTTTGTCAGTATCACCCCGTCGATACCGATCGCTTCGTTGAACGCTTCCGCTGCGTTGACGGCGTCCTGTCCGGTCATCGCGTCTACGACCAGGAGGATCTCTGTCGGGTTCACGGCGGCCTTTATATTTTTCAGTTCGTCTATCAGCGCTTCGTCTATATGAAGGCGGCCGGCAGTGTCAAGGATAACGACGTCGTTTCCGTGCTTATTCGCGTGCGCTACCGACGCTTTGGCGATCTCAACAGGATCCGCTGCGCCCATCTCGAACACAGGGACGTCGAGCTGTTTTCCGACTGTCTGAAGCTGCAATATCGCGGCGGGCCTGTAAATATCGCACGCGACCAGCAGCGGCTTTTTACTGTTGTGCTTGCGCATATATGCCGCGAGCTTCGCCCCGTTAGTTGTCTTACCCGATCCCTGCAGCCCCGCAAGCATGATGACTGTGGGTGGTTTTGACGCGATCGTGATTTTCGCGTTCGCGCCGCCCATCAGCGCGCATAGCTCCTCGTTTACTATTTTGACGACCATCTGGGCGGGCGTAAGGCTCTCAAGTACGTCGGCGCCGAGCGATCTTTGACTGACGGTGTTTACAAAATCGCGTACGACTTTGTATCCGACGTCGGCCTCCAGCAGGGCGAGGCGGACCTCGCGCATGGCCTCCTTTATGTCGGCTTCTTTAAGCCTGCCTTTACCGCGAAGCTTTTTGAAAGCGGCATTCAGTTTTTCGGATAAACTCTCGAACGCCATTTGACCTCCGTTTACCGCAGGCGGGGCTCGTCAGCCTTGCCGCCGGGATCTGTCATTCCTTCTATGGCGAGAATCATGCGCCTGACTAATACTGCATATTCCCCTTCGCCGCCGGTCATCCGGAGAAGCTCCCGGGCAATATTCCCGGCTTCTCTGAGCTGCGCGTCCATGTCCAGCCATTTCTTAACTACGCCTGTCTTATCTTCAATTTCCGCAAGCGATTTCTCCGCGCGGGTGATTATATCGTGAACTCCCTGTCGCGAGATACCCGCCCTTTCGGCGATTTCTGACAATGAAAGATCTTCGTTGTAGTACAGGTCAAAATAATCACGTTGCTTTTCGGTCAGAAGGTCGCTAAAAAAGTCGAACAGCATCGTCATCTGAAGCGTATCATAACCCTGCGTAAGCTTAGGCAAATCTGTGACCATTCCTTACCGTAATATAATTGAGGGCGAAGCGTGAGTAGTATTCACGCGGCGTAAAGTATTTACGCTTGACACCACGCGCAATAATAACCCATATCAAACATAATGTCAAGTTATTTCTGCAGCTGTAATTGATTGACATGAAACGCAAAATTGCTATAATGGAACAAAAAATAAAAACCTGCGTCTAAAAACGCGTACCTGCAAGTACGGCGCCTAATCAGATTATGAAGGAAAAATCCGGATGTTCAGACCATCCGGACCGGGAAAGGGGATTTATTAAATGAAAAAGACTATTGCGGTCCTGCTTATCGCGATACTGTCCGTTTCACTGCTCGCGTCATGCGCAAAAGGGGCGAGCTATGACGGATATGAGACCGGCGCGTCAGCCGGCAACAACGCGAGTATTTCAATGCTCGCTCCTGCGGGAGGCAGCAGTGCATTCGCGCCTGATATGCCTGCTGAAATGCCGATGCCGATGCCGAGCGCCGAGGTATGGCGCGACGACGCGGACGTCGCGTTCACTTCCGCTGAATCCGGCCCGGGCGTCGTACCGTCGTCGGAATCTACTGCCGGAGAGGGCCTGGCGGAGAAGATAATCTACACAGTTTACGCCGACATCGAGACGATATCGTTTGATGAGACGGTCGAGCGGGTGTACGATCTCATCGCTTTCAACGGCGCGTTCATCGAGAGTTCCTATGTCGGCGGCAAGAATTACGCGGCGACATACTACGGATGGCAGACGTTCCGGTCGGCAAACTTTACAATTCGCGTTCCTGTCGCCCGTCTCAACGCCGTGACCGCCAGCCTTGACTCTCTGGGAAACGTAACATCCCTGCGCAGCGACGCCGAGAACATCACGTCGCAGTTCTTTGATACCCAGTCCAGGCTGAACTCATACCGGACGCAGGAGGAGCGGCTGCTGGACATGCTCTCGAAAGCCGACAATGTGCCGGATATGATTGCCATAGAGCAGCGCCTTGCCGAGGTCCGGTACAGTATCGAATCGCTGACTACGACCCTAAACAACTGGCAGAGCAGAGTTGACTACAGTACGATGACGCTGTATATCGCAGAGGTCGAAACATTCACTGAGATAACTCCGGTCCAGCAGCGGACATTCTGGCAGCAGATCGGGGACGGGCTGCAGTCGAGGACCATCGGCGTCGGCAGGTTTTTCATGGACTTGTTCAAGTGGTTTACAATAAACCTTCCGGTGCTTATAATACTGGCTATCATAGCGGTTGTCGTCGTGTTACTGTCCAGAAGGCGCATCAGGCGCAGAAAAGAGAAGAGGGCAAGCGAAAATCAAAGCGCGCGGTATCAGTACCCGAACCAGTACGCGAATCAATACCCGAATCAATACCCGGGTCAATACAATAACCGGTTTGCCGAACGGAACGCGGAACAGGACGCAAACCGGAACCCGGATGTGAGCAGGAGCTCCGATCAGGCTGCTGATCAGAACCCTGACGCAGGCAAGGATGACGGCAAAGAAGGATAAAAAGAAATTGGCGCGAACCCGCCGCCGGGTCTGTCCCGGTTGCGCGGGTCGCGCCGGAATGGCGGGTTAGAGTGGAAAACATAAACCTTGACTTATTACCTAAGGACGGGAAGCGCGCGCTCGAGGAGCTTGCCGCCGGAAACATGGTCATATTCCGGTCAAAGAGTGATTTTATGTACGTCTTGGATTTTGACGATCAGTTCCATATATTCACTCATACGATCGGCGCTCCCGGCGGCGGTCAGAAGCAGTTTCCGAAAGATGAGCAGTTCACTGCTACGGTGCGTAACTTCGCGGGCATTTCAGACGCGGTGTACGCGGCTGAGTATGACAAGGGCATGAATCTTTACGGGGTCATGTATACCGCGGAGGAAGCGATCCTGGATATGTTCCCCGGGGAGGACAGGGACGCCGACGGAATCGTGGACTTTGGCCCGACTGAGCCGGGTAGTTGAGAATTGAGAGAGGGCTATAAGCTGCCGTCTATTGAAAGCAAGGCGTTTGCGAGCCGGGTGAAACCTTCATTGCGATCGCAGACGCTTGTCATCGCGACGACGCAGCCGGGGCGGGCCAGCTCCGGCTCTATTTTATACTCCACGCGCAGCGTATCCGCCAGCGTTTCACCGCTCATAGCGGTGTTTTTTGTACAGATCACAAGCTTTCCGGGGTCAAAAGCAAAGAAGCCCGGATGCGGCCTGTCCGATCCGTGGCACAGTACGAACAGCCTTTTCAGGGATGCTATAGCGCCGTCGAACATTCCGAGTTCCCGCTCATAATCGCGAAACAACCTGTCCTTATCCGCCGCGAGGATGCGCAGGCACCTGTCAATTGACGCAAGAAGGACATACGAAGGACTGCTGGTCTGGAGCGTGGACAGGAGACCCGCGGTTTTTTCCGCAGAAGCAATGCCGCCGCGGACATGCAGCAGCGAACACTGAGTCAGCGCAGGTAAAGTCTTATGAAGGCTCATCACCGTTACGTCGGCGCCGGCTTTGACAGCCTCGCCGGGAAAAAGCTTTGAAAAACCAAGGTGCGCGCCGTGCGCCTCGTCCACAAGCAGAGGGATTCCGCGATTGTGAGCTATACAGGCAATCGAGCTTATATCGCTGATAACGCCCTCATATGTCGGTGATGTAACGAACACAGCTTTTACGTCCCGGTTTTTTTCCAGGACGGACTCAATGACTGACGGATCGATACTGCACGGTATGCCTGACGCTTCGTCAATATCGGGTTCAATATTGACCGTTTTCAGTCCGAAGAGCTCTGCGGCGTTATATACCGACCGGTGGCACTTGCCGGCAATAAGAACCGTCTCGCCCCGCCCGGCGTGAGCGCCGACAGCGGCGAGTATCCCGACTGTTGAGCCGTTGATCAGCAGAAAAGCTTTATCGCTGCCGTACAGCTCCGCCGCCAGCTCAGCAGTGTCCCGCAGTACGCCCCGCGGATCATGAAGGTCGTCGAAACCGCTGATCTCCGTGATGTCGGCGCCATAGGGAATGCCGGGCGGCAAGAGCGCTGTATTGCGCTTGTGACCCGGCATGTGCATTGGGTAAACGCCGCTTTCGGCGTATTCCTTTATTTTTTCATAGAGCACACGAAAAACCTCGTCTCACAGGAAAGTCTGTACACAGTACCGTTGAATATGATATTATGTCTCCACGCATTATGAAAGACATTTGTAGGGACGGGGATATGATTAAGCTAAAGAGAATAAAAGGGGTGATTTTTGACGCGGACGGAACCCTGCTCGATTCGATGCCGATGTGGGGAAGGGCCGAGGAAGAGTACCTGATCAGCCTTGGAGTGACGCCGCGCCCTGACCTTCACGACGTCCTTCGCTCTCTCGGAGGGCATGAAGTCGCGAAGTATTTTCAGGTCGAATACGGCGTGCGTAAAACCGCGGAAGAAATGAGCGCGGGAATATATGAAATGATGGGAGAGTTCTATGCCCACAGGGTCCCGCTGAAAAACGGGGTCGTCCCCGTACTGGAAGCGTTGCGGACGCGCGGCGTAAGGATGTGCGTCGCGACTGCTACGGACAGGCCCCTCATCGAGCCAGCCCTGCGGCAGCACAGCATATACGGGTATTTCGGGAAAGTATTCACATGCAGCGATGAGAAAACGAGCAAAAGCGTACCGGATATCTATCTCCGCGCCGCCGCGTTTCTCGGAACCCGCGTCAAGGAAACGCTTGTCGTGGAAGACGCTCTGTACGCCGTCCGGTCGGCGAAAAGCGCCGGGTTTCCGGTCGCCGCTGTTTATGACTTGTCGGCTGACAGTCAGCGCGGTGAAATAGAAGATCTATGTGATTTATATTTTGAATCATTGGACGGGCTGCTCAGTTACTTTGAATAGTTTTCCCTCGAACGTATGTAGAGCTCTTCCCTGAACGCCGGAGTGAGAAATGACCAGCTGTAGACGTTCATAAACGACGGTTTGGCAGGGTCGCAGAATTTATCCGCGAATTTCCGGGCGGCGGCGCGCTGATCCTCCTCGGACGTCGTTTCCGGATCAAATAAATCAGGCATTACCCCAATCATGAGCTTGTCTCCGTACAGCTCATATATTTTTTGCGTATCGTTCATTGTCTGACCGGCCCAGCAATCCCATCCGGCGTCGATCATGTTGGGCACTTGTTTCTGGAGTTGCCCGCAACTGTGGAATTCGCAGAGCTTCCCTCTGGAATGAATGAAATCAGTTACCTTTCTCATATGGGGAACGATCATTTCCGCCGCGACGGCGGGGGAGAAGAACGTCTCTTTCTGGCTGCCCCAGTCGTCGTGGATATAGAAACCGTCTATTTTCGGGAAGTGCGTGATATATTTATCGAAAATCCTTATATACAGGTCGGATAGCTTATCGAACAGTTCTTTGACCGCGTCTTTCTGATCCTCGTCGACCATCGCCATGATAGCGCCCTCGAAATCCATAAACGATATCAGGCGTTCATACCATCCGGTTTGGAACCAGCAGCTATTGTAGCTGTCTGAAGCGAGATGCGCGTCGTTGTTCCTCTTTGCCGCGCCTTCCCAGTCCCATGAGTCGATATCCGGCCAGACGAGCTTGTCATGCCATTCATTGGCGTCAGTAAGAAAGGGGTTGCCCGGGCGCACCATGGAACCGCCGACTTGCGCGACGTACTCCCACTCTATGCCGAACATATCCTTTCCGCCGCCCTCCGTGAGATCGTCAAACGGCATTTCCTCCATCACGAGGGCGCGGGCGACATTATCGGGAATGATCCTTGGGGCGAACAGGCGGCTCTCCATACCGGTGATTTGCCAGACAGGTTTGCGCTCCATCATCGCTTTTACCGCTTCCTTGGGCGTCACCGGGAAGCTGTAGATCGGCGCCGAAGGTCCGCCGAGGCGATTGGGTATCTCTCCGACGACAGTCAATTCTTTCTTGTCAAACTTCGGTATTGCCATTTAAATATCCTCCACTAAATAATTTCTCAGAGTTTTTCGGACAGAATGTCCGCGATTCGTTTTGAGGCGTATCCGTCGCCGTAAGGATTTGACGCTTTGCTCATAGCGTTGTAGAGCGAATCGTCGGTCAAGAGCGTCCTGAAGTTGTAATATACAGACTCCTCGCTTGTCCCGGCGAGTTTAAGCGTCCCGGCTTCAACTCCCTCCGGGCGCTCCGTCGTGTCCCTAAGCACCAGCACGGGTTTCCCGAGCGAAGACGCGTCTTCCTGAACGCCTCCGCTGTCTGTAAGTATCAGGTATGAACGGGCAAGAAAGTTGTGGAAGGGCACGACGTCGAGCGGTGGTATCAGCTTTATTCGTTTGTGTTTGCCGAATTCGCTGTCGGCGACACGCCTGACACGCGGGTTCATATGCACAGGGTATATGACCTTGACGTCCTCGAACTCATCGACAACTCTGCGAATAGCCCTGAAAATCCTGCGCATCGGTTCACCCAGATTCTCGGTCCTGTGCGCTGTCATCATGACAAGCCGGGAGTCTTCCGCCCATTTCAGCTCTTTGTGCTCAAATGAGTCCCTGACTGTGATCTTCAGAGCGTCTATCTCGGTGTTGCCTGTGACGAACACCGCTTCCGGCGGCTTTCCTGAACGCAGGAGGTTCTCTTTCGACGTTTCCGTCGGCGCGAAGCAGTAGTCGGTTATTATATCAACAGCCTGACGGTTGAACTCTTCAGGATACGGCGAGCGGGGGTTTGATGTGCGCAGGCCGGCTTCCAGATGCCCC
>Ga0082212_10010645_pt1 | contig 11747 bp, 10 predicted proteins | sample TergutNt197P3_FD_71548 | JGI IMG/M metagenome (GOLD analysis project Ga0082212, IMG submission 71548) | Neocapritermes taracua P3 segment gut microbial communities from Petit-Saut dam, French Guiana - Nt197 P3 | ecosystem: Host-associated > Arthropoda: Insects > Digestive system > Gut ... | reverse complement strand
GCGATCGTTGCAACTGTCAAGTTTCATCGAAACGAGGAAGGCAGAACATGGCATTCCTTAAGAAATTAAAGTTCTGGAAGAAGAGGAAGAATACACCGACCAAGGTGGATGCATGTGTGTCCACCGAGGATCCCCGGACCAGCGATGCTGCAACAGTGACTATGGATCCGACCAATGTGGATGCGTGTGTGTCCACCGAGACCCAAATTAGGACACTGAAGGATACCCAATTGGAGGAGAAGATGGCCCTGATGCAGGAAAACCGGAAACTGAAGAATGACATCCGGATCCAGAGAGTGAGTTTTGTATACGTACAGACTAATGTACAGTGTTGTCAGGTCCTTTTATTTGTGGTCTATCACAGGATTGTGCAAGTGAACTTTGTCAGCCTGCCCACTACTTCTTGGGTAAATTTTGAAGCTGTGTTAATATGAATATTTTAAGAGCATGCAGTGAGTCATGTGCCTTTATTCCCAACTTAGTGATTTATTCATACAAATCATAAACCTCCTGGGGGGGGGGGGGCACACGTACAACAGAACAGAAATCTAGCAAACACACTTCTGATAGGTAGAATGTGGATGATCTTTTAGATGGGGTGGGATACTGATATGGGATATTTACAAAGTATGATATGGTAATGTGGACTGAATCTTTGTAGCTCAGGAGAGGGAAGACTGGCAGGCTTATGTGAGTGTGGCAATACAGTTTTGGGTTCAATATGTAGTTCTTTGATAGTGGAGCTGTATACCTGAATGTTTATATTGAATAATTTTTGCACATATTAGTGTCTAACAGTTTGTCGTTTCCTCCTCCTTTAGATTATCAACACCAAACTTAGGAGGAACTGCGCCACAATGATGGAAGCTGAAACGAACCTTCAATCAGAACTGCATCAAGTGAGGGTGAGCGTTACGTACATAAATCATAATATGTTGTATTATCGAATGCTGTTCTTTTTGGCCTGTCGCAAGGCGATTTGAATGAAAATTGTCAGCTGGCCCAGTATTGCTGAGACAAACTTTAAGGCTATATGAATATATTTAACTGAAGTATTGACAGCTGCATACATTATCTTAAGAAGTGTCTGTGTCTGTGTCCGGCTAACGCATGCAGCTCATGTGTAACCTGCTGTCGAGTGGCATGGAGCACACATGAGAGAATGGAAATGCCCGTGCTGACTGACTCCTCAATTCTTCTTTTTGCAGTCCATAGCCAAATCAGTAATTAGTACCATATGAAAATTAAAATATCTAAAATCCTCCTTTTACTTTGTCTGCAGCAGGGAACATATGTGGCCAGTTTAATATTGAAACTGTGTATCTCTCATTTATTTTCTTAGTGTTTGCACACATTAACATATTTTGTTTCATCTCTTCCTTCATTAGATTGACATGAAGAAACTGCAGGAAGATAAGGACATTGAGATCCTTGAAATTAGACATAGAAGACAGAAGAGGATCCTGATGGAACGCATCAGGGAACTGAAGGATTTTGTGCGTTCCTTGAAGGTGATTGCTGTGTACATTCATCCAACTGCTGTGTTATTGGTAGCTGTTGTTTTTGGCCTGTTACAGGACCATGTGAATGAAAATAGTCTGCATTTTCAGCACTTTTTAGATATGGATATGAGAGCAGACAAATTTGTGCACATGTTAAATAGGAAGAAATAATATTGATATGGGATATTTACAAAGTATGATATCATTATGTGGACTGAATTTTTGTAACTCAGGATGGGGAAGACTGACAGGGTTATGTGAATCTGGAAATACAGTTGTGGGCTCAATAAATATAGTTCTTAGATAGTGGAGCTGTATATCTGAACTTTTATGTTGAGTGATTTTTGCACACATTAATGTCTAACAGTTTGTCATTTCCTCCTTTAGATGACAAAAAACTATTTGAAAAAGGACCGTGAAGAAAGGATGGAAATTCAGAAGAGGATGGAAGAAGAACTTCAAACATTAAGGGTTTGTATTTTGTGCATAAAACTCATATGCGGTATTATTGGGTGCTGTTTTTGTGGCCTATTCCAGGGCGATCTGAATGAAATTGTCAGCTGGTCCGTACCGCTGAGACACCCTTTAAAGCTGTATTAATACTTATGACTAAAGTGCTTGCTGCAGAATTGTTACAATGACAAGTGTGTGTATCCTTGTCTGGCTAACATATGCAGCTCGTGTTTCACCAACTGTCAAGGGACGTGGATCATGTCCAAAGAACAGAAATGTCACTGTGGAGAAGCAAACAACATTCCACGGTACTGTGACTGGATCCTCAGTTCGTCTCATTTGAGTCCATAGCCAAGTTAATAATTAGTACAAAGCTATAAATTAAAATATATAAAGTTCTCCTTCCATGTCGTTTGCACCTCGCAACTTGATGAAGTATTAATATGACTCAGTAATTGTCTGGGGAGGGGGTTGTTCGTGTAGCACATGTATGAGTACAAGAGAAGAGAAATTCAGACAAACTTATGATGGGAAGAATGTGGATGATATTTTTACAGGGGAGAAGATATTGATATGGAATATTTACAGCGTATAATATGATAATGTGGACGGAATATTTGTAGCTCAGGATAGGGTAGACTCCCAGGCTTATGTGAATATGGAAATACAGTTTTGGGTTAAATAAGTATAGTGCTTTGATAGTGGAGCTGTATATATGAATGTGCATGCTGAATGATTTTTGCACACATTAATGTATTTATGTCTAACAGTTTATCTTTTCTTCCATTAGGTTATTAATAACAAACTTGAAAAGAAGTATGAGACAGCGATGGAAAGTGAAGTGAATCTGCGAACAGAACTGCGACAAGTGAGGGTGAGTATTACGTACGTAATTCCTAATCTGTGGTATTATTGAGTGCTTGTCTCTTTGCCATTGCAGGGCAATCTGAATGACAATTGTTATCTGCCCCAATGCTTCTGAGACAATCTGTGAAACTCTATTAATATGTATAACAAAAGTGCTCTAAGTTGAGTACATTACCATAACAAGTGCTTGTGTCTTTGTCTGGCTAATGTGTACACCTCATATTTAACTCATGGTCAAGGGCCATGTAGCATACATATGGGTGAACTGAATTGTCATTTTGGAGAAATGAACAGCATCTTGCTGCTGTGAATGGACCCTCAGTTCAACTCCATCTATTTCATGGACAAAATTGTATAACATTATGGATGCTATGATGTATTTTGCAAAATCATTTTAATATTCAAAGGTCTATGATAATATGTCCACTTATCAGTGAGGATTCCAAACTTGACAGTTACCTGTGATATCTAACGTAGGTGGTGTCTAAACTTGAAACAGGGTGGGTGGTAGGGGACATGTGGCAGCAAATAACAGTGCCAATTGTGGAATGAGCTGTTGTCTATATGTCGGCACTAATACTAAAGAGAAATGCCCGTCAAAAAGTAGCTATATATGCAGCACTCAGTTCATGTGAGTGGTCAGCTTTCACTTCTAGGAATGTGCCACAGCAGCCCCTTAATTTGAGGCTATGTAGCCCAAAAACCAGTCATGGTGTGGAGAAGTGGCAAATATCTCGCCCTTTCATGAATAGATCGTAAGTTATTCACTGTCGAGCCTGCAGCTGTGTCAGTAATTAGTAGGACATTTGACCTGAAATGTTGCGGATTCAGCTTTTCTTCCTTTACGGTTGGGAATTTTTGTGTACATTTTGGTATTGGAGATGTGTGTCTAACATGTAGCATGGCATTTGTGTGTTCTAATGTCCTGTGTCTTTCATCCTTTTTTAGTTTGCCAACAAGAACCTCAATGAGTATTGGGAGTTGAAGATGAAGGATCGTGAGGAAGAGAGTAAAATCCTCGCCATCCGGAACGAGGAACTTGAGAAGGAACTGGAAGCAGTTAAGGTAGATGATGCCTACATATTTCCAACTGTACAGTATCATCATCACATGCATGTGTTCATGTGTGTTTGTAACTCCTCATGTGCTTCTGTATCAAAATTACATCTTGTACACATCTCGTGTTTAATCCAGTGTTCAGGAGCATGCAGCAGACATATGGGAGCAGAGTTTGTTAGGGGAACAGTGGAGAACCTTGTTGTAGGTGGGAAGATGTTGTTATCAGTCTTAACCAAGTTCAGCTTGAGAATGTGGACTGAATTTGTGTGACTGTGGAGAGGCAAGGCAGGCAATCTGCTGTGGTTGTGGGTATGAACTTTGGGGTTTGATAAATTTTTGAATGTTTTGACATCATGATGAACACAACTTAAAAGTAGGGGGAATCTATTCTTCTATCATGTATGTTGTTATGTTATGATTTAGTTACTTGACACACTGTACTTTGACAATTCTCATTACTGTATACCAGTATGACACTTCCGTTCACATTAAAGATCTTAAGGAAACATATACACGTACATATTTATCTTTCTCCTGGCTGGTAAAGGCGGCCAGTGTGTAGGACTGACAACCTTACCACTTTCATGTGGTGATTTTCTTGAAGTCTGGGAGCCTCAACATCCTGAAACTGTCTGGGCCTTTGTTAGACCTGTACAGGGATTTATGTACCTTTACCTTTACTACCCTCCCTTCTCCTAATTTCACTAGCTATTTGAGCTGTGTTATGCTATAGCTTTTGTATGCCTGTACACTGACAGTGCAACTTGGTCAACGTTCAAGAAATAGCACTACAAGTTCTCGTTTTTTAAACTGTATCGCTAAGTATGAACTATAAATTTATGCCCATGTTCAAACCCTATACCACACAGATCAGATATTGGTGTGCACTCTGGAAATGTCTAGAACTGTCTTGCACAACTACAGAGGTATTACAGAATGAGGTAAATGATTCCATAAAAACATTAGTGTAAAAGGTTAATTTTAAGGGTTGAATGAAGAAAGTTTAGTGATTATTTCCAGAGTTTTGCATTATTTATTGTACTTAATTATCTGCTCTGTTGACTAAGGTTATTGAGCGTTTACTGTGTGTTTCTTTGAGGCTTTTTTTTTCTAACGAACAATGTAATGTGTTATTTTCATTTATTCCCAGTGTTTGGGCATTCAGAATAACATTTTGAGGTGTAAAGGAGTGTGTGATATAAGTTTCTTCTGTTTGGATTATCAGTGAATGGCTATGTTCAGTACTTAGTCATGATTGTCATTTTTGTTACAGACCAACGTACCAGTGCAGGATTTACAGTTGGCTGGCTGCAGTTCTCAACCACAACGAGGTAAAAGCTTCTGCCTTTATATTCTGTAATTCACAGACACTTATCCCAAATTGCCTGATGTATGTGATGATTTATGAAAGTTGTCTGCAGTAGGGAATTTATGTTCAATGTTGGCCAGTCTGCAGAAAGGAAAATGTGTGGGTAATATGTGGGGTTATTACTAACAACAAATATATGCCTTGTGCTCTAAATTATTGATGTGTCATGGACTATCACTGTGACAGATTTTTTTATGTATTATCTATTTTTCATAATTTTTGTAAGCAACAATTTGCTATATCACATTAGATTTTACATTTAAATTCTTAGTATCTGATTTTGTTATAATTATAACAAGCTTTATTTTGTACAGTACCCTTTCTTGTGGTCACACATTGAAGTTTTTATGCACAATACAGAATAGTTTTTGTGTATTTCTTATGTCTATAAAGTTATACAATTGGATGCGTTACAGGCCGTCAGTGTGACATAGATGCGGCTGATGAAGGAAAAGTGTCGTTAGACAACTTCCAGTTCATCAGAAGGTTGGGTGCAGGTGCATTTGGGACAGTGGACCTTGCCAGAGGAAAGTTACCTGGAGCACCCGAACGACTGTATGCGTTGAAGGCGTTGAAGAAACGAGACATTACCTCCAGCAACATCTGTGAAATTATGACTGAGAAGGAAGCCTTGATGCTTACATCTGGTCATCCCTTCATCACGACTCTGTACTCTTGTTTCCAAAATAAGGTACGTCTAAATTTTTTAGACTTTTTACGTAGTTTCAAGTTGTGCTTAATACTGAAGTTTACTGTCATTGTGAAAATATAGCAATTTGTCTTTGTACTTTTGGTCTCTTGTATTGACCAGTTGTTACTGTTATGTTACTGGCCATGTGAGAGGAATAAGTGTATTTAACATCTTAGTTACCAATCACTAAGAGTTAATTAGTACAGGCAGATGTTTCTTCTTTAGAAAATTCTTGCACATATATCAGAATTATGTGATGATATATGTAGTGAGTAAAAATAGGTTACTACTTTGACTAAATAAATAAATTTGTGTGCTGCAGTAGGTATGATCTTCATGCACATAATTCAGTTAATAATGAACACAAGGTTTCCCTGAACATTTGCAGTGTCTTTATTAACTCTCATGTGTCATATATTGGATGTCAGTTTGAATATGAATTAGGAAATTCTCCTATGTGGCAGTTCTTGCTTTCATATCTTTCATTAGATCCAGACATATCTCCTATACACCTGTACACCAGTTTTTAATTATTGTCTCTTTTCTGACTGTGTTGTCTAAACCACTGCAGTTGACGTTGTGTCATTAATTAAATCTAGATGCAAACACACAGTGTTTTTAGAAAACTCATTATCTTAATATTCTATATCAAACACTGTGCAGCAGTTAATTGATGACTTGTGCACAGCTAAGTGTAAGAGTTGGAGTAAAGCTGTTTGCAACTGTTTGTGGTATATTGACTGTGGTACTTGTTTACAGAACCATATCGTTTTTGTGATGGACTACGTGAGTGGAGGTAATCTCAGCGAACTACTGGACGAGGTAGATGTCTTCAGTGAGAAAAGGACACAGTTTTACGCTGCGGAAATTACACTAGCTGTCCAGTTTCTGCATCAACATGGGATTTTGCATCGGTAATTATATTTTGTTGTTGTAATCAATGAAACGATTTCCAGCAGTCTGCATACTGTTCACATTCAGAGTAGTGACCATGTATGAACATTACACAGAATACACTATAATCATACACAATCACAGACAGAGATGAAATTTGCCATACAACTTTAGTTTTTATCATCCTTGCATTGTATTATTGTAGCCGCAAATATGTGTGGTCGAGGTGACCAAGCTTTGAATTTGCTACACAAATAGGAGTTAAAATACACCTTCCAGCCTTGTAGAAGCAGGTAGTTCGAAGTTCCCAATCCTTAGTGCTAGGAGATTTGACATTCCTAGTTTACCATACCAGATTTGACCACAGTTCTGCTTGTTTAAGGTTTGAGTTTCTCACAACAGTGTTGCCAAAGATGCAAGTTATGTGGGATGATATGCTTTGTCATTGGGTAAATGGGTGCTGATTCTTCTGGACTGCCTACCATTAGAATAAAGGCACTGTGATCCTCTGAAACTGAGGTAACTGCTGCACCCAATGATGCAGCATAACATTCCAGAAGACTTGCTTCTTCATGCTTTCGTGGTTTGGAGATTGGAATGTGCAGTGAAGCGGGCAAATGGGTAGACATTTGTGCAGTAATTCGTGTAGTCATTAGTTAAACACATTTTATTTTTTTCCCTGAAACATGTAGCGACACAATGGATTGTGCCTGCCTGAGAGTTTGAACAGTGTTATAATACTCAGAAGCGCTGTAGTAACTAACGTATCGTATATTTTTTTGATTTCAGGGACCTGAAGCTGGAAAACGTGCTGGTGGGCAGTGACGGACACTGCAAGATTGCCGATTTTGGATTGTCGAAGTTAGGGCTGTTCCGTCACTGCAAAACCACCACACAGTGTGGAACGCCACTGTATATGGCTCCAGAGGTAATTTTCATCTTGAATCTTAAATGTTATCACTTAATATTTTGCTTAAGAGTTTCATTTTTGTGTTAATATTGTTATTTTGGTGTTAAGTTGATCTTGTTATCTTTTTAAAATGACTGTTTTTATTGAATATTTAAAAATCTGAGTTCAACTAACTGTTTAATTTTATCCTCTGGTACATGTAGATAATGAAGAACTTGCCCTATGGCCAAGGCATTGACTGGTGGGCAGTTGGAGTGATGATATTCGAAATGATGACAGGGCATCCACCGTTCGATTATGATGACGAAGAGTACACGGATGATGACAATTCTCAAGACCAGTTGGAGCACAGAATCTTGTATGATGAAGTGGACTTCCCGGAGGATATGTCGCCGACTGCCATATCGATTGTGTTAAACGTGAGTGTGATTGGTATCAAAAGTGAGGCATTAAAATGCCATAGTCTTTTATATGCACTTGAATGTAACTTAGCATATTTTGTCTTAAATCTTCAAGAACTGGTATCAGTTTCCTCAGTCCTGCATGTGTTTTGTACAGTTCATCAAATGCCACAATGTCTGGAATTGTCAGTTCAGTAGCACTTTGTTTGGTGGTTGTATGGAAGGGAGTTGAATTGCTGGTCTCAGTTGTACTTGCCACCCTGTTTAATTTTCGTATGGTGTACTCTGTGATGCTCATGGTAACTGTAGTTCCTTGTTGCACCTCTTCCATAGGTTTCTTCATTGTCCATATATGATAAAACATTGTACATATTTTCCTGTGTTTGACTGTAAAATTTAACCTTTCACTTTTGATAAAATGAGTGGCTTGTTAGGTGTGGTGAAAACTATTTTGGAATCAGCAGTGTTATTTTGAAAATAGTAATGTCTGGGGGGGAAAATCAACAAAAGTTTGAAGTAAACAGTGACTGGATTTCACAGAACTGACATTATTTACTAATTATAAGACTGAATTAAGTTGTTAGTAATTATGCTCACTATGATACTGTGTACGTACATGATGCTTTGGATGTAGCAGTGAAACCCATCTTATTGCTATACTGCTGGAACTGTACAGGAGCATGAGCTGTATCAGTTACAGACAGATGGTTTGAAAACAGTTGTGAGGGGCACAGCTGGGGTGTATAAAGTGTAAATGTAGTAAGAATTCTTTGTCGTTATTTTCAGCTTTTGATGAAGAATCCAGCACAGCGACTAGGGTCCAACGGCTCAGTTGACACAGTCCGGCAGCATCCCTTCTTTGAAGGGATTGATTGGCAGGCCCTACAGGAGAAACGGGTGAAGCCTCCAGAAAAGGAAAAGGTTGCAACAGTAAGTACTGTGTGTGGGTTTGAGGTTACTTATTTAGTTGTTTTAATTATCTATATGGAAATTTTTAAAATGCCACCCAAATTGGAATTTAATCTATTATGAGTGATTTGTCGTAAAGAAATTTACATTCTAGTAGATGAGGAAACGGAGGAACATGACCTCCACACAGGCATTTTATGTTTTCTATTTTACATGGTGTTTATGGTACATCAAAAATGTCACTTTCGTAGGTATGCATTACTTTTTGAGGTGGTGAATTTTTTGAAGGTAACAGACTTGCAGTGCTGTAACTTTTGATTTTCCAAGTCATGTTCTTAATACCTCATGATATATATAATTGTTAACCTCATATTTAACCAGTACAGTCGAAGAATAGTGGATTTCAATTCTGGCAATATTAGTGGGAAGGAAGCCATTTTTTAACTGGTGGCAGTTATAATATTACCACATAGAAATAATGCAATTTGTGGTAGTGCATGGCCAGTAAAAATTAGTAGCTGTGCAGTTCAGTGCTTCTTTCTGCATGGTTGGGAATCATTAAATGAATTAATGTGCCTGCATTCCTGTACAACTGTGATTTTCATTACAGAAACCCGAAGAGGATAACAAGAGATTTAGCAAGGTGCTAAAGGTAGACAACACACCTCGCAGCATTATCCAAAACTTATTTGAAGGATTTTCCTTCATAAATTGTGGAGTGCAGTGAGGATAGATTTGCCAGCCCACAGCATACAGGAACAGGTGAGTGAATCCTAATGTCATCATGTGCTAGCTGTCACATTATTCATTACATATTGCCATGAACACTTCTCAGACTTGTCACAGCATCAGGTGCACAGCTGACAGCATGAGATGTGTGCCTACGTGATGTGACAGTGATGTATCAAATTTGCTGTCACTTTATGCTAGGTTTGAACTAACATAGCATAGAATTCTGTGGTCTCAGCATATCCCTTTTTAAAGCCAGTAACCCCTGTCAAAGCCCTGGGTGTTTTGTCTATCCATTATCGATTGCTTATATGTGATTGAGTAAATACTTTGTAAATTTTTTAACTTCCAAGTAGTTGTGCTAACCAGCATCACATAGTTGATTGTATGTGTATGCCTGAAGCGTGGGCTATGTTACTTTGAAAAAACATTGTAGATATTTACACATTATTTCCTTTCCCTATCTCTGGAAGTGTTGTCTCATTTGCTCTGCCCCCCCCCCCTTCCTTTCCTCTATTTTGTCTTTTATTACTATTATTATTCTTTTTTCCTTAGTTTTCCTTCTTTTTTATTCTTCTTCTTCTTTTCTTCTTTTTCTCCTCCTCTCTCTCTCTCTCTTCAGAGAATTAACATTATATGTTTGAACTCATTTATTCTATTCAAAAATATTTTCATTTATGTACAGTCTGGCATTTTCAGCCCTAAGAGGCTAATAAACATGAAGCTTAAGCAATGAATAATAGTTCTGATTAAGTATTTCTGCTTAGTGTTGGTAGCCTAACCTTGTTTCTTTGTGTTGAAGGCATCAGAACTGGTCACCAATTTGATGTGATGCTGCATAAGGACCCAGGACAGTCTTCCACACAACTTGACATCCATAGGGAGCCTGTGGTAGTTGTGATGTTCTCATGTGGTAAGTTCCATGTCATACAACGTTCTTGAAAAGGCACACTCTCAGGCAAATGTCCGGGAAATACATAAGGATCCATGGTGAGTTATAGCATGTAGTTTATTATTATTATTATTATTATTGTTATTTCCTATTTCTCTATTTCCTATTTTAAGTAATTCCTTTGGTTCTTCTGTATATAGTAATCTATCAAAATATTCTTCACATATTTCTGCACTCTCTCTGTAGTATACTTTATCAATTTTCCTTTTTGTTGTTTCTAATCATGTTAAATTTATTTTAACATAACATTTTTATTAAAAATTTAAAAAATTAAGTTTAGTAATTAAGTAAGTAAGTTTAGTAAGTAAGTAAGTTAAGTAAGTTAGTTTAGTAAGTAAGTAAGTTTAGTAAGTAAGTTAAGTAAGTTAGTTTAGTAAGTAAGTAAGTTTAGTAAGTAGGTAAGTTTAGTAGATAAGTAAGTTTAGTAAGTAAGTAAGTTAAGTAAGTTAGTTTAGTAAGTAAGTAAGTTAGTTTAGTAAGTAAGTAAGTTAGTTTAGTAAGTAAGTAAGTTTAGTAAGGAAGTAAGTTTAGTAAGTAGGAAAGTTTAGTAAATAAGTAAGTTTAGCAATTAAGTAAGTTTAGTAAGTAAGTAAGTGTAGTAATTAAGTAGGTAAGTTTAGTAAGTAGGTAAGTTTAGTAAATAAGTAAGTTTAGTAAGTAAGTAATTAAGTTTAGTAAGGAAGTAAGTTTAGTAAGTAGGTAAGTTTAGTAAATAAGTAAGCTTAGTAAGTAAGTAAGTGTAGTAATTAAGTAAGATTATTAAGTAGGTAAGTTTAGTAAGTAAGTAAGTTTAGTAAGTAAGTAAGTTTAGTAAGTAATAGTGAAATAAATCCAACAAGATGCAACAATTGCGTTTATTCTTCGCAATGGCTTTACTCTACATGTTTTGGGTGACAATTCCACCCATCATCAGGAGTACAATGCTGTATATGGCCTTTCAGGTAGGCAGGTATACTTATGTTGTAATTTTGTCAATATTCTGGTAGTCTTATCGTTGTCGGTCGTGTTGAG
>Ga0082212_10010644_pt1 | contig 11748 bp, 10 predicted proteins | sample TergutNt197P3_FD_71548 | JGI IMG/M metagenome (GOLD analysis project Ga0082212, IMG submission 71548) | Neocapritermes taracua P3 segment gut microbial communities from Petit-Saut dam, French Guiana - Nt197 P3 | ecosystem: Host-associated > Arthropoda: Insects > Digestive system > Gut ... | reverse complement strand
GGCACAAGTATTATGCCATGCCTCTACGGTATGCACATCGTTCGGCGGAACACACCAGGGCGGCAATAAAAGCCCTGGGAACCTCACTCGCTGCTGTTACGCATGAAAAAGAAGAAAAGATAGCTTGATTACCCCCAAATAACCCCCAAGGCGCAAATGCGCAGGGACTACGGATTCATGAAGACGGACAACCAATTGATTTTGAAGGATTTACTGGTGCGCCCGGCAAGACTCGAACTTGCGACCTTCTGATTCGTAGTATTCGAGCAACTGATTCCAGCATGTTCTAAAATGTTCTATAACATTCTTTGAATCAACATGATACGCCCATAAATAGGAAATAGGTTATTCCTGAAAACTCCCTTATTTTCCCCTGTTTTCCTGGCACGATTACACAGGAATTACACAGAAAAAAATGCGTGGCGGTTCGATTCCCAATTGCGAGAGGATTGATATTCCTATCTGCTCTCTTTCCAATTGCTATCTGGGTATGAACAGCACGGGAGTTGGATATTCCGCTATTTTTTCGTCACATGTGAGCAGTTTAATGCCGTCAACTTTAGATTGTGCAATGAGCAGGCGGTCAAAAGGATCTTTGTGTAATTGCGGCAAGTCCCCCGTAGCTACAGTGTGCAAACTGGTAATAATCAGCTCTTCATATCCGCAATCAAGCAAGCGGTTTCGCAGCGTTCTGGCGTCCACTTGAAAAGCGGGCTTGTTCAGAGCATTTTTTATGCTTACTTCCCACAAGCTGGCGGGGCTGAAATAAAGGGTGTTATCCGGATCATTGATAAGCAGAACGGTTTTTTCAGGCAGGAGTTCCGGCCAGATCATCGCCCAAAGCAACATTTGTGTATCCAGCAGGAGTTTCATTCTCGCCCTTCAAACATGGCAATGATTTCTTCACGCCCGAACGCTTTAATATCAAGGTTTTTATCCATTGAACCCAAACCGCGCATACCTCCCAGTCGCTTTGCGTGAGCCCGTTCCGGCACATGAGAAATAACAACCAACATTTCAGCTCTGCCGACAGGAATATCGTCAGGCAAAGTCAAATCAAGCTGTAATCGGCGATCAATCGGAATCTGAACCATTTGCTGTATTGCGTTCATGGCTGCCTCATTTTATCAAAATAGTTTCGCATGGACTTTCTAATTATATCAGTTTGAGTCAATCAGTCGTTTGCCAATAAGTTTTTTAGCATCGTATTAAGTGCAATCAAAGAATTATCCGAAATCATCAAAGCCTTGAAAATACACGTCTTATAAACTTGCAACATTGCAAGCTGGTTGCAAGTTTGTTGCAAGTTTGTTGCAAGTGTTTCTATTCAGTTCTCTCGAACCACTTCGCCGCCGCCGTTTTTCCGATGGAATATATTCGATTTTCTTTCCGCATATCCCTGAGCAATACTTGTATTTGACCTCTTGAATGACCGGGCAATACCTGTTGTAATTCTTTAAGCGGCGTACCATTCCCGCCGTTTTTTCTTATGTGTTTCAGGATCAATTCCTTGTTCGTATCGCGGTCTAATCCTACAAGCCTGGTATGGACGCCCGATTTGCCTGTAACCTCATAAAAACTGCGTGCCAAAAAATATTTGTCACGCCCGGCGTGTTCGACAATTCCCATATCGACAAGGCGTTTTGTACGTGAACGTAGGTTATTCGATAATTTCCGTTCGTGAAACAACGCGTTAATAACCAGAAAATCTTCGGTTGAGAATGACTCCAGCCGCTCATTGCCTATCCTGTTCATCAACAGCAACATCCTTTTATCAATGACCAGGCCGTTTAACGCGATACTGACAAAGTAGGCGTCCGTTCCCGCGAAATCCGGCAATGATTTGGCTTCCTTGACGCAAAATTCATAAATCAGGTTCATGCCCTGTCCGGAGCGCTCCACAAGGCCGCATTTGGCGAAGATTTCCGCAATACGGCGATTACGCGGCGATTGCCGGTCAAGGATATTATCGAGCGTTACTCCTGAAGGAAAACCGCCGGGGTTTTCGATGACAAGCCGTTCTTTATACTGGCGGACAAATACGCTTCCACTCATTTGGTAATTTCTGTGACTGATGGCATTTAGCAAGGCTTCACGGACAACGCGCTCGTTGAAAGTCGGAATATCGAAAACAAACAAGCCTTCCTGATAATGCTGCTTGTCATTCCGGAGATTTATCAGTTCCCATACACGGTCATAACAAGCAAAGAAACCGATGCGAAATTCTTCACGTTGCTGCGCCGGCCCCGAAGCATCCGAAGATCGGTATTCAAAGACGATTTCCGACTGTGATAAGTATTTTCCAAGCGCGGCGCGTGTCCCAAACAGGATCAGCGCGGCATAAGTAACCCCGTTGTTCGAGATTGCTTCGCAGTCCATTAGTAATTGCTCGGCGGTGAGATTCTTAATGCGGGCGTTGCCGCTCTTTTCAGTCCATTTGTTACGGAAAGCGTCTATTGCTTTTTCATCTAAATCATTAATGCTTGCGCCGGGACAAACATCGCCAGAAAAATCGTGACCGGTTTCACCGTAAATCGCATGCTTCATTTCCTCAGGCATACACACAAGGCTGTCGCCGTCGCGCCACCATGCTATGCCATCCGCCTGAACCGGCAACCCGGACGGACGCCGTGCCACTTCAAATACAAGAATACGCTTGCCCTCGTACTCATAAAGCTGGAAGCTCACACGGACGTGCAATTTATCCATCAAATCATTGCAGGTACGTTCCGGTTGAACAAATGCAGTGCTTCCTACAACCTGACGGGGGCGTTTGTCGGTAACGCCGAGGACAAATTTTCCGCCGCCGGAATTTGACAACGCGCAACAATATTTCACCGCTTTATCAAAGCTATAGCTGTTTTTCGCTTCCTTGAACTCGTAATGCGCACCTTCAGTAGCGTTGAGCAGTTCGTTTATTTCGTCATTAAAATTGCTGGTACGGATATACTGCATTTTTTATTCTGCCCTTTTGGTTATCCAGTTTCCGACAATTATGCCCAATGGCAACTAATAGTGGCTTAGAATGTGCGGAAGCCGTCGAGTAACTCGAAAAGCTAGATTTTACAGGGTAATTTCGTAAAAAGGAACTGTTTTGGAAGAATACACGAGCAACAGGGCGCAAAGCTATCGTCTTTCCAAATAATTCACACGTTAGGGATGGTGTCTCTGTTTCAAGAAAACTCCGTTTGTGGATCATGTCTGCCTGTTACTCCGTTTTGCAGATCAGATCGCGCGTCTTGTCGAATGCGCAAAGAACGACGCTAATGAAACCATCTATCCTTTTATAGTTATCGGCCTTGAAACGTCCATGCGGAGATCGGAAATCTTGTCTATTCGCCGCGATAATATTGATACAGAACGCCGGGTAATCTATCTCCCTCATGCGAAAGCGGGCCCTCGTGAACAGCCGATCACAAAACGCCTTGCCGATTTCCTCGCCGGATATCTCGAAGCCCTGCCGCCAAGCGAATGGCTTTTTCCTTCGATCGCGGCGCAGGCCGGGCATGTAATGGATGTAAAAAAATCATTCCAAAGGGTTGTAAAGGCTGCCGGATTGGATATAAAGCAGGTTGAAAAACATACCCTGCGCCATACGGCAATCACTCATCTTGTTCAATCCGGCGTCGATTTGCCCACGGTGCAAAGAATAAGCGGGCATAAAACTTTGAGCATGGTTGCGCGATACGCGCATCAAAACGGCGAGCATATACAGAGCGCAATGGACAAACTGGAAGAAAGATACAGTCTCACATCCTGATCGGCGGTTGGATTTTCTTTACACAATTACACAGGAATTACACAAATAGAAGGTGCCTTTCACATTTCCTAAAAAGCTGGTATCGCGGAATGTCTGTGATTTTATTGGTGATTATGATGGTGCGCCCGGCAAGACTCGAACTTGCGACCTTCTGATTCGTAGTCAGACGCTCTATCCAACTGAGCTACGGGCGCGCAACAAAACCTTATTACTTTATAGACGCGCATGCGATTCTGCAACCCCAAATTTTATTACGCCGGGCATTACAGCCGGTTACATCTGCCTGTCATAGACATTGAACTATTTCATTCTTCCTGCTATCAAATATTGATTTACCGGCTGATAGCCGCCGATATAGATATATTAGCGTTAACCCGGTTTATAAGGATGCCGCCATGAAAAACTTAAAAAAGATATGGTTTGCCGCTGTAATAATAGCTATGGTGCCGTTGCTGTCTGCCTGTGGCGGCGGCGGGAACAGAACTCCCACACAGAATAAACCATTATACAACGTCGGGGGTGCTGTCACCGGTCTTTCCGGAACGGTTTATATTCAGAATAATTATGGAACTCCTGTCCCCATATCCGCGAACGTCCCGTTTGCTTTTACCGGCTATACTGATGGCGCGGCGTACAACATAACTGTTTACAACCATCCGGCGAGGCAGACTTGTACGGTACAAAATGGTTCCGGAACTATCCGCTCGGCAAATGTTACTAATGTCCGGATTGCGTGCGAAAATAACGGCGAAACTTTGAGCGGCAGGATTGCCGTTCCGCCGGGCGTAGCAATTAACAGTTCAAACGACCCAAATGACGATTACGGTTCTAATGAATCTTTTGAATCACCGATAATTCTTCCTAACCCAATTACAGTAGGCGGGTATGTCAACCAGCCCCGATACGGCTCTCCAGGCCAGTTAAATAATTTCCGTACAGAACTCGGCCGCAACGGCAATCCGAACGATTATTATGAGGTTCAATTAAAAAAAGACGATGTAATAACACTGGCAATAGGGGAATCAGACACTCGCGCTAATAATCTTGACCTGTATCTATATGACAGCAGTAGAAAACAGGTGGATGAATCGTTGGGAGACGGCGCATACGAAATGGTGGGGCCGGCGCCTTCGGATGGAACTTATTATGTAAAGGTATCCGCTAAATCCGGAGCGTCAAACTATATTCTGACAATAGGCGCGGATACCGCCACCGCGGAAATTGCGGCCGCCGACCCTGGAATTCTTTCCACCAGGCATGAAATGGTTCCCGATCAGGTTATCGTCCGTTTCAAAGACACGATAAAAACTGCCGGGTCAATAAACCAGACATTTACGCAATATGCGGCAAATATGGGATTGACGTCGGTGGCCGGAACGCCGGATCGCGGGATGTTGTTTAATATTGACGGCCGGAAGTTTCAAATTAACACCAATGAGACCGAAAGCGCAAACGCGAAGTCGCTTGCGCTAAATGCCGACGACGATCCGGAAAAGACACGCAGGTTGAATACTCTTCTGGCTATCCTGGAATTGCGGAAGCAGCCTGACATACTTTCAGCAGAGCCGAACTATATCGTGCGTTCCTACAGTACGGTTCCCGACGATACTCATTATGGGTATCAATGGAACCTGCCTATGATTAATTTGCCGGAAGCCTGGGACCATAACAAGGGCAGCGACGATGTCATCGTTGCCGTTGTCGATAGCGGCGTCCTTTTGGAACATCCCGATCTCAAAGGCCGTCTTATCACCGGATATAATTTTGTACGCGACAAAAGCATAGGCCCTGATGGCAACGACCCTGGAGATAAAGAAAACGTTAAAGACCGGTCTTCTTTTCATGGCACGCACGTCGCGGGAATTATTGCGGCCAAAACCGATAACAACCTTGGCGTGGCCGGCGTAACCTGGTATACAAAGATTATGCCGGTACGCGTGATAGGCGCTGGCGGCAGCGGCACTATTTATGACCTGGAGCAGGGTATTCGATACGCCGCAGGTCTGGATAACGACTATAACGTCAAACCGGCGAGACACGCCGATATTATAAACCTGAGTTTGGGAAGTTCGGCACGCAGGGAAAGCGATCAGAGATTGTTCAACGAAATCCGCGCGAAAGGAATAATCGTTATCGCAGCCGCCGGCAATGAAAAAACTTCCAGATTTTCATACCCTGCTTCCTATGACGGCGTGATTTCCGTGAGCGCAGTGGATATAAATGGATCAAGGGCGTCATATTCCAACTACGGAAGCCGTATCAGCGTTGCCGCGCCGGGCGGCGATTCGGGCGATTTTAACGGCAACGGCTACCAGGACTACATATTGAGCACCGGCGGAAATGATTCCTCCGGTTCCGTCGTTTATGAGTATACATTCAAGGCAGGAACAAGCATGGCCGCGCCGCATGTTGCCGGAGTAGCCGCCCTGATGAAAGCCGCGCATCCTGGCCTTTCGCCTGTTAAATTTGACGAACTGCTCGAAGCCGGAGAAATTACAGACAGCGCCGGCGGGGGAAGAAACGATGATTTTGGATACGGACTTATCAACGCTTTTAAGGCCGTCGCAGCTGCCAGTAAACTTGCCGGCGGCGGTGAAATAGAGGGACTTTACGCAAATCCCATGACTGTTAATTTTGGCGCCGCTCTCGTGGAAGCGACTGTAACCGTAACCGGCACGGGAGGGCTTTCCGTTACCGGCGCAAATCCAAACGCCGACTGGCTGACTGTTGCCCGCAATTCAGTTAACAGCAATGGATCTGTCAATTATACTCTTAATGTTAATCGTTCCAGTTCCAGTCTGAGCCGGCCAGGCATTTACACGGCTGTTGTTACTTTTACCGCCGGTTCCAAATCTGTATCGGTCAGTGTTTCGGTTCAGGTTCACGCGCCGAGCGAAATAACTCATGACGCCGGATATCACTATGTCCTGCTTCTCAGCGTTAACGTTGACGATGACGGCGCCATTACAATTAACCCCGACATTGTGGATCAGTATGATGTCAAGTCTTCCGGCGGATACTATGATTATGTCTTTAACAATGTGCCGCCTGGCAAATATATGATTGCGGCCGGCAGCGACCGGAACAATAACCTCGTGATTAACGATGGGGGCGAGTCTTTCGGCGCTTATCCTAACGTGGATCAAATGGTTGTGATTGATACCACGGAAGGCGGTAAATCCGATCTGGATTTTACTACGCTGGATTTTACTACCAATCTAATATTATCAATTTCAAATAACAGTGTAACTGTGGCAGACAAACCGTCCACCGTTCCGCCGGCTGAATTTAAACGTTTGAGGTGATATTTCAATGTCTTCATTTTTAAAAGTTTTTAACACGGGAATCGCCGGAATCTGCCTGGCAGCCGCCCTTTGTTTATTATCCGTGGCGGCATGCAGCCGTTCCGCCCGCCCAGCAGCGGCAGAGCCTGTATCTTTAGCTTCTGCGGCGTTGATACTATTGCCGGGCGTACAGCGTGGCATCGGGGTATCAAAGTCCATGGATGCCACATGGATTTCCAGCGAAAAGCAGTGGCGTGATTTACTTGCGTCTATTCCGACCATACAGCTGGAAATCCTGCCCCAGCCGGTACCCGACCCCGAAGTTGACTTTACAAAATACGGGGTATTGCTGATACGCCTGGGAGAAAAACCCAATGGCGGTTACAGATTGGCGCTTGCAAATAACGAAGCAGTTATTGAAAATCGTGAGGCGAAAATTCAGGTCGTCATAAGCGAACCCGCGCCGGATGGCATATACACACAGGCAATTGTATACCCGCACCTTGTCATAGAAATGGAGAAAGGGAATTTCGATCGCATCGCAGTTATAGATCAGGACGGCACGGTCAAACTGCGCCTGTCCATATAAATCAAGCGATGGCGGAAGTTTTCTACGTCTGTGGCGGCATTGACTGTCTTTAGAACATCGGCGCCGTGCGTTGCCAGGAAATGAAAGATCGTCATTTCACGTTCCTGCAAACTTTTTTCCGGTAGCAGATTGTTAATTATCGTATCAACATCGCGTGTAATCGCCTCGTTACGCGCCGTTTCATAACGGACGCCGCGTGATTTCAAATAGCGGACATTGTGCAGAATCTTCCGGCGCGCGGCATCCGTCATGCCGTCCAGACGGGCTTCGATTTTTCCGGCTTCAGAGCGAATATCCGTCAGGGCCGTATCCAGTTTTTCATAAAGACGGTCAAGTTTTTCCACGGTTTCCCCGACCGAAGATTCCGACCGTCGCAGAATTTTTTCCTCAAGTTTCGGTTTTTCGAGAAAAAGATCAGCAAACACGACGTTGGTTTTGTCCATTGCCGCCGCGATTTCAGGTTCAATCAACGTAAAGCCGTTGCGCGGCCAGATTACGGGCATGGGACGGTCGAAAATGGAATATAGCGTTTCGATCTGGGCGAAATAGGCGATTTCCGCCGCACCGCCCGCGTAGGCGACCGTTGGGAACAGGTAATCCTGTACGACCGGCCGCAGCAGCACATTGGGACTGAATATTTCCGGAGTGCGTTCAATTAATTCCAGCATCTGCGCGTAGTCAAATGTTTCGCCGCTGTTTTTTAAATGAAATTTTTCGCCGCGTTTTTCAATCGCATGTCGTTTTCCGTCAAGGGTAAGAAACAGAACGGTGGAATCCGGCAGAACCTGCGCCTGCGCGTGAAATCCCGCCGCTGATAATTCTTCATTACGCCGAAAAAGCGCGGAACGGATTTGTTCAGCTTCGGAAATAGCGCGGGAAAAAACCGGCGCGGCCAATCGTTTGGCTTCCGCGTCTGCGGGATTGAAAAGAATCAGCCCTGTTTCCGGTAAAAGCCTATGCATTAAAGCGGCAAAAGCCTCGGCAAAACTTCTTCCCGGCAAATAAGCCGCTTCGAGCATTTCCGCAACGTCGGTTTTCCACGCGGAATCGGGAATGTTTCCCAGATATTCTTTTGTTACATCCCGGACGGAGTCGGTGAAACGAAGCGAACCTACTGAACGTATGGATATTTCCGCTTCCGGGAAAAGTTTCGATCCAAAATCAATGGTTCGCGCGTGTCCAGCGCCGTCCAGTACGGCGCGACGGGTTGCTTCCTGAAAATCGTGGTCGTCCGCTTCCATCCAGAAAATCGGAACAGCGTTAACGCCGCGTAACCTTAGCCCTGCCGCAAGACGGACGGCGGTTAGCGCTTTGTAAATGGTGTAAAGCGGCCCGATAAAAAGCCCTGTCTGCTGGCCTGTGACAATAGCCACACTGCCGGTTTTCTCAAGAGAATTTATTGATCGGAATACCTCGCTGTCCGCGCCGAACTGCTCGTTCTGCCGTCGCAAAACGGCGGCCATTTCGTTTCGCGGAAAAGGTCGCGAAGCAATTTCTCGCGCAGCCTTTTCAAGCGATTCCAGCGTTGGTGCGGATGAATAAAAGCGCAACGCGTCGGTATCCTGACTCAGATATTTCAGGAACAAAGCGGAGTGACGCGGGATGGACGAAAACGGAATGTCTTTCATTTTTTAAATAAGAAGCGCGCCAACGGCGCGCTTCCAAGGTAGAGACAAGGCATGCCTTGTCTCTACACTAATTGTTACTATGTGGGCAGGATGCCCATAAGCGCTAACTTAACAAAATAGCAATTTGCGGTTTACGCTTTCGATCGCGTTCGGCAAGCGCCTCTTGAAATTTCGACCATGACAAGAGGCACTTCTCTATCGAAAGCGCAGACCGGATTGCCGATAACAATAAAAACAACAACACATTGCTTTCACGCCATAAACTACGGCAAAACATCTTCCTCCTCGAACCAAATGACGCCCCAGGGGGAAAAAGCGCCCGCATACCGTTGCATACGTTCGCATAAGAGCGCGACCAAAAGTTTTCCATAAAGCCAAGCCCTGCTCGATATTTCATCGCGTTTGGGCAGATGACCGAGATTAGCAAGCGATTTCAAGCGCTTGAAGGCAAGCTCTATCTGCCAACGTACGCGATACCATTGAAGAACGGCGTCATCGTTCAGGACGGATTCGTCAACATTGGTGAGCACCATTATCCAGTTTGCGTATTCTAAAGTTACCTCTTTGAGCTTAGGCCCGTTCAGACGCTGCCGGGCGCGTATACGTTGTTGCGCGGCGACAATGGCTTCCTGGCTTTTGCGAACTGCGCACAAACGCATTGCTACGCGCCTATTGTCACCAACCCGCACATAAACAGCACGCGATGCCTTCTCACCTGCGCAGGTGATCTGGCGCAGCCAGGCGATTAAGTCCATACGGTCTCCATCTACCTCTTCCAACGGAAGGGATTGTGGATGATGGCGCACTATGACAAATCCGCCTTTTTCACAAACATATCCGATCCCGGTCGCACGAGCAAAACCACTGTCTGCTATCAAGCAGTCTTTTTCCTGCACAGAAAAAGAAGAAAGTGAATCCCCGTTCCCATCCCCTTTGGCTGACGTAAGACGGAAACAGTCGCAATCCCACGATGGAACTGACAAACTGTAATGTATCCGCCATTGACTGCCTGTCTGCCCAGGCTCTTTGATGATTGTGCCATCAACAAGCCGGAAATTTAGACAGTTGGTTTTAGGTAAAGCTCCACTCCTGTCCTGCAATAACCCAAGACAAAGGCTCTTGAACCAGCTCTCGCATTGCCGGAGTTTTTTCAGCAATGCCACATCGGACACATCCGCCCAACCTGCCGCTTTGGATAACACTGCCGTTTCACGCAGGGAACACCCGGAAGCTGTGTGCAGCAGCATTGTTCTCAACATGTATTCAATCGACACAAATCCACGCATCCGCTTCACCGCACCCGTTGTCTTTGCTCGCTGTCGCCAATCTTCAGGCAGCAACCTAAGAAGAAAATCCCAATTGTCGTCTGATAGCGTATTTTCCATGCATAAATAAATACACCTGATACAAAAATTAGTCAATTCCTTAAGTTAGCGCTTATGGCGTCAACGCCTGCTGCCGATGCATGCCATCAGGTAAAATTTGTTCAATAAGCAGTTGAACAAGCGAACTGTTACTACCCAATTCTTTGGCGCGTTCCGCCATCGCGCGCGCCTGCAGACGGATAACCCTTTGTTTTCCAGCATCTTTTTCTTCCAGTGCGGCGGTGGCTAAAGTGGCATAGGCGAGCGCTTCAAGCGTCTCGGCGTCATCAGGTTTTGCGTCGTACACTTTCTCAAGAATTGGCCGCGCTCCAAGAAGATCATTTGCGTTAAACAATTCTAATGCTCTCTGACGTTCGGCTTCATAATCAAAATTCTGTATGGCGGGTCTGGAAGTACCTTTTTTATCTTTCACGCGATTGACGGTAAAAGATCCGTTGCTGTTTTGGTCGTCATAACGTACAAATTTCAATTTGATTTTGTCGCCGGAAATTTCGCCTGTGTAGTCATATTTCACTTGTTGTATCGGAATTTGTGAAGAGCCGGCAACAATGAGGGCAGTTACAACGTTGACGGTAAATGAAATTTTATTGCCGTTAATCCTGCCGTTTATTATTGGAATACGTTCCTCAGTTGCGCCGCCTAGGGTTGTTCCCGTAAGAAAACTCCCATACGCCTTGAACGTGTAATCCATGTCCATTGGGCCGCCCCGGCCGGAGTTATACTTTCCCTTCCAGTTGCCGTCGATATTTGGAACATCCGCGCCGAAAGAAGTGTTGAACGTTAGAAATAAAACCGTCGCGACAACCAACACCATTCTGAATTTCATTGACCACTCTCCTTTCGTTCCCGCCAGCCGGTAAATTCGTAAGATGAAGTTATCATCCCAAGAAAAAGTTTAAAAGTTTAAAGAAAAAATGGGGATAGTCGCAAAAGGATTTTTATTGACAGCGCAACTGACTTGGAGTAGCCTGAATGCTTATTTTTTAGGCGCGTAGCTCAGGGGGAGAGCACTTCCTTGACACGGAAGGGGTCAGCGGTTCAAATCCGCTCGCGCCTACCAATGCTAAAATATGTCACTAAAAGTAAAATATGCGGATGGGAG
>Ga0082212_10010643_pt1 | contig 11748 bp, 5 predicted proteins | sample TergutNt197P3_FD_71548 | JGI IMG/M metagenome (GOLD analysis project Ga0082212, IMG submission 71548) | Neocapritermes taracua P3 segment gut microbial communities from Petit-Saut dam, French Guiana - Nt197 P3 | ecosystem: Host-associated > Arthropoda: Insects > Digestive system > Gut ... | reverse complement strand
GTCATCAACAATGACGCCAGCGCGCCGACGATCCTTTCCTCTGGCGAGGTAGAGCTGAGCAGCGGCTTTACCGGTTTCGTGGGCGCTTTCGGCAGCGAAAGCGACGCGATCGACGCGGAAGGCAAGGTCACGATAAAAGGCGGCATGGCCGTAGCCACAGGGGACGGCGCCGCTGTCCACACCCCTTCGGATGTCGATATATGGGGCGGCGAGGCCTATAGCGTAAGAGGCAACGCCATCCGGGCGGCACGCCACGATTCGGCCGTCAATATATATGGCGGCGCAGCCGATTCGTTTTTCGGGGCATACGGCATCGAAGCGGACGGCGACGTCACGGTCGCAGGCGGGATAGTGGCGGCGGAAAGAGGCAGCGCGATCCATGGGGGCTATGCCGGCGGGGACCTGGATATATCGGGCGGGTTCATATTCGCAGGCGGCGACCCCGTCGTCGATTGGCCCGGGTTCTCCACAGGCGATGCCGGCGGCGACGCCATCATCTGCGAATGGGACAACTACGACCCCTGGAACAAGTCCTACCTGGTGGGCGAAAGCGCCTGCCTGGCCTATGAGCCCGAGGACGCGAAGGTTTTCTGGGACAAGAAGGATATAGGCTATATGGCGTTTGGCATAAGTTTTGGCTACGGGGCGACCGAAGGCTTCCACGAGGTAGTGGGCACAATGGTTTTCGACTCGGTCACTGAGAAAGAGGCCCTCGCCATATCGCCAAAGCATGTGATATTCACGGAAGCGGGCCAGGAAGTCGATCTTGTGGCGGCCCTCAACATAGAAGGCGCGGATCCTGACGATATCGAGTGGGGCATGGAGGACGCCTCCCCGGCGGCGATAAGCTTCAATGGTTCGCCAGCCCTGGCAGCTAACGGCGGCCGCGTGACGGTCAAGGCGGAAGACATGGCGGCGGCCAAGACCGTGCGCGTGACAGCTACATACAAAGAGGGCGGCAAGGCCCTGTACACGGCGTCGGCCACGGTAGAGATAATGCCGGACGGCTTCGACGAGGACGGCACGACAATATCATTGCTCGAAAAGAAAGCGACAGTTAACAGGGCCATGACAGTCGGCGCGAGGCTGCCCGTGCTCATCACGCAGCGGCAGGATGTATCGGGCATGAGCCTGTCCGCGCCGCGGGAAGCCCCGACCGGGTCCTTCGCGGTCGACAAGGCGAAGCTCGAGTATTATGACAGCAAGGCGAAGGCCTGGAAGGAGGTCCCGTACTTCGAAGCCAGGATTTGCCCGACCGACGACAGGTATATCGAGATAAGCGCGGACCTGAAGGCAAAGGCAAGGAAGAACGTCAGGGCAAGCCTGCACAGGACGGGCATGGGGCCGGATGCCGGCTGGTACCCGGCCGACGGAAAGCTGGAGCTGGCCGTGACGACGAAGTACCCGAAGGTCGCGGTCAAGGCCGGCGGGACGCTGAACCTGAAGACGCCCGGCGAGCCCGTTTCGCTCACGGCGGCAAGCACGGCCGGGCTCTGTGCCCCGGTACGCATCATAGGGCAGAAAGCGAAAGACAACGGCAAGGTATACCTCGAGAACAACGGGATATATATCGGATCGCTGACGAAGGCGGCCACGGTCAAGACGAGGGTCGAGGTTGTCGTCGATGGTTACAAGCCATTGCCGCAGAGCAAGTGGCCCAAGCTGAACGTGAAGGTAGTGAACGCCCTGCCAAAGCTCAAGCTGTCCGCGAAGTCCGTGACGCTGCTTGGCGCGGCCCAGTTCGATTCCGCTGCGACGGCCCTCGTTTCAAGCGAAAACCTGGAAGTCATGGCCGGCCTGCTTTCGGGCGACAAGAATGTCCCGTTCGGGCAAGGCTATACGGTGACAAGCGTGAAGTCGGTAACGGCCAACGCGAAAAACAAGAAACCCAAGAACCCGACGACCGTCGACGTCGACGACACCGATTGCGCGGACGGCATCATAACGATCAGCCCGAACGCCTCTACGAAGACGGGCAACACCTTGCTGAAAGTGACGATCGACATCGAAGGGAAGGACCATGATATCTACCTGCCGCTGAAAGTAGCGGTCAAGAAGGCTGGCGACGTAGCGTTGAAGGCCGGGCTCAAGTCCGCCATAGTGAATACAGGCCACCCGGCCGGCGTGGGCGGCGCCGACATAATAGGCAAGGCCGATGCCGCCGCCAAGATCGCGGATATACCGCTTGCCATGAACACGGCGAACCTTGAACTGAAAGACTGGGAAATCATTGCGGTGAAAGACGGCAAGAAAGCGGTCAAGGACGAGACAAGGGCCGACTTCGACGAAGCGATCTGGGCGACCGCGGACGCGAACGGGCTTACATTGTCGGTCAGGAACAAGGACGCATTGGCGAGGCTGGTTGACGAAGGCAAGGCGAAGGCGTACACCCTGGCCATCGGCTCGCCGAAACTGCCGGGCAAGAGCATCGCGTTCAAGCTCACGGTATCCGACTTGGCGCCCACGTTCGCCGCCAAGGCGGGCAAGGCGAAGATAGACGTCGCGAAACAGGGCACTGCCATGGACGTGGCCGTGACGCTGAAAAACGCAGGCGGCGGGATCGAGGGCGTGACGCTCTACGATATGCCGGCTGACGGCACGGCGCCAGGCGCCGGCGACGTCTCCGCGGATTTCGAAGTCAACGCGGACAGCATCAAGGGCATGAAATTCAAGATCGTGCCCGCGCACGGCAAGGTACTGCCGAAGGCCGCCCGGAAAATCGGCGTCGAGATCGAACTGTCAAACGGGGACGCGCTGCGCTCATGGGAAGTCGCCGGAGGCAAGCCCCTGTCGATCGCCCCGGTCCAGACTGTCCCGAAAGCGACCCAGAGCGCGAAGGCCGTGACCCTCTACAAGACGACGCCGCTCGAAGGCAGGACGCTCGAGTTCGGCTTCAAGAAGCCGGCGGACTACAAGCTGGGCGCGGCGCGAATCAGCGAAGAAAGCCTGAAGCCATACGCGGCGGGCAAGGGGTTCGAGCTCGCGCGAAGCGGAGAAGGCGCCTGGAACCTGCGCTTTGAAGGGGATACGAGGCCCGTCCTGGAAAAGAACGGCGCGTACCTGAACAAGGCCGTCACCCTGAAGATAGAACTCTGGGCCGAGGGCACCTACAGCCTCGACGGCGACGGCAAGCCTGTCGCCCTGGCCGACGATAACGGAGTCGCGAAGACAAAGCCCGCGATCGTAAAAGTAAAAGTGAATATCAAGTAAGAAGCTATAGAAGCCGAAAAAGCTGAAAGTCGATAAAAGTCCCCCCCTAAAGAGGAAGAATCCCCCTTTATGGGGGGGCGGCATATGCTCTACACTGATAGGTACTATAGAGGCAATGGAAAGACAGGCGGTATATGCATGAGTGAAACGCTCGTATCTATGAAGGGCATCTGCAAAAGCTTCCCCGGCGTCAAGGCCCTGGACGATGTACGGTTCGAGCTGAAGGCCGGCGAGGTCATGGCGCTCCTCGGGGAAAACGGGGCGGGGAAGTCCACGCTTGTCAAGGTGCTCAGCGGCGTGTATACGCGCGATTCGGGCATTATGGAAATTTTCGGGCGGCCGTATGACAACCTGACGCCGAAGCAGGCGCAGGAGGCGGGCATCGCCATCATCCACCAGGAACTGAATATGTGCAACCACCTGACCGTGGCCGAGAATATCTTCCTGGGCAGGGAGAAGGCCAGGCTCGGCGTGCTTTCCAACGCCGAGATGGAAGCGGAGGCGCGCGGGCTGCTCGACCAGCTGAAAGTCGATATATCCCCCCGCCAGATCCTCGGCGAATTGCCCATTTCCAAGCAGCAGATGGTAGAGATCGTGAAGTCGCTGTCCATCAACGCCAGGATACTGATAATGGACGAGCCGACCTCGTCGCTGACGTCAAAGGAGATCGAGGACCTGTTCCGCATCATACGCACGCTCAAGGAAAAGGGCTGCGGCATCGTCTATATCTCGCACAGGCTGGAGGAGCTCCAGCATATCGCGGACCGCGTGACAATCATGCGCGACGGAGAGTATATCACGACAGTCCCGTTCGCGGACACGACGATCGACGAAATAATTACACACATGGTCGGCCGCGAGATCAAGGAGAAATTCCCGCGCATATCCTGCAGGAAGGGCAAGGAGGTATTCACGGTCCGGAACCTGAACGCCGGGCCCATGGTCAGGGATATCAGCTTCTCCCTGTTCGAGGGCGAGGTGGTGGGGTTCGCGGGGCTGGTCGGCGCCGGCAGGACCGAGACCACCAGGGCCATATTCGGCATCGACCCGAAGGAAAGCGGCGAGATCCTCCTCGACGGAAGGAAGCTCAAGATTGACCACCCGATGGACGCGATCAGGGCCGGGGTCGTGCTGGCGCCGGAAGACAGGAAGAAGGACGGGCTCTGCACCAAGCTGAGCGTGAGGCACAATATCGCGCTCCCCAACCTGGACGCGATCGGCGGCGGCAGCGGTGTCATCAACGCCCCCAGGGAAGACGCGTTGTGCCGCAAGGCCATCATCGACCTGGGCATCAAGGTGGCCGACGTGGACGCGAACGCGGCCAACCTGTCGGGGGGCAACCAGCAAAAGGTCGTCGTCGGCAAGTGGCTGGCCAGGAATTCCAGGGTCGTGATCTTCGACGAACCCACGCGGGGCATCGACGTCGCCGCGAAGGTGGAAATATACAATATTATAAACGACCTGAAAAGCAGGGGGATCGCGGTGATGTTCGTTTCCTCCGAGATGCAGGAGATACTCGGGATAGCCGACCGCATCATCGTGATGTGCGACGGGCGCATCACCGGCGAGGTGATGGCGGAGGAGACCACCCAGAACGAGATACTTACACTCGCGACGCGTTTTGAAAGCAAGATGGCCGGTGTTGCCTGATGAAATTGAAAGGGATGAAATGAAAAACGAAATGGATTCGAATCCTGCGCGGACGCCTTCGCCCGTGAGGCGGTTCTTCAAAGTCAGGGGGATGACCCCGGCGCTGACTGCTTTCGTCGGGTTTGTCATCATCTATATAGCCTTCGGGCTTATCAACCCAATGGTCTTCTCGAGCGGCAACCTGATGAACCTGCTGCGCTCCATGTCAAAGTACCTGCTGATCGGCGTCGGGCAAAGCTATGTGCTCATTACCGCGAATATCGACCTGTCGATCGGCTCGGTCGTGGGCATGAGCGCCATGATCTCGGCGACGCTGATGACGATGGGCGTGCACCCGCTTTTGGCCATACTCATCGCCATGGCGAGCTGCATGCTGATAGGGTTCACGAACGGATTTCTCGTCGGCAAGTTCAGGCTGCCGCCATTCATCGCGACCCTGGGGACCATGTTTATCGCCAGGGGCATCGCGTACATAGTCAACGGCAACCGCAATACGGATGCTATCTCCTCCGGGATAGGGAAAGAGGCGGCGGACAATATACAGAACTTCTTCTACTACGGCAAGACGCTGGGCGTGTACAATACTTTTTGGATCGCTATAGTACTGTTCGCCGCCTTTTTCTTCCTCCTCTCCAAGACGCGCACGGGCCGGCATATCTATGCCATAGGCTCCAACCTGGACGCCGCGAAGCTTTCCGGCGTCAATGTCGAGGTCACCACGACGACGGTGTACCTGGTCAGCGCGTTCTGCTCGGGCGTCGTAGGGCTCATCCTCTGCGCCCAGGCCGGCATGGGGAATATGGAAGCCGGGATAATGTACGAGATGTACGGCGTAGCGGCAGGCGTAATAGGAGGCATCTCGCCCATGGGCGGGACGGGAATCCTGCTGGGGACGCTGGCAGGCGCCGCTGTCTGGCAGACGCTTGAAAACGGCCTCAACATGGTCGGCGCGCAGGTTGGCATCCAGCGCGTGGTTATCGGTGTTATCGTCGTGTTCTCCGTCCTTCTTGAGGTCGTGCTCCGCGGAAGCACGAAGATCAAGCGGTTCGGGAGCGCTTCGAATAAGTGATCAGTGGCCAGTGGCCAGTGGTCAGTGGTAAGTGGCTAATAATAATTTTTGACGAAAAAGTTAAGGAGGAAAAAAGTGAAAACGAAGAAACTATTGGTGGCCCTGTGCGCTTTGTGCCTGATCGGCGGCATGTTCGCGGGGTGCAAAAACGACAGTGGCGGCGGTGGAGGCGGCGATATCACGATCGCGCTGATCACCATGGACTCCATCGACCAGCATTGGGTCACGCTGAACGAAGGGGCGCAGAAAGCGGCGGCGGAACTGGGCGTAACGGTCAATTTCCTCTCCCCGAACACAAAGGACGACGCGCAGCAGATCGAGTGCGTGAACAACGCGGTGTCGGGCGGCTACAAGGCGATAGTCGTCGCGGCTAACGGGCCGGACGCGATTTCCAGCGCCCTGACGGCGGCGAAGGACGCCGGGGTGAAGATCGTCTATGTAGACTCCCCGGCCAACGTGGATGCCGAAGCGACTTTCTCGACCGACAATACCGCTGCCGGCAGGACTGCCGGCGAGGAAATGCGGGGCGCGCTCGAGGGCGCGGGCGTCACTTCCGGCAAGATCGGCATCGTCAACGTCAACGCGGCGACCGACTCATGCGTGAAGCGCGAGGACGGCTTCCGTTCCGCGTTCGAGGGCTCGGGCTTCGAGATCCTTGAAACCCAGTACGGCGAAGGCGACGCCGCGAAATCGCAGACGATCGCCGAGAACTATATCACCCAGGGCGTGGTCGGCATATTCGGCGCCAACGAAGGCTCCACGGTCGGGACCGGCAACGCGATCAAGGCAGCCGGGGGCAGCAGCGTCATCGGCGTCGGCTTCGACAAGTCGGACACGATCCTGAACCTGATCGACGACGGCTTCCTGCTCGGCGCCATGGCGCAGAACCCCGACGTGATGGGCTATGAGGGCGTCAAGGCGGCCGTGCAGGCCATCAACGGCGAGGACCTCGGCGGCAAGGTCGTCGATACCGGCGTCTCCGTGCTGAAGGGTTCGGGCGGGGGCGGCGACGCCGCGCCCGCGGGCGAAGACTACCAGATCGCCCTTATCACCATGGACTCGATCGACCAGCACTGGGTCACGCTGAACGAGGGCGCGCAGAAGGCGGCGGCGGAACTGGGCGTCACGGTCAACTTCCTCTCGCCGAACACAAAGGATGACGCGCAGCAGATCGAATGCGTGAACAACGCCGTGGCCGGCGGGTACAACGCGCTCATCGTCGCGGCGAACGGCCCGGACGCCATCTCTTCGGCATTGAACGAAGCGAAGGCCGCGGGGCTCAAGATCGTCTATGTCGACTCGCCCGCCAACGTCGACGCAGAGGCGACATTCTCCACCGACAACAGGGCAGCCGGCCAGACCGCCGGCGAGGAAATGCTTGCGGCCTTCGACGCCGCGGGCATCGCCTCCGGAACCGTCGGCATCGTCAATGTCAACGCGGCGACCGATTCCTGCGTGAAGCGCGAGGAAGGCTTCCGCGCCGCGTTCGAGGGCTCGGGCTTCGAGATTCTCGCGACGCAGTATGGCGAAGGCGACGCCGCGAAATCCCAGACGATAGCCGAAAACTACATCACGCAAGGCGTGGTCGGCATATTCGGCGCCAACGAAGGCTCGACGGTCGGGACCGGCAACGCGATCAAGGCTTCGGGCAATGACGCGATCATAGGCGTGGGCTTCGACAAGTCCGACACGATCCTGAACCTGATCGCGGACGGCTTCCTGCTCGGCGCCATGGCGCAGAACCCGGACGTGATGGGCTATGAGGGCGTCAAGGCCGCCGTTGCGGCCCTGAACGGGGAATCCCTCGGCGGCGCTGTCACGGACACAGGAGTTTCCGTACTGAAAAAGTGACACAGGCTATGATGGCGCCGGCTTCACGGCCGGCGCCCATTTTCCAGGGCGCCATTCAATGGCGCCCCTCCTTCTTTTTAAGGAGATGGCGTCCCTCCTTCTTTTGAGGAGTCCTTGAAAAACGCGTATCCAGGTGTTATCCTAATATTTGTAAATTGAAAGACAAAGCGAGTGCCCGCACGGTCTTGGTCAAAAGGATGTGAAATGTTAAAGGTCGTCATTGCCGATGATGAGGTGCGTGTCTGCCGGCTGATACAGAAGCTGGTCGACTGGGACGCGCTGGGGATGGAAGTGGCCGGTACGGCTTCCAACGGCTTTGAAGCGCTTGAGCTCGTAAAGGCGCTGTCCCCGGACATCCTGATAACGGACATACGCATGCCCGGCTGCGACGGGCTGGAGCTCATCGAGAAAGCGAGGCAGGTTTCCGAAAACCTTGAAATAGCGCTGATCAGCGGCTACGCGCAGTTTGAATACGCCCAGACGGCGATGCTGTTCGATGTCGGGGGCTACCTGCTCAAGCCTATCAAGAAGGACGCGCTGATGTCCACTCTTGAAAAACTGGGGAAAAAGTGCCGGGAGCGGGCAGACTCGACATCCATAATGGAGCACCTCCGCCAGGACAGCGACGCGAGCCACGGCCTGCTCATGGGCCGTTTGCCTGTAGACCTCCTGCACGAACGCCTCGAGGCCCCGTCAAGGGAGCAGCTCTTCAGCGAATACGGTTTCCGCGCCAGGGACGGGCTGCTGCAGGCATGCATACTCAAGATCGATTACAATCCGGAGGTTTTCCGCGATACGGCCATGGCGGCCATCAGGAAGAAAGCGGACGAGATACTCGATTCTGACGTGCTCCCCCTGTGCCTGGCAGGGGTCTTCCGGTTCCACGGGTCCTCGATATACGGCGTGCTGAACTACGAGGCCGCCAACAGCGACCAGGTCCGCCGCGCGCTGCGCCAATGCCTGAACCAGCTCGAGGCACAGAAATACATCTTCGGCGCCGCGGACTTCTCCTTTGCCGTCGGGAGCGCCGTGGACGCGCCCGAACAGCTGCCCCTTTCGATGAGGGAGGCAAGGGACGCGGTGGCCGAGCGCATAGTCGAGGGGACAGGGCGGCTGCTGGAACCCGCGCGGCCGGCCTCGCAGCTCGACTCGCGCAAGCTGCTCGACAAGTATAACAGGGCCATGGACCATATAGCGGGCGCGCTCGACGCCGAGTCGGCGGACAAGGCGCTCGAAGAGCTTCGCTATGAGGCCTCGCGGACACCCGGCATCCGGGGCTGCGAGCTGCTGGACCTTGCGCTGGCGGCGGGCAGGATGTTTTCCATCCGCCTGAACATGAAAGAGGATCCGGCCCTGATACGGGGGTTTGAAGAGGGCTGCGGGCTGTGCGGTTCCATGGAAAAGCTGTTCGATTGCCTGCTCGGTTTCCAAAGGCGCCAGATCGAGGCCATGCGCGACCAGCGCGAAAGCGAAGCGATCCGCCCGATCAGGACAGCGAAACAGTATATCCAGCAGCACTATAGCGAGCCTATCTCGCTCGAGGACGTATGCGCCGTGACCGGGTTCAGCGCGAGCTATTTCAGCGCCATGTTCAAGAAGGAGGCCGGCGAGGGCTTTTCCAAATACCTGACGCGCGTCAGGGTCGAGCGCGCGAAGGCGCTCCTGCAGGATACCGGCCTGCCTGTCGCGGAAATATGCGCCCTGGTCGGCTACAGCGACATAAAGCACTTTTCGGGGACGTTCAAAAAAATTACCGGCCTGAATCCCGGGCAATACAGAAGGCTGTACGGTTAAGGCCGGCCGGAGGGGCCCTGAATCCCATGAATTCCTTGAAGAAGCGGTGGAAATATATCTCTTTTCGCGTAACGGCGTTCTTCGCCTGCTTTTGCGCGGCGGCCCTGTGCTGCGCGTTGTCCGAAATCCCGCCGGTCGCGGCCATCGCGATCTTCGCGGCGGCATTCATCGTGTTCTGGATATGGATCGTCAGGCCCTATTTGAAAACGCAGGAAATGATCAGGCTCTTCCTGGAAGGGTATGCCCTGAGCGCGGCGGAAATATCGGACCAGTGCGCCATATCGCCGGCGACGCAGCTGCTTTTCGAGCAGCTCAGGGAAGTCCTGAGCCCCGCGCAGCTTTTCAACATGAACAAGCGGCGCGCGCAGTACCTGGCCCTCCAGAACCAGATCAACCCGCACTTCCTTTACAACACGCTCGAGAGCATACGCAGCGAGGCGCTATTGGCCGGCCTGGACGACATGGCGGACATGACGGAGTCGCTGGCCACTTTTTTCCGTTACACGATCGCGAAGGTAGAGAACCTGGTTTCCGTGGAAGAGGAATTGCAGAACTGCGAGACATATTTCAGCATCCAGCGATACCGCTTTTCCGACCGCCTGAAGCTGGAGATAAAGTGCGCGCCGGAGGACAGGGACGAGATATATCGCTGCCGGATACCGAAGCTCACGATGCAGCCCATCCTGGAGAACAGCATCATCCACGGCACGGAACTGAAAATCGGGACCGGGCACCTTTCCATCCATCTTGAACGGACGGAAAAGCGGCTGCTCATACGCATATCCGACGACGGGATAGGCATGGACGAGGAGACGCTCATGAGGATCAACGAAAAGCTCGGCAAGGGGAGTTTCGGGATCGCGAAGCAGGAACAGGAGGCGAAAGGCGGGCTGGCCCTCGTCAATGTGGACAACAGGATCAGGCTGCTCTTCGGCGATGAATACGGGCTGCACGTATACTCGATCCCGGGCATGGGCACCGATGTGGAGATTTCGCTTCCCGCCATCAGCAGCGATCGCGACATCAAGAACACCGAGGTAATCCAGTGAGGCAGGAAGCGCTCAGGATGGAACGCGTGAGCACCCGGGAAAACGACGTCATACAGCTGGACGGGTTCAACTTGAGCATCCTTGCCGGCGAGATTATGGGGCTGCTGCCCGTAAACAACCACGGCCTCACGTCGCTTTTAAAGCTTCTGCAATACAACACGCCGCTGCGCTACGGATATGTCTACTACCGGGAGGAACAGGTCAATACCTGGCGCAATTCAAAACAGCGGCACAACAGGATAGGCCTCATAAGGAGCGAGAGCTGCCTGGTCGAGGGGCTGACCGTCACGGACAATATCTTCGTGCTCCGGCCGGAATTCAAGACGTGGATCCTCCGGCCGTCGATCCTGAAAAAGCAGCTCCTCCCTTTCCTTCAGAGCCTCGACATCGACATATCGGCAGGCGCCTATGTGGCCGAGCTGACAGCCTTTGAAAAAGTAGTCGTCGACGTGCTGAAGTCCGTCGTCGCCGGCTTCAAACTCATCGTGCTCCAGGATATCAGCGTCAATATCGGCGAAGCGGAGCTGAAAAAAATCCACCGGCTTATCAAGGACTACGCCGGCAAGGGCATCTCGTTTCTCTATATAGATTTTCATTTCGAGGAACTTGGCCAGGTCTGCGACAAGGTTGCCCTTATGTCGAACGGCAGGATCGTCAAGACCCTGGACAACACAGCCAGCCTGCCGGACGCCTTTCAGAATTATACAAAAGCCTATACCGATAAGGTCAGGCAGCAGGCCTATGTCCCCGCGCCTTCCGATCGGACATCCGGCTCCGTCTTCGAGACAAAAGGGCTGACAGGCGGATATATGGAAGATTTGAATTTTACAGCCGCCTCGGGCGAATGCGTATTACTCCAGAATGAAGATGTCCAGGTATTCGGCGAATTGCTGTCAATGCTGAGCGGGGAAACCGTCCCATCAGACGGCGAGATGCTTATTGACAATGAAGTGATCGCACCGCATATAGGCGGCGACATCGCCGTGATACAGGAGCGCCCCACGGAGACGATGATTTTCAAGGAGCTGAGCTATCTCGACAATCTTTGCTTCCTCGTGGACCGTCGTATCCCGGAGGTCTGGCGCGACAACAATGTGCGCGAGGGGGTCGGCCGCGAATTCGCCT
>Ga0082212_10010642_pt1 | contig 11749 bp, 6 predicted proteins | sample TergutNt197P3_FD_71548 | JGI IMG/M metagenome (GOLD analysis project Ga0082212, IMG submission 71548) | Neocapritermes taracua P3 segment gut microbial communities from Petit-Saut dam, French Guiana - Nt197 P3 | ecosystem: Host-associated > Arthropoda: Insects > Digestive system > Gut ... | reverse complement strand
AACGATTGGACTTATCATCCCCTCTCCCTCTGGGAGAGGGTTAGGGTGAGGGCTACAATCGGATGCGCTCTGTGTGAGTGGAGAGTTGCAGAAAGCGGGACATAACCACTTACCGTTTTTGTGCTGCATCAGTTTTCGAGTTCAGTTTTCATTTTTTTCAATACAAAACAACAACAAGAGCGGCGGACGCAAGTCCGCCGGTGGAAGAGGGAACATAAAAATCCCCACAAAATTGGACACACCCGATTGATTTGAGAGCGTTTTTCCGCCTTGACCTTTCTGCGATTTCCTATAAAATGGTTCCGTCTTGTGCAGACAGGAAATGGGATACAGCATGACAAACACAAACGTAGGGAGTGATAATTGGGGGCAGTTGTTGTCCGACTTCGGTATTGAAGACGAAAAACGGGAAAATGAAACTCAGCCGGAAGTAACAAAGGCAGTGAGACCGTCGGAACCGACCGGACACCAGCAGCAGACATTCGCGGAGCCGACCGATGCGGAGGGCTTTGGAGCAGGTCTGGTCGATCCCGATTCGGAAAATCCCGTAGAATCTTCGAAGCCAAAAGAGAAAAAGTCGATATTTTCCCGATTTCCAAAGATCAACTTTTTTGGGGTGCCTCCAGAAGTTGATCTGGATTCGGTAGTTGAGGGTGTTAGGTCACCCTCGCTCGGTGGAAAGGCATTTACCGACAACAAACTGGAGAAAATGCCTGTATCGCAAGAGCGGACAGAGAGACTGCGAACTCATCGACAAGAAAAGGGAACGCCGGTAGCCTCCGATGCTTTGTCTGCGGTGGCTTCGCAAATTGACGTGTTGGCTTCAGGGGGTGAAACAATACCAAAAGGCGCGGGAACTAAGTCGGGAGAGCGACCGACAAAACGTGCCGTTTCGTCGATGTTCGATGACCCTGTACCCGAATCAGAGGAATTCCGCAAATGTAAAGACCTCATGGGAGAACAACAGAGCAGGAGGGGAGCACGTACAGAGCCTTATCTTGAAGGAGGAGCCGATTCCCGCCACTATGATTCGCAACAGCGAGGACGCGGTCGCCAAAATTCGCAACCGGAAGAAAAAGAAGTACGCAGTCGTGGTTCTCGGTATCGAAAGCCTCTCGATGAAGATGATTTGCCGGTGTCAGATTTTGAGCCGATGGACGACGAGATGCCAGTCACTCGTGAGCGTGGACGGCGAGGTTCGAGATATTCTGGCGACAGTTACCGAGATCGGGAACGGAGCCGCGACGATGAACTGCCGCAGGAAGAGTGGTCGGAAGTTGATGCCGCTTTACAGGCGGGACAGGGCGGTCGTCCCCGGCGTGACAGTCAACACTCTGGAAGGCGGCGCAGACCGGAACGAGTTGAAGAACCAATGAGGGATCGGGAATCTTCAGATGAAAACGGCGGCGGTTTTGTTGCCGTTCACGGAAACATTCCGTGTTGGGATGAGGCTATCAGCGACATCATTATCGGCAACATTGCCCGCCACAAGAGTCATTCTGGTAGCGGGCATTCGGGGAGAGGGAGACGTTAGGTTTTTTACCGAAAGATAGCAAAAAACAGATACCATTGGTCGTCGATGCACTGAAAAAAAAGCCGGGCAAAAGAACCTGCGGTTTCTGTTATTAACCGATTTATGACAACGACACAACCCCTTCAACAGTCTCAAGAGCGTTTGCTTTCGCTCGATGCTTTTCGCGGTCTCACCATTGCGTGCATGATTATGGTCAATTATCCCGGTACATGGGATCACGTTTTTGGACCATTACTTCACGTAGAATGGAACGGGTTGGCACCTGCCGACTTGATTTTTCCTTCCTTCATCTTCATGGTTGGCGTTTCTATCGCCTTTGCCTTCAGAAAACGTTTGGATGCCGGACAATCACCTGCCGCAATGCGGAACAAAGTCCTTATCCGGGCATCTAAACTTTTCCTTCTTGGCATGTTTCTCTACATGCTCGTACCGATCATTACCAATACGCTCAATCGGACTTGGGGAACATTCGACTTCCTGAAATACTTTACAGAAGACCTACGTTACACCGGCGTGTTACATCGTATTGCATTGGTATTCCTTGCTTGCGGATTACTTTTTATCTACACGAAACCACGAACACAACTTGCTGTTTGTATCCTGTTTCTCATTGGTTATTGGCTTTGTATGTCGTATATTCCAATGCCGGGGCGAAGTGCAGCACAGAATACACTGATCGAGGCGGCGGCAACTTCGGATACAGATACTGTCATTGACTCCGATGTTGGTTTCGACCTTTGGAAGAGCCTAGATACTTTACTGCGAACTCCTACGGTCGATCTGCGCCCCGGCGACAATTTGGCTACATGGGTTGATAGTAAACTTCTGCCCGGAAGACCATGGTGGGGGGAGTGGAATCACGAGCGCAACTGGGAAGAATGGAAAAAAACGGAACCGAATATGCAGCCTTGGGATCCAGAAGGGTTCTTGAGCACATTTCCTGCAATCAGTTCCGGTCTCATTGGTATCTTTGTGGGGCTACTCCTTTTGGGACAGCGGTCGCAGGAGCGAAAGGCGATCATCCTCTTTTTCAGCGGTGCCTTGCTAATGGCTGGAGGATATGTTTGGGGGCTTGTTCATCCGATAAACAAGAGTCTCTGGACAAGTTCTTATGTACTATTTTCGTCGGGATTTGCCTGTACCGTGCTCGCTTCTTGCTTTTATTACATGGACATCCTTGGCAGAAAGAGGCTGTTGCATTTTGCTGTCGTATTCGGTTGTAATGCCATTACAATTTACTGCCTCGCAGCCGTTATGGGCATGTTCTTGTATGGAAACCATTTCGGTTTCTTTGGAGCGGAGTCCGGCGGTGGGCTTAATGACTGCGTGATGAATTGGCTTTTAACCAATGTTCCCGGCTGCACAGCAAAATGTGCAAGCGTAACATACGCCCTCCTGTTCGTTTGTGTCAACTTCATTCCTGCATGGATTCTATACAAACTGAAAATTTACATTCGGTTATAATATCGGCAACCAGCAGAACGAACACGTTGGCAAAGTGACAAAAAAACGTCCAGACCATTTCCTGATACGCTCAAGAGAACACTCTAATTTCCCGCCGCCGCTGTTACCGGGGTCCCCATGGATTCCAAGAGTGCTTCGATTTCGTCCGTTTCGTCTTCCGTTTCCATCTCCCCTTGTTCCGGCAGAGGGGGAACTGATAAATTCAATGGTGGAACGTCCAATTGTGATGCAATGTCGCTAGAGGGCTCCGTATCCGCATCGGAGTTCAAATCGGCTTGATCGGCAACGTCGGGGAGACCGAGAGCCGACAACGGTGCGAGTTCATTCTCTGCCGCGTCGGACGACGGAGAGTCAAAATCGGATTCTGCCAGCCCCGATTCCTCCATTGGTTGGTTCCACGCAGGCGGTTCATCGAGGGCGTTGTCTGCTATTGGAGGCTCTTCACTCACCAGTGGTGATTCCAGTGCCGGCGGCAACTCTGGAATTGGCGGGGCAGTTTCTTCTGTTACCGTCTCAACTGTGGACGGTGGAGTGAGGAAAACCGCCTTTGCTTGATCGGCAAGTCCCATACGTTGGGCGGCATCGAAAAACTGGGAAACCGCTTGAAATGCCGTCCCAAAAACCGCTTGCATCGTTTCGCAACGTTGTAGGTTTTCTTCTTGTCCTGCAAAGAGTTGTTCGCTTTCGACTCTGGATTTGCCGATAAGCGTTTGAATTCGACTTAAACTTTGCTGGGTCAGTTCAATATCTTGCTTGACTGCGACGGATTCTGCAACAATATCGGTCAGTTGCTGAGCCAAATCGGTTACTTTTTGGGCAAGGTCATCAATGCGTCCCGTAAGCGGTGCTATTTTCGGTTGGATCGCCGCCACTTCTTGTTCAATAGCCGTTAGTTTTTCGACAACGGAATTCATAATTGTTTCACTCCTTTATATCGCCGATTTTCCATCGGTACAGGGTAAAGCGTACCCTATTTTTTGCAAAAGTCAAGTAAAAGGACGCATGAGGATTGCAAGTTCAAGAAACTCCGTCATTCCTGCGACGGCAGAAATCCAAACAGAAGATTTCAATACCATTTTTCTTGCCCCCCGCCGTTGCGGGTAACAGGAAAAAAGACTTTGCACTTTTCCTTCTCTCCTCACTCCTGTCTCCTTATCCATACGCTCCCATTCCGAAGAAGAGCATTTTTTTCAAAAGACGATAGACCCAGTAATCCTCTGGAATTTCCTGACCGGGAAGGTAATGCGACGCGAGGGGCTCTCGCCGATTCAGTTCTTCCAAAAAGTTCCGACCGCTAACATCCGTTACCCTTTCTGAACGGAGAAATTCGGCAAGTGCTTGCGGATAGTCCATCATCACACACCCTTGCGAGCGTTCGCCGTTGTACTGTTGTCCGATAAACTCGCGAAACCGTAAGAGAAATTCGCTATTGTTCATTGTTTCATAAAAATTGCCGTCATTGTCGCTGATCCATTCCTTCGTAACATTGAGCGGCGGACAAGGTTCAATGCTGCCCTGAGGTCCGATCACGAACGCCATGCCTTTCGAGGCAGGACAGAGGGCAAAACCTTTGTCGTCCCAGTAGGTATCAATCAGGATAATCGGCATTTTTCTTCGCAACCGGAGTAACCGGCGGCGGAATTCCAACACCGTGTCGGGATTGACTGACCACTCCGGTGTGGGGTCGGTACCGACGGGACGATAGATATAAAACCAGAGATACATGGCTCCCAGTTTTACAAAGTGATGAACATACTCTTCGGTCAACACACTCTCAAAATTCTTTGCCGTTACGGTCGTCGCAACGCCGTAGAGAATTTTTTGTTGTTGGAGTTCCCTACAGCCTTCCGTGGCTTTTGCAAACGTTCCTTGTCCACGCCGAGCATCGTTTTCTTGTTCAAAGCCGTCAATACTGACCAAAGGGGAAATGTTGCCGCATTGCTTAATTTGCTGTACCGTTGCCTTATCGAAAAAGAGTCCATTGGTAATGATTTGAAAATAGGCTTCGGGATGATTTTTGATGGTATTCCAGAGCGTTTCTGGTGCCAAAAAGGGTTCTCCGCCGAGCAATGTATAAAAATAGACAGACTCTTTTTGGGCAATTTTTATGACCTTTTCGATGGAATCGCCGGGTAATTGAAATGTCCCCTCTCCCTCTGCTGCTGTCTGCCGTCTGCTGTCTGCTGTTTCAACCCAGCATCCTCGGCACCGCAGGTTGCATCGGTTGGTCAAAGAAAAAAAGAGGAATGGCGGAAATTGGATTCCGTTTTTGTTGCGTTTTTTGAAGGCTCGGAGAGCGAAAAAACATTTCCCGCACCAAAGCCAGGCGGCTTTGAGCAACAACCGCCAGGAAACTTCGGTGAGGGCACGATAGGAAAATCGGAAAAGCATTTGCAATTTTCAACCTGTTTTGAGAACAGCGTAAACAACTCCTGTTTGATGGAGTGCAAATCACTCCGTCAACATATTATACCGCATTCGTCGGAACATATTTCGTGAAATGCCAACAGATGTCTATTTTTTCTGGTGTTTCCTTTGTGTCCCTTGTGTCCCTGTGGTTAAGAATTGTTTACCACGAGGGCACAAGGGACACAAAGGTTGCACAAGGAAGAAAAAGACGATTATTGACGTGTTGGAGCAATAGCAATCAGACGACCTCGAGTTCGATGATAGCCGATACCCTTTCGCTATCGACATTCGTAGCGATAGTCAAAGCAGGGGTCAGGCAGAATTCGTACTTGGTAGTTGCCGTGTTCAGACGTGAACCTCCTGGAACGAAAGTTACTGTTCCTTCTCCGATTTCAGAGTGGAAGGTTGCACCAGTGCCATACCCACTAATGGCATTTCCCATCATCACCCAACCACCACCGTCCACCTTTGCCCACAGTGCATAGTCTCCATAGTCGTTATCAGACGCTGTGATACCTGGGTCGAGCCATGACACTTTCACATTCGATCCAACGAATTCGGCGGAAAGTTCTGTGGGATCCGCCGCTACAACTTCCACATTGAGTACCGCAGAAGCCCACGGGGCTGCACCCGCTGTACCGCCACTCGCTAACAAGGCAAACTGGTAGTTCCCTTCCGTGTAACCAACAAGCGTGACGGTCACAATACCGGAAGCAACTGCCGTATTGGCAGAGGTAAACGGAACCAGCGACCAAGTCGCCCCATCATTGTTGCTCACGTACAATTCTAGGACGACATCAGTATCGTCGGACGCGGTGTCATCATTCCAACTCAGAACGATGACATCGCCTTCCGTAATCTTATCCGCTGCAACTTCGACCTCTATGGTCAGTCAAGCGCCTTCTACCGTTACTTCGAGCACACCGACCGCAAGAACGTCGCCGCTAGCAAGGGTCGTCGCTACATCCGTATCGAACGCTACCAACTCCATCTTGATCGTGTAAGTACCTGCCTCTGTCGCAAAGAACGACAACGAACTCATCGACGAAAGGTCGTCCGCCGTCATATCGCCATTGGCATCGCCAAGGAAACCTCCCGCAAGCACTTCGTAAGTGTTAACTCCATCCGTCGCAAACAAGAAAGCTTTAGAATCATCGCCCGATACCAAGGTAAACTTCATCAACGCAGGAACAGTTTCCAACGCAGATGGAAGATCAACGCTCGTTGCTATCGCGACTACGCCGTCAACCTCACGAAGGTCACTGATCACATCGCCAACGATGAAGTAAGTGGGCGTTACACCGTCGGCAGCAGTGCCAGCAGGTGTGTCCTTAACAACCTCGACATCATCCCAAAGGGTCTCAAGACTCTCTGCTGCAAAGGAACCTGCTCCTACTTCAACTGCCTCGCTGTCATCAAACAACGCCTCGATCGCCAACGCCGCCTCACCGACAACAATGTCGAAAAGGACGACCGCAAGAACGTCGCCGCTAGCAAGGGTCGTCGCTACATCCGTATCGAACGCTACCAACTCCATCTTGATCGTGTAAGTACCTGCCTCTGTCGCAAAGAACGACAACGAACTCATCGACGAAAGGTCGTCCGCCGTCATATCGCCATTGGCATCGCCAAGGAAACCTCCCGCAAGCACTTCGTAAGTGTTAACTCCATCCGTCGCAAACAAGAAAGCTTTAGAATCATCGCCCGATACCAAGGTAAACTTCATCAACGCAGGAACAGTTTCCAACGCAGATGGAAGATCAACGCTCGTTGCTATCGCGACTACGCCGTCAACCTCACGAAGGTCACTGATCACATCGCCAACGATGAAGTAAGTGGGCGTTACACCGTCGGCAGCAGTGCCAGCAGGTGTGTCCTTAACAACCTCGACATCATCCCAAAGGGTCTCAAGACTCTCTGCTGCAAAGGAACCTGCTCCTACTTCAACTGCCTCGCTGTCATCAAACAACGCCTCGATCGCCTCAGGGGTCGTAGATGCACCAACGACAACCAAGTCAGATGCATCAATCGTGATCGTCAGAATCACGTCGCCGTGCTCATCATCCTGACGAATCTCCAATTCCACCTCTCCGCCGGTCATCAGCAAGACATAAAATTCGTCGTCGATTGACTCCAAATCGTAAGTATCCGTCTTAATGCCAGTGGGGAAATCCGTCGGATATGCAAGCGTCAGGGCAGCGTTCGTCTGCTTAATCCAAATGTCGCCGGTAATGCCCATGCTCTCCAATATCGCCTTGAGATTGATCTCAAGGTAGGTGAAGGCTCCATCAGGCTGACCAGCCGTGAGCACCGTCGCAAAATCCACTGCGGCTTGACCCGTGAAAATGTTCTCCTCGTACTCCACTTTACCGATAACGGTAATCTCCAACTCATCGCCGTCCACACCATCGGTAACGGCACTCAAACCAGTAGGACCATCAAGGACGACATCGGCAACGGGTGCTGCCTCGACTTCGAGCATGTTACTGCAATACAGCGCATCCGGGTCGCCAGCGTCGTCCTTCGCAAACATGACAAAGTTGCCCACCGAGAGTGCGCCAGCACTGACATTGAACAAATCAGTCTTTTGTCCAGCCGCTATGGTGACTTTTGCGCCCTGGTTCCAAACATCACCGTCTTCACTATACCACACGAACCACTCGCCAGCAGCATCGGCAGAAGCACCAGAATCAGCAAACGTGACCGTGACCTCGTTGGTAGCCTCGCCTGCAACAACATCGCCCGATATGGTCGGAGCATCGGCGTAAATCGTCGCCTTTATTGAAGCAGAGTTTCCAGAGGTAGCATTCTTATAGACGTTCTTCCCAAAAGCAGTGATACGGAAAAGGTAACTCTCGCCAGCATCAAGACCCGTGATGATCGCCGTGTTGCCAGATGCCACAGCCCCGCCAGTAGCAAGAGACTCAGCCCCAGTGCCTGTCCATTCCACCCAAGCACCGGCACCGCCCTTCTGGTACTCAACCTTGAAGCCCGAAACATTCGCCGGATTGGTTTGATTCCACGTCAGATTGACAGAACCCGCCGCAGTGCCACCTGTGCCCGTCGGAGCCGCCGGGGCAGTGCCCGCCAGTCGGTTCATGGGTAGCGTAAGCCTTGTTCCGCCCGCACCATTACCAATGGTCGTAGAATTCATGGCACTATCAAGATAGCCCGGTGCTGATGCGATGATAATGAAATAGGCATTCTGGAAATCCGACTGTAAAGCATACGCTCCATAAGAATTCGATCCAGCAGGATAATCGCTGGTGCCTGCCTCCCTCTCCGGCAGTCCGGTAATGGTTACAGTGTTGGCTACATAGTCATAAACAACCGTATAGCCATCAAGTTGCGGGTCTCGCCAGGATGTGTGACGAGCCTCATCGTATGCCGACCCGTCTTTAGCCGAAACAGCATCACCGGAAAATCGCATCAGAACGGTGTACGTTGTACCCGCAGGCGGTGTCGCGATTGGTGTCCAATGGAGAGTGATACTCCACGTACCGTCTATAGCAGCACCACCGCTGGGACCAGGAACATAGGTCCAGGTTTCCTTAAAGGCATTGGTTACTGTTCCTGGACCTCCTGACGGACCATCAGATAGTGCCGGAGTAGCCAGCGGCGTACCTCCTGGTGTTGTCGTCGTTGTTACCGGCTCGACAGTTGCTTCGGAATTACCAACTCCCGCACCTTCCTTCGCCACTGCCACGATACGGAAATAGTATTCCGTGTTTGCGGCAAAGCCAGAATAGGCAGTACCGAGAACATTCGGCTGACCGTTAGTCAAACCGGTGCTTGCATTAGCATCTCCGGCAATGTAGCCATCTCGAATCGTTACCGACGTTTGATCGGCGGCAACGAAAATTGAGTCGACGACTCGGTCTTTGCCGGGTCCCGTCTGGTTGTCATAGACGTGTCGCCCTCGCGCCCAACTCGCCTCAACTTCGGGTGTGGTCGTCCACTGAATCTCGTAGTAGGCAATGTCGCTGATGTCAGTGGGGAGATCCCAGTTAAGCGTTATGCTATTGTACGACGAGGACGTGCTCGTTATCACTACCGAGGCAAGTTTATCCATTGCCGTAATCGTCGCAGTACCTGCGTAGTTCGACGCTGTATTTCCAGGCGCATAAGCGTTTGTAACGACAAGTTCATAATCTTTTATGTCGGCAAAATTCGAACCCAGGAGCGTTAGCGTCCAGGTTGCACCTGCTGACCCTCCTCCTGTGAGAGTGTAATTCGCGCCCGCAAGCAGTTTACCGTCCAGTCTGACCTGATAGGCACTTGCCGCTTCTGCTCCATACGCTTCCCAAGTGAACACGGCAGAATTGTGCGCTGGAATCTCCGTGTCACCACCAAAGTTGGGCAACGTGTTCGCAGTTTTGATGACATTTCCAAGAGCTTCCTGGTTACCCGGGTTGCCCGTTGTACTTTGCCTGCCGCCGCTTCGATAACTATTGCCCATACCATACGACCCAACTGCAGTGAACCCATTGATTCGATACACTATGTTTTCGTATGTAACACCATTCGTGTCTGTGAGACTGTTTGCAAGACCTGGGATCGTGAAAGATACTCTATTCGTTCCAGGAACAGGTGTTGTATCCGCTACATCAATGTACCACCACAACCAACCGGGGATGTCTCCGCCACGGAGCGGGTCGGTATTGTCGTTTTTCATAGGAACGATGCGGAACATGTAACCGGTTAGGGGATTGTCCGGATTGGATGCAGGCGGAGTCAAGGAAAACGTAATCGAATTTTCGGTAACGTATTCAATCGTGAGAGCACCTGGTCCGGTAGGTGCCGTATAGGTGAAATCCGTAGCCAGTGTTGTAATGCTTCCATCTGTTGCCAGTACAACGTTGCCCGATACCAGTGCCAGGTTACTCACAACGTCGGCAGCCGGAATTCCCGTGGTTGCGCTCACCCGGAAGTAGTACGTCGTCTCTGCCGTGAGATTAATGATATTGGCATGAGTAGGCGATCGTCCGAGTTCAGGGAACAGGTTATCAGCACTGGTTGATGGTTGCGGCGGATTCGGATTCTGGATTTGAGGACTGCCGCTACCTTGAGCCAGTTTGTTCCAAGCGATTCCATCGGTGCTGTACTCGATGACGATGTCGCCGATAGCCAAATCTTGATAGTCGTCGCCGAGCGTCCATTTGAGCGAAACCGCTGAGTTCGAGAGGGCTTGTGCAGTAACGTTTTGGACGGCGCGAGCGTTTTCCACCTCGGCAGATTCCTCAACCCATGCACTTGCTTCGTACAACGGGGAAGTGCTCGTCGCTTGGATTCGCACCCACCAAGTTCCCGTCGTTAAGCCAACGATGTCGTAGTCTTCTGCGGTCGAAGCCACTTTAGCCTGCGAAGCACCAGCCCAATCGGCTTCGTCAGCAGGCTCCGAGTCACTCTTGATCCACTGAATCGTGTATCCGGTGGCTTTCGGTACGCTATCCCAAGTAACGCTAATTGCATTAACATCAGCATCCACAGTACCGGTTGCATCAACGTTCGCCGGAATTGCCAACGTTGCGACAACAATCGTCACATTCGTCCATGCGATAAAACCTGCCCACTCGGAGTACATGTCTTCTTCGCCGCTACCTTCGGAACCGTCATACAATGCCCGAATTTCGAACGTGTATGTTCCCGCCCCAGAAAGTTTTTCGTAGATGTCGCCCGACGTGACATCTTTTGCATTGATTTCAATCGTCGTCCACGGACCGGAGCCCCCTTTCTGGAAACGAATTTCATAGCCGATAAGAACGAAGTCTTCATAATCACCGGTCGTCAGATCGAGAGCCGGCGGTGTCCAACCCAAGACCACGTTGCCCGGTGTATTGGCGATGGTTCCTGCTGTCGGCTTTGCATCGTCATCTGAAATGAGGAGATTGTTATCCTCAATCTCGATCTCGACTTCGCCGCTTGCCATGACCTGTCCACTCTTCGTGTTGGTAACAACGAGTCTGAACGTATAGTTCCCCACTTCGAGGTCTGGAACTTGGACAGACCATTTGCCATCAGCCCATGCCGGCGGATCGAGAAGAACAACATCCTCCCACTCTGTACCGTTCCAGTATTCCAGTGCAAACTCGGAATCGTCGTTGTAGTTGATGTCAACTCCGTCGCCATTTGCCTTGCTGATTCGTCCCCAAGTGAGTGTCACCGTGGTGCTCCCACCAACGGTCTCAATGGGCACATAAGTGGAGGCAATGGGAACGTCCAACTCGAGGATTTCCAAAAAGTTGGTGGTGAACTGATCTGATGGCTGTCCACCGTCATCAGTAGCAAGCCTGATCCAGTCGCCGCCCTCTAGACCAAGAGTAACGACGTTGATAGCAATAG